>OLOH01002021.1_pt1 | contig 10563 bp, 8 predicted proteins | sample 1673221 | NCBI WGS metagenome assembly OLOH01 (sample SAMEA3136767, study PRJEB25190) | human gut metagenome
ACGATCGGCTACGACCGCGCTGCGGAGCTCGTGCGCGAACAGCAGGCCCGCGCCGCTGCAGCGAACACTCCGCTCAAAACCTTCGCCGAAGAGCCCGAACTACTGATTAAAAACGGCCGTTACGGTCCTTATATCGCCTACAAAGGCAAGAACTACCGTATTCCCAAAGGGACCAAACCCGAGGAGATCACTCTCGAAGCGTGCATGAAAATCATTCAAACTTCTAAAAAATAACAAACCCCAAAATTACGATGAAAAAACTGCTGTTACTCGCAGGCCTGGCACTTATGGTGTGCTCCGCATCGGCCAAGAAACCTGCACAGAAGACCCAGGAGGAAGGCTACAAGTTCACCGACTTGACCACCGTACCGACCACTTCGGTCAAAGACCAGCACCGCAGCGGCACCTGCTGGTGTTATTCGGCTCTTTCGTTCCTGGAAAACGAAATTCTGCGGGCCGGCGGGCCGGAGATGGACCTGTCCGAAATGTGGATCGTCCGCAACATGTATTTCGATAAAGGCGTTAAATACGTCCGCCTGCACGGACATCTGAACTTTGCGGAAGGCGGTGCCGCCCACGACGTAATCGAAGGCATCAAGAAATACGGCATCGTACCCCAGGAGGACGCGGTGGTGGACACCTCGGTGCAGTTCAACATGATGGCCGGGGCCTTCACCGGCGGACAGGGGGACTATGTGACGCTGTTTGAGCCCACCGCCACGGAGGTAGAGCGCGCCGGACACGGGTATATCCTCTGCTCCATCGGCGAGGAGTCCGGGGAGATCCCCTACACCGCCTATTTCGCCAGCCAGAGCTATATGACGGCGCATCCGGAGGTCATTCAGGGCTTTGCCAACGCCATCGCGCGGGCGCAACAGTGGATCGTGGACCACACAGACCGGGAGGTGGCGGAGGCCATCATCGACCAGTTCCCGGATACGGACATCGACACGCTGGAGGCCGTTACCGCCCGGCACCGGCAGATCGATGCATGGAACGCGGGGCCCATGATGGCGCGGTCGGCGCTGGAACGGCTGGAGACGGTGATGACTGAGGCCGGCGAGCTGGAGAAAGACCAGTGGGTGGATTTCGACAAGCTGGTGGACAACAGCTTTGCCCAGAAGGCCATGGAAGCGCAATAAGCAAAAAAGAAAGCCCATGCGGGCTTTCTTTTTTGCGTTCATATCAGCTCAGGGCGGAGATGACCTCGGCATATTTGTCGATGTCGGACGCGCCGTTCCAGGTCATAAAGCCGCCGGTGCACCCGGCGTCGCGGAGGGCCCGGACCTCGTCGGCCAGCTCCGCCGCGCCGTAGTGGTTGTACGGCTCGCGGATGGCGTTGTAGCACTGTATCCATGTGCGTACCGCGCCGGGGGAGGCCGTCTCGCTCTGGCGGGCCATGGCGCTCTCACCGAAGTTGTGGACGGTGGTGTAGGGGTGCTCCCACGGCTTATAGTCGCCCTGCGCGCTGTAATGGTCCGGGTAGGGCATGCCGGAGATGGCGTCCACCACGGAGCTGATGGCCGGCCAGTACTGACCGCAGGCCGTCACATAGGCGTTGGCGCACTCGCCGAACACGTCGCCGGAGATGTAGTACCCGGCGTCATGCAGCCGCTGCGCGGCGTAGATCAGGAACCGCTGGACCGCCTGTGCCTTGCTCTCACCGTAGGTGTTTTTGTAATCGATGGTACCGGCCTGCTCGTACTTGTACGCGCCGTCGGGGAAGCGGATGTAGTCGAACTGGATCTCGTTGAAGCCCAGCGCCGCGGCCTCCAGAGCCAGATCCACCTTGTACTGCCACACGGTGCGGTTGTAGGCGCTGGGCCAGTACATGGAGCTGATCTTCAGGGGCGTGCCGTTCAGGTCGGAGATGACATACTCCGGGTGGTCGGCGGCCAGGTGGGCGTCATTGAACACCGTGATGCGGCCGATGACGTAGTAGCCGGCGTCACGGAGCTTCTGCACGTTGGCCTTGAAGCCCTCCATAGTGTCCTGAGCCGCGGCGTAGGCGGACGGGCTGTACTGCTGCATGACCGGGGAAGCGTAGGATACCGCCGTGCCGTCCACGATGTCCACCACAAAGGCATTGATGCCCGTCCCCTGGGCCAGCCGGATATAGCTGTCCGCGTACTGAATGGCGCTGCCATTCAGGTACAGCGCCCGCACCTCGTCGGGCATCACATTGTCCGTGAAGGCCGGCTTCTCCGTGGGGTAGTAGTCCAGGCCGGCCGCGTCGCCGCCGCCCCAGGCGTCGCCCCGCGCGGCGTGGCGCTGGTAGAGCGCGTCGTCATACTGCGCCAGCGTTTCCTCCTCCGTCATGCGGACGTTCTCTCCGTCGATGTACCCCTCGCCCCGGTCACAGCCGACGGCCCAGCGCAGGACCTCGCCGTTCTCGTCCAGGCCGTCAAAGCCGGTGACGGTCAGCGCCATGCCCTTTTCCACCGCGCAGCCGGGGACCGCGCCCGTCTCATCCGTCAGGCTCATACCCCGCAGGGCGTACACCGTCTCCGTCAGCACCGCGCTGCTGTAGTCCGCGGTCAGGTTGGCCGCGTCCAGATAGGCATAGCCCTCGCCGTTGACCACGCGGACGCGGTCCGCGCCGTCCTCGGCGTCCTCAGCAACGTACTGTACCTCCGCACCGCGGACCAGAGAACCCAGCTGGGCCCCGTTTTCGTCATACACAGGGGCGGTGGTCCCGGCGGCGGCCACATAGCCCGCCGCCGTCTCCGGCACCACGGGATTAAACTGCCGCCAGATGATATATCCCAGCGTGCCCAGCGCCAGCAGGCACAGCACGATAAGTACCACCGCCGCGCCGGTACCGTGTTTCTTTTTCGTATTCGTTGACATAAATTGATTTCTCCTTGCGTATTTTTGTCAGCCTGCGGCCATTATACGCCATTCCGCGCCATAAATCCACCCAAATCTTGTGGCGCCGGTGACAAAATTTTCATATTTTTTGTGTTTTTCTCGTTTTTTTGGTAGACAACGACGCAGACCGATGGTATACTACACATGACTATTGTTATGTAAATCGGCGGAGGAGCTTTCCCGCCGCCGGCGCTTCCCATACAACTTAGAGATAAGGCAGGGTGTATCGACATGAAGAGGACGAAACGGGGAATGGCATTGATCCTGGCGGCGGTGATGGCGGTGAGCTGTTTGACCACCATACTGCTGGCTGCCAGCAAACCGTGGACGGAAATCGATCTCGGTTCGCTGAGCCAGTATTACGAGACGGGCACCAACGCGGATCCGGGCCGCATTTCCAACGTGGACGGCGACAGCGGCGGCACGTCCTACGGCCTGTATATGTTCGTGGAGAAGACGGTGGGCAGCTTTATAAGCTGGCTCCAAAAATCCGATAATAAAATTTACCAAGGATTCGGAGAGACGCTGTACAACGCATGGGGCTACGACGTAAACAATAAGTGGAACCCCGGTTACGGCACCAACTTTAAGAACAAGTGGCAGAGCATCGGCCACGGCGGCAATGCCAAGGAGTTCGGGCAGGCGCAGACGGATTTCTGGAGAGAGACCCAGTACACCCAGCTTGTGGCCAATGTGGAAGGGCAGTACAAGGGCTTCGACATTGACAACTACTCCAACGCGCTGAAAAACGTGTTCTGGAGCCGCAGCGTCCACCACGGCGTGGGCGCCACCTACGGTTCCACTAAAAACACCGACGGCATGAGCGGCGCCACCGGTGTCATCTGCCGCGCCTTCAAGTCGCTGGGCGGTTTCAAGAACCAGAGCGAGGCGGAGCTGATCGCCGCCATCTACGCCGAGTGCAGCAAGCTGGACACTAACGGCAAGTGGGACGAGGACAACATGGAGACGCTGACCGCCAAGAAGTACGGCATTTATGGGCGCTCCATGGCATATTTCAACATCAACAGCGGCGGCGTGCAGACCTCGGTGTATAGCCGCCTGCACGTGAACGAGCCGGCGGACGCGCTGGTGATGCGCTATACCCATTCCGACCCGGACATCCCCGAGGGAGAGTATACCCTGCTCTACAATAACAACGGCGAACAGAGCCACGGCCTCGGAAAGAGCGTCTCCACGCTGACGGCGGCGGCTGACGCCATGATGCTGCGGCTGACCTATTACAACAATGGGTACTACATACTGACCAACGACGATGGCCAGCGGCTGTCCGTCTCCGGCGGCAAGCTGGTGCTGGAGGCACCCTCCACCAGCAATAATCAGTTCTGGATCCTTGGCGGCGGCAGCGGCTACACCCTGCAGAATGTGGGCACCAAGCAGTATGTGACCGTGACGGTGACCAGTGCGGATGTCACAGCGGACGGCCAGAAGGTGCCGACGAAAGATGAGCGCGTGGCCGCGATAATTGCCGCAGCGAATAGCGACGAGGAAGGCGCGCTGGGCGACAGCGAGACTCGGTTTAATGAGCTGTTGGCCGCAGAAGTAGCAACACTAACTACGGCGAACCTTAAGGGCAAAGCAGAGGATGAAATAGCGGCAGATATCGCGGAGATGGAAAAGGCCGAGGAGGACTTTTACGATTACTTAGATGCGCTGGGCGAAGATGCTGTATTGGCAAAAGAGCAGCAAACGGAACTCAAGGCGAAATATAACGCATATATCAGCGCCGTCGAGAAGTTCACTGGTAAAAAGATGGACGAGATCGTTGCCATTGTTGCGGAAAAGCTGGTAACGGAGCAGATGGCTGCCGAGGCGGAGACAACGAACCCCACCACCACCGTCACCACCTACACGGTGGGGATGACGGACGCCAGCGACAAGGCGGCGCGGTGGGCGCTGAACAAGGCCACCGGTAAAGATGCGTGGACGCTGACCGGCCTGTTCTATCCCGGCTGCAAGGATAGCGACGGTATCGGCGGGACGATCTCCCATGTTCTGACCGAGGGCAACTCCTCCTTCCCCCTCCGCGGCGTGATCTCCTGCACGCAGGGGATCCGCACCGTAGTGGTGGAAGTGAGCAAAGTAAATGGCTCCGGCGGCTTTACGGCCACAGGCAACGGCAGCGGTAAGACTTGGTTCGACCTGTGGGAGTTGGACAGTCAGGCGACATTCAGCAAACTGACACAGGGCAGCTACACGATGACCATCAGCGGCACCGGCAGTGACGGCAAGGAAGAGGAGCTGCTGTCCACCGGATTTACGGTAGGCGCCAAGGACAGCAACACGCCCAGCGGCCTTGACAAGGAAGCGTACACGGTCACCTTCATGAACGGCAATACGCAGGTGGCTACGAAGACCTATTCGCTGGGCGACGTCTACGGCAAGCTGCCCGAGGTCTCCGGTGCGGGCTTTGTCGGCTGGTTCACCAAGGACGGCAGACAGGTCTATGAGAACTCCATGGTGGCAGCGGAGAACCACACGCTTTCCGCCCAGTTCGGAACGCTGTATACCGTCAGCTTTAAGGTGGACGGCGAGGTGATCAGAAGCCGCCAGCTCTCCGCCAACGACCTGATCGTCGCACCCTCCAACCCCGTCAAGGCGGCGGACAAGAACTATGTGTACAGCTTCAGCCACTGGGTGGACGGCAGCGGCAACCGGTTCGTGGAGAACATGACGTATATGCCCGCGGGCAACGTGACCTACACCGCCGTGTTTACCAAGACGGCCAACAGCGGCGGCACCGGCGGCAACACCGGCGGGAATACCGGCGGCAATGAGACGCCCAAGCCCTCCGGCAACTATCTGACCGGCATATCGCCCAGCACGTCTGTCTCCGCAATGAACAGTGCGGGCTACACCATCTATAGCGGCAGCGCCAAGGTGACCTCCGGCCTCGTGGGTACCGGCATGACCGCTGTCAGCAGCTCCGCCACCGTGACTATCGTGGTCACCGGCGACGTCAGCGGCGACGGCAAGATCACCATCACCGACGTGGTCAAGCTGCAGAAGTCCGTGGTGGGCTCCGGCAGCCTGTCCGGTGCCTATGCCAAGGCAGCGGACATCAACGGCGACGGCAAGGTCACCATCACCGACGTGGTGCAGGCCGCCCAGGTCACCGTGGGCCAGCGCACCATCGGCTGAGGAGGAAACATCCTATGAAAAACAAACTGTTCCGCGCCGCGGCCTCCGCGCTGCTGACGCTGCTGCTGGTGGTCACGCTGCTGCCCGTGCAGGCCCACGCCGCCGGAGCGACGCTGACCGGCACCGCCGCCCCGCAGGCAGGCGACACCGTCACACTGACGCTGTCCGTGCCCAACAAGGTCTACGGTCTGACCGCCGACCTGAGCTACAGCGGCAATTTGTCCTTCACCAACTACAACTGCTCTGTCAGCGGATGGAGCATCGTGGTCAACAACAACAAGTTCAGCGTTTACGGCACGTCCAGCTCCAGCGGCGGCCTGGTCACCATCAAGATGAAGGTATCCGGCAGCGCCAAGGAGGGCGACGCCCTGACCGCCACGTTCTCCAACATCGTGGTGTCCGACGGCAACAGCGACACCAGTCTGGACAGCGCCAGCTGGTCCGGCAAGGTGGGCGCGGCACCCAGCGGCAACTGCAACCTCAGTTCGCTGAGCTGCTCCAACGCCACGCTGAGCCCGTCCTTCTCCAGCAGCACCACGTACTACACCTGCACGGTGCCTTTCGCGGTGGAAAAGCTGGACCTGAACTACAAAAAGGCCGACAACAGCGCCACGGTGTCTGTCAGCGGCAATGAGCTGGCGGTGGGCGTCAACACCGTGACCATCAAGGTCACGGCGGCCAACGGCGCCACCAAGAGCTATACCATCGATGCCACACGCCAGCAGGACCCCAACTACAAGCCCTCCACCGACGCGTCCATCGCCGCCCTGACGCTGGAGGGGGCCACGCTGTCCCCGGCGTTCACGCCCACGGTGACGGATTACATCGCCTACGTCCCCTATGAGACGAAGCAGGTGACCATCGCCGCCACGGCAAAGGATGAAAAGGCCCAGGGCATCACCGGCACCGGCGAGGTGCGGCTGTCCGCCACCGAGGCGGAGACGGTGCTCACGGTTACCGGAACCGCCGAGGACGGCAAGACCAAGCAGAACTATACCATCCATGTGCTGCGGATGCCGGCCTATACCGGTATTGTCCCCACGGTGGAGGTCATCGATCCGGCCACCATCCCCGAGGTACCGCCGCTGGAGATCCCCGGGACCATTGCGATGCCGCTGATCGGCGAGGTCAAGACCGTGTATGTGGCCATCGCGGCGGCGGTGCTGCTGGTGGCGGTGCTGTTCCTGCTGGGCTTCCTGATCGGCCGCGGCCACACGGGCGGCGGCGATGACGAGGAATACGACGACGAACCGCCGCGGACCCCGGCGAAGCCCCTGCTCCCCGAGGAACGGCACACGGCACGGGTGCCCCGTCTGGTGCCCCGCGAGGAGAGCAGCGACAGCGAGCCTGCCGCCATCCCCGACAAGACCCCGGCGGCGCCTATGACGCCCGCCGCGCCGGCGGAGGAGCCGGCGACCGCAGAGCGCTCCGCCCAGGACGAGCCCACCCAGGCCGACGAGGACGAGGTACGAACCATGTCGCTGGACGATCTGCTGGACGATATCCACAATATGTAACAAAAATGACCTAAGCCTTGGCTTAGGTCATTTTTACGCAGCAAAAGCATCCGGGATAGCGCCCGGATGCTTTTTGCTCAATAATCCACCTTCATCAGGCACAGGCCCTCCGGCGGCGCGGTGGGGCCCGCCTGCTTGCGGTCTTTGGCGCTCAGGATGTCACGCACCTGCTCCGGCGTCCAGTAGCCGCGGCCCACCTCCAACAGGGTTCCCACCATGATGCGGACCATGTTCTGCAAAAAACCGGTGCCATGGAAGGTGAATACCACCCGGTCCTTCCGGCGCTCGATGGCGATGTGGTCCACCAGACGGACGGTGGACTTCTTCATGCGCGGATTGCCGCAGAAGCTGGCGAAGTCGTTTTCACCCAGCAGATACGCTGCCGCCTGCCGCATTTTCTCCACATCCGGGTCGTAGTCCAGCAGGGTGACGTACTTCCGGTCAAACACCGGCTTCACCGGCCCGGTGTGGCAGGTGTAGCGGTAGGTCTTGCCCAGGGCGTTATAGCGGGCGTGGAAACGGGGCGCGGCCTCCTTCACCTCGCGGACGGCAATGGCGTCGGGGAGGTAGCGGTTCAGATAGTCACGGATGGCGTCGGGCGTCTCCGTCACGTCCAGCACCACGCTGGCGGTCATGGCCCGGGCGTGGACACCGGCGTCGGTGCGGCCCGCGCCGATGACGTTCACCGGATGGCCCTGCAATGCGCCCAGCACGGCCTCCAGCTTGCCCTGGATGGTATCCTTGTCCGGCTGGCGCTCCCAGCCGAAGAAGCGGGAGCCGTCGTAGGCGATGGTGAGCCGGTAGTTCTGTTCCATAAAAAGATCACGCCCTTTCTGCCTTATTGTAACAGAAAGGACGTGATTTGTGAAGTGTTTTACAGCCAGCCCATCATCTGGACGAAGCTGTACAGCAGCTTCAGGCCGTAGAAGATGATGACGGCGCCGCAGACCTTGTTGATGATGTTCAGCACCTTCTCGTTGAACTTACTGCCCAGCAGGGAGACAACCGTGGACAGCGTCAGGAACCAGATCACCGAGGCGGAGCCGAAGCCGCAGATGAAGAACAGATCACCGCCGTTTGTCAGGGTGGCCCGGAAGGCGCCCAGCATCATGGTGCCGTCAATGATGGCCTGGGGGTTCAGCCAGGTGACCACGAAGGCGGATCCGGCCAGCTTCCATATGGGCACGTTCACGTCCCGGCCGCCCTCCAGACTGGCCTTGGACCGCAGCAGGCCGATGCCGATATAGATGACGATCAGACTGCCCAACCCCAGGATGACCTTTTGCAGCCAGGGCAGCGCCTGCATCAGTGCGCCGGCACCCAGGAAGCAGGCCACACCCAAAGAGATGTCCCAGAAAATGACGATGAGCGCGGTGATGTAGACGCGGCTGCGCTTCTGCGTCAGGGCACTGTTGATGACGAACAGGTTTTGCAGGCCGATGGGCGCCACGTAGGCCAGGCCCATGGTCAGCCCCTGAAGATAGATATTCATGGCTGTGATTTTCTCCTCATGCTATTTACTCCGGTTTTCTTACCTGCTATAATGATACCATAGCTTTGGAGAAATGCAAGAGCGCAGATTTTTATGGGCAAGTAAGGAGGGGCTTACCATGTCACAGGCCATGCCGCAAAGCCACTACGACTGTCCCTGTATGGAGAAATGTCCGCTGCACCACGCCATGCAGCTGATCGGCGGCAAGTGGAAGGTGCAGATCCTGTGCGCCGTTGCCAACGCCGGGACCATCCGCTACAACGCCCTGCGGAGCAAGCTGGACGGCATCTCCAACACGGTGCTGGCCTCGGCCCTGCGGGAGCTGGAGCGCGATGGGCTGGTGACACGGCGGGAGTATCTGGAGGTGCCGGTGCGGGTGGAATACGGCCCTACGGACAGCTGCCGGGCACTGCTGCCCATTTTGGAGCAGCTCAGCGACTGGGCAGAGGCCAGGATGTGAGCTTTCGATTGGACAAATACCGGAATTTGTCTGCAAGATACATCATTTTTCACAAATTGCAGTGGGAATTATAGAGCAAATCGCGGGATTTTCGTATCAATGCCCATTGCAATCCTGCCGTAATCCAGTATAATAGGAAATGGTGAGGGTTAGTTTCTGCGCGCTGCACCCTCTGGCGCGAGAGTAAAAATGTGCGTAAGGAGTGCTGGTTCATGTATACACGGGAGATCACGGTGAAAAATGAGGTCGGTCTGCACGCCAGACCCGCGACCTATTTCATTCAGAAAGCCAACGAGTTCAAAAGCGGCATCTGGGTAGAAAAAGAAGAACGCCGCGTCAACGCGAAGAGCCTGCTGGGCGTGCTGAGCCTGGGCATTATGAAGGACACCACAGTGACACTGATCGCGGACGGCAGCGATGAGAAGGAAGCTGTGGATGCGCTGGCTGAGCTGATTGAGAACCTGGACGAGTAAACACAATGAAAGAGAGACGGCTTCGCCGTCTCTCTTTTCTTTTGCGTACGACGTACCCCCGGCTCTGCCGGGGGCACTTTTTTATCCGTGGAACTTCTCATATACCGCCCGGGCGGCCGCCTCCGGCACCACGGCGGAGAGCTGCTCGAGCGCGGCGTTTTTTACCGCGGTGACGGTGCCGAAGTGCTGCAGGAGCCGCTTCTTCCGCGCCTCGCCCACACCGGGGATGCCGTCCAGCTGCGAGCGCTTGGCGGAACGGGTGTGCTTCTGGTGGTGGTAGGCGATGGCGAACCGGTGTACCTCCTCCTGCACCGTGCCGATAAGGGCAAACAGGGCGGGTGTCTGCTGTATGCCCAGCTCATGGCCCCGGGCGGTGATGAGCGCACGGGTGCGGTGGCGGTCGTCCTTGACCATGCCCAGCACGGGCACATCCAGCCCGGTCTCTGCCAGCACCTGCTCGGCCACACGGGCGTGCTCCTGACCGCCGTCGATCAGCAGCAGGTCCGGCAGAGGGGCGAACTTTTCATCGCCGTCCAGATAGTGCCGGAACCGGCGGGTGAGCACCTGATCCATGGACGCATAGTCGTCCGG
>OLOH01002029.1_pt1 | contig 10539 bp, 11 predicted proteins | sample 1673221 | NCBI WGS metagenome assembly OLOH01 (sample SAMEA3136767, study PRJEB25190) | human gut metagenome
AGCCCCTCCTCTCGCGCTGGCGATAGGGGCGCTTGGGCCGGGTGCGCACATGGTAAAGCCGATACTGCAAATTATGCGGGATGGGTCTTGCCTTGCGCGGGCGTGTGATGCGCCGTGCGATTGCTTTGGGTCTTGCCTGTTCGTTCATTTGGCATTCCACCTTTCTTATATAAAATGTATTTCTCAAAGCCGATTGGCCTTGAAACAAAATAAAAAAAGCGAGAATGACCGCAGGCAATGCCTGATGTTCACGGCGAACCGTGAACCACGATCATTCTCGCTATGGTTGGGTGTATTCACCCCGTATAAAAAGAAAAGTGCCGGCAGCGTCCGCCCGATATGGGCAGGACAAGGCTGCTGGCACGAATTGCAAACTAAAACAACGTGTGCGCAAGGCACAAAAATCATTTACAGGTGGAGTATAGCACAAGTCCCCTTTCTCTGTCAAGGCATTGGAGTTCTGTGCAACAAGAATATCTGTCCATTATATGGGACTCGTTATTTGCTAAGAATTTGCTAATTGGACGACCCAAAACCATGGAAACTCACACAGTACTCCAAGGTATCACGCAAGATATATGTCGATAAATAATATCGCTGTTTCGTTGAAAATTCAGCATCAGACAACATGGTTCAAAACGGCGTACAAAGCGGTAAGCCATACTCCTAAGCGTGGGGTCGGAGGTTCAAATCCTCTCTGGGACGCCAGAAAGCACCGCTGCAAGCCTTTTTCGGGGTTTGCAGCGTTTTTTTGTTCCTCCTTCTCCCGGTAATTTCGCTTCCGTTATGCAAAAGTGGGCTTATCCCCTTTATTTATCTTCGCTTCGGTTACGGTGCAGGCTTGCCTTCAGTGCCGTGACAGTATCCGTGATGATTTTTATTTCATCCTCGTTACAATCTGCGGCCAGATCAGAAAGCCAACTGTTCAGGACAGGCCGCGCACTGCGGATTTCCATGCACAGCACCTCGGCGGGATCACAGTCCAGAATATTCATCATTTGCACAAGCAGCTTTGTGCTGGGAATCGTCATGCCGGTTTCAATATGGCTGATATGTGTAGACCCCACATCAGTCATCGCAGCCAGCTGCTCCTGCGTCATGTTTTTCCGTATGCGCGCTTCCTTGAGCCGTGCGCCTATAAATGCGTAGTCTATCATACAAACAAGTCTCCTGCAGATGAAGTGTTCTTAACTTGTATTGTATGTGCATTTTGCTCATGTTTTAATATCCTAAATGTGCAACCGCCTATATACTTATAGTCGCAGGGAAATTTATGCCGTTTTTTGGTACACCAGAGTATTATTTGCCTAATTAAGTCAAATTTTTTCGTTGAAAGGTCGACAACTCTCAAAAAGCCGGTTCGCAGCACACTTATAGCGCACACGCCGACAAAAGCGAACCATCCTACCACGCTGCACGCTTCCCTGTTTTATTCACCGCTACCCCAGCTGCTCCGTCACGGCAAAGTGGTTTTTCTCATACCGGATCAGCCCGTCCCGCTGCATGAGGGACAGCTCGTTGCTCAGCGCGCTGCGCTCCACGTTCAGGTAGTCCGCCAGCTGCTGGCGGTTGTAGGGGATGTCGAATTCATAGCTGCCGGTGCGCTTGATGCACTCCGAGAAATAGGACAGCAGCCGCTTGCGGATGGACTTGGGCGAGGTGTGCAGCACCCGGCGGGAGAGCTGCAAATTCTTTCCGGCGGAGAGTGTCAGCAGGTTCCGCAGCAGCCGGAGATGGCGGGGACACACCTTGGCGCAGGGCTCCAGCACCTGCCCGATGTGCAATAGCAGCACCTCCGTGTCCTCGGCGGCGGTGACGTTGACCATCAGCGGCTCACCCGGCGCGCAGGCATACGCCTCCGCAAAGATGCCGCCTGCGCCCACGCTGCTGAGAACGCTGTTGTTGCCCCATACGTCCCCCATCTCGATGATGACCCGGCCTGACAGCACCACGCCCAACTGCTCCGTGGGCATCCCCTCCGGCAGGATGACCGCGCCCTTTTTATAGGTGCGCTCTGCGGCGCGCAGGCAGCACAGCATTTCCTCGATGTCCGGCACCGTCATTCCGCGAAAAAGCGGGGTGTTCCCCAAATTGATCCGCATATTTTTCTCCTTTTCGTTGGCGTGCCAACAGACTTTCATAAATTATGATAGTAAAATGAAGCCACAAAGTCAAGAAGAACCGTAAGGAGGACAAAAATATGGTACGGAGAATCATTGAGATCGACAGGGACAAGTGCAACGGCTGCGGTGCCTGCGCCGAGGCGTGTCACGAGGGTGCCATCGCCATGGTGGACGGCAAGGCGCAGCTGATGCGGGACGATTACTGCGACGGCTTGGGCGACTGCCTGCCCACCTGTCCCACCGGGGCGATCACCTTTGTGGAGCGGGAGGCCGCCGCCTACGATGAAAAAGCCGTCATGGAGAACAAGCAGCGGAAAATGCGGGAGCAGGGCATGACGCTGCCCTGCGGCTGCCCCGGCAGCCAGTCCCTGAACATTCAGCGGGAGGCCGCGCCCGCCGTGGAAGCACCCCACGCTGAGCAGGCAAGCCGTCTGTCCCAGTGGCCGGTGCAGATCAAGCTGGTGCCGGTGAACGCGCCGTATTTCGACGGGGCGCGGCTGCTCATCGCCGCCGACTGCACCGCCTACGCCTACGCCGCCTTTCACGAGCGGTTCATCAAGGGGCACATCACCCTCGTGGGCTGCCCCAAACTGGACAGCGTGGACTATTCCGAAAAGCTGACGGAGATTATCCGGGAGAACGATATCAAGAGCGTCACCGTCGTCCGCATGGAGGTGCCCTGCTGCGGCGGGCTGGAGCTGGCGGCGAAAAAGGCACTCCAGCAGAGCGGGAAGTTCATCCCGTGGCAGGTGGTCACCGTGACGGTGGACGGCCGGCTGGTGGAGGAGTAAAACACAGGAGAACACGAAAGGAGAAGTATTATGAAATACGTTTGCACCGTTTGCGGTTGGGAGTACGACGAGAGCGCAGGGTATCCCGAGGGCGGCATCGCGCCGGGAACGCCCTGGAGCGAGGTACCGGAGGATTTTGAATGCCCCCTGTGCGGCGTGGGTAAGGACAGCTTCGAGGAGGCGTGAGCTTTCTGAGAGGCAGGAGCCAAGCGACAAGCGATAAAGACCGAAAACAGCTGCGCGGCTGCGGGGAGAACGCTCTTCGCAGCCGCGCGGCTTTTGGGCTTGGTTCTTTTTCGCAGAGGCTTTCTTCTTGCTGCCCCTGCTTTTTTCCATAATCGCTTTATTTTCAGCGAATTTAAGATATATTTCCATTAAATTTCCGTTCTTAACAAAGATTTTAACCCATTCACTTTATTATGGTAATAGAATGCAGCGTGTCTGTCCCACCAATGCCGCCCTCTTCCGCTGCGGCCGTGGAGACAGTAAGAATAAACAGTCCTTGCGGCAGAAACACCGCAGAAGAACGACGACAAAGATCAAGGAGGAACGAACATGAACACGAAAAAACTAATGACATTGCTGTTGGCAGTCGTGATGGTGCTCTCTCTGGCCGCCTGCGGCGCAAAGGGCGGCGATCACATGGACGGCATGGACAACGAGCCGAAGAACGCCGAGGAGGCGACCGCCATGCACAAGGAACTGACAGCGCAGGAGGCTGCTATTCTGGCAGAGAACACAGCACTTTGGGAAAAGGTCTTTATGGCAGCGGACAAGGGTAAGATCATGATGGAGGACGGCAAAAACTACGGCGACTTCCTGCTGGAAACCATCGACGCCGCCAAGGATCAGTTTTCGGCAGACGAGCTGAAGCTGCTTCAGGGCGAGGCGGAGAAGATTCGCGACATCGGAAACAAGCTGGCCGCACTGGAGGAAAAGTATCCCGAGATCGTGCAAAAATCTCTGGACAGCGATATGAATATGCCGACGGACAAGGATATGGACATGATGCCCGACAGCGGCAGTACGGACAATAAAACCGACAGCGGAAACACAGGCAATAAGACCGATAGCGGCAGCACGGGCAGCAAGACGGATGACAGCAGCCTGCCGAAGTTCCCCGCCTTTGAGGGGAAGGATCTGGACGGGAATACGGTAAAGAGCAGCGATCTGTTCTCCGGCAAGGCCGTCACCGTGGTGAATTTCTGGTTCACCACCTGCGGTCCCTGTGTGGGAGAGTTGGGCGATCTGGACGCGCTGAATAAGGAACTTTCCGGTAAGGGCGGTGCGCTGATCGGCATCAACGCCTTTACGCTGGACGGCAACGAGGCGGCTATCTCTGACGCCAAGGATGTGCTGACTCAGAGCGGTGCCACCTACCAGAACGTGTACTTCGATTCCGGCAGCGAGGCGGGCAAGTTCGTGGAGAGCATCTACGCCTATCCCACCACCTATGTGGTCAACCGCAGCGGCCGCATCGTGGGTGATCCCATCGTCGGCGCTGTCACCGGCAAGGCGCAGGCCGAGGCGCTGCAAGCCCAGATCGACAAGGCACTGGCTGCCGATATGGGCTGATCCAATATCTTCAAAGGGAGGCTATTATGAAGAAAAAGAACTGTAAGCTGACGAGCATTCTGCGCGTCATTGCCCTGCCCCTGGTGGGTAGTGCCGGAGGGTGGCTGTACTACCGCTATGTGGGCTGCGCCGCCGGCACCTGTGCCGTTACATCCAGCCCGTGGCTCTCCACCGGCTTCGGCTGCGTCCTTGGGTCGCTGCTATATACCGTCCTGCGGCCCGGCCGCGGCAAAGGGCAGGACGGCGGCGGGGCGGAGTGACCCTTGCTCCCCCTGAAAGGAGGAAACGCCATGTATCGAAGCGTATTGGCTCTTCTTTTCGCCTCGGTACTGCTGCTCAGCGGCTGCGCCGCAGAACGGCAGCATATACCGCGGGAAAAGGACACGCAGGGAACGGACATGGCCGGACAGCCCTCGGATATGTCCGGCGAGGAGGGTATGTATATGGACACCACGGAAAATGTCATCTATCTGGCAGGCGGCTGCTTCTGGGGCATGGAGCAGCTCATGCAATCCATCCCCGGCGTCATCGACGCCCAGAGCGGCTACGCCAACGGCACCTGCGAGGCGGACGCCACCTACCAGACCGTCTGCAAGGGCGACACCGGCTTTCGGGAGACCGTTCGGGTGGAGTATGACCCTGAGCAGGCGAGCCTGGATGCCCTGCTGCTGGCTTACTTCTATGTGATCGACCCCACGGTGCAGAACCGGCAGGGCAGCGACCGTGGCAGCCAGTATCAGACCGGCGTCTACTACACCAACGAAAGTGCCAGAGAGACGGTGAAGCGCATCGCGGAGATCGAGCGCGGCCGCAGCGAGAAATTCTTCGTGGAGATCGGCCCGCTCAAAAACTTCTATCCCGCCGAGGAATATCACCAAAACTACCTGGAAAAGAACCCCAACGGCTACTGCCACATCCCCCGGGCGGAGATGGAGCTGTTCTCCAGGCTTCGCATCGATCCGGGCGACTACCGGAAGCCCGCGGCGGAGACCATCCGGGACACGCTGACGGCGGAGCAGTACCGCGTCACACAGGAGAGCGGCACGGAGCGCGCCTTTACCGGAGAGCTCTGGGACAAGTTTGAAAAGGGCATCTATGTGGACATCGTCACCGGCGAGCCGCTCTTTTCCTCCACGGATAAGTACGAGAGCGGCTGCGGCTGGCCCGCCTTTACAAAGCCCATCGAGAGTCCTGCTGTGGTGGAACGGGAGGACTTGAGCCACGGCATGCGCCGCACAGAGGTGCGCAGCCGCGCCGGCGACTCCCATCTGGGTCATGTGTTCACCGGCGATCCGGAGTCGCCCAACGGCGTGCGCTACTGTATCAACAGCGCCGCCCTCCGCTTCGTGCCTTACGCGAGGATGGAGTCCGAGGGCTACGGATACCTCCTGAATTTGTTTGAGGGATAGGCCGGGCACGGATATGTTGACGCAGCAGAAAAGAAAGCCCCCGCTCGACTGAGCAGGCCACACAAACCGATTGACCCTCCGCATGCTTCAGTACATACGGAGGGTCAGCTGCTGTTCGTAATGAAATCCTTTTGCTCTGAAGGAGCTTTTTCGGTTTGATAAGTGGGAAATCTTTTTGCGTTTTTCTACCGCTTTTTCACCTGGCTTTTGCCGCTGCCTTTTCGCCGCCGAAAACAGAGCGCGGATCATTCCGCTCCGCCGCAGCCCATTTCAGCGGAGCAGACACTATCCGCGCTGACGGCTGATTTGCGACGAATTTGCATATTGACATCAGGGCGGCGTCATGTTATGCTAAATTGCAAATGAATTGCAAATTGGAGGCGTGGTGACTTGTCCAGTTACAGCACGCGGCAGAGGAAAGCTCTGCTTGCCTATTTGAGCCGGCACCCGGATGAGCTGCTGTCCGCACGGCAAATTGCGGACGCGCTGGCGGATGAAAAAATCAGCCTCAGCGCTGTGTATCGAAACCTTGCGCAGTTAGAGGCGGAAGAAAAAGTGCGGCGCAGCAGCAAGAGCGGCACGCGGGAGGTCTACTATCAGTACCTTGACGCCGAGAGCTGCAAGGGTGCGCTGCACATGAGCTGTGTAAAATGCGGCAGGACCTTTCACATGGCAAGCGGCAACGCCGTCCTGTTTGCAAAGCACCTGGCGCAGAACGAGCAATTCACGCTGGACGCCGCCGACACGGTTCTCTATGGCACCTGCGCGGATTGCCGGGAAGAATAATATTTGGAAGGAGGACAGGCTATGACAAAGAAATCTCGTTTGATCACAGGCTTGCTGGCAGCCGTGCTGGCGGCTGTCATGCTGTCCTCCGCTATCTATATTGCGGTCGAAGCCAACCACAACTGCTCCGGCGAGGACTGCGCCATCTGCCACCAGCTGCAGGTCTGTGAAAATCTGCTCAAGAGCATTGGACTTGCCGGTGCTGCCGCGGTTTTCGCCGCGGCGGTCGGGTATGCCCCGTGCAGAGTCATTCCCTCCTGCGTGGAGCTTGTCCGCACGCTTACTCTGGTTTCGCTCAAGGTCAAGCTTTCAGATTAAATAAGAACTATTTACAAGGGTGTAGTCTATCCGTTTTCGGATAGGCTTTCGCGGCGTTGCCGTTACCCTTGTATTTTTGCGCCCATTTTTACGTTCTTATCATAATCTGGAGGTACATATAGCCTATGAAAAAGATAACTGCGCTGCTGCTTGCGCTAATGATGCTGGCCGGCGTCCTTGCCGGCTGCGGAAAGCCGCAGGATGCCGGAAAAGCCGGCAAATTGAAGGTCGTCACGACCATCTTTCCCGCATACGATTGGGTCAGGGCGATCCTGGGCGACAAGGCGGATAACGCCGAGGTCACCATGCTGCTGGATAATGGCGTTGACCTGCACAGCTATCAGCCCACCGCCGATGATATTGTCAGGATCTCCGATTGCGACCTCTTCGTCTATGTGGGCGGCGAGTCCGATGGCTGGGTGGAAAATGCCCTGAAAAACGCCGCCAACAGGAATATGAAGGTCATCAATCTGCTGGAGGTGCTGGGTGATTCCGTGAAAACGGAGGAGACCGTTGAGGGCATGCAGGAGGACGACCACGGTCACGGTCACAGTCACGATGAACAGCTCACGGAGGATGACATCAGGGATCGCTCCCTCTCGGATTTCGCCGGTGCGTGGAAGTCCCTGCACCCCTATCTGCTGAACGGCGACCTGGACAAATTCTGCGAGCACAGGGCGGAGAAAGACGGGGACAGCTCGACCACAAAGGACACCTATTTGGAGAAGTTTAAGGCTTCGTGGCAATGCGACGCCGAGAAGATTTCTATCAACGGTAACACGATCACCTTCACTTATGGAGACGGAAAAACCGTTTCCGCTGAATACACCTATGCCGGTTATCAGCCGAAGCTGGATGACGAGGGCAAGATCCGCAGCGTCCGCTATCAGTTCGAAACCACCAGTGCCGATGCGCCCCAATATGTGCAGTTCAACGACCACGGTCACGAGCCGGGCGAGGCGGAGCATTTCCATATCTACTTCGGCAACGACGGCTTCGATGCGCTGATGAGCGCCAAGACCAATCCGTTTTTTGTGAAGGACGCGCTTTCCGCAGAGGACATCCTTGACGAGCTGATGGGGCATGACCATGGGGAGGAAATGGACGAGCACGTCTGGCTGTCCCTGAAGAACGCCCAAGTACTCTGCGTGACGATCGCGGACGCGCTGTGTGCCATCGACCCGGACAACAAGAACACCTATATCGCCAACGCCGCGGCGTATAGGGACAAGCTGGCTGCTCTTGACGCAGACTATAAGGCAGCCGTGGACGGTGCGGCCCATAAGACCGTTTTGTTTGGCGACCGTTTCCCGTTCCGTTATCTGGTGGATGATTACGGCCTGCGCTACTACGCCGCCTTTGCGGGCTGCTCCGCCGAGACCGAGGCCAGCTTTGAAACCGTTTCGTTTCTTGCAAAGAAGGTGGACGACCTGGAACTTCCCTGCGTGCTGACCATCGAGGGCGCACAGCACAGGATCGCGGAAACCATCGTTCAGAACACCGCCGGGAAGAATCAGAAGGTGCTGACCATGGATTCCATGCAGTCCACCACCTCCAAGGACGTGGCAAACGGCGCCACCTACCTTTCCGTTATGGAGAAAAATCTCTCCGTGCTGAAGGAAGCATTGGGTTAAGGAGGTAGGTCTATGGCTCAGCTCACTTGTCAAATGCTCTGTGCCGGTTACGATGGACGGCCCGTTCTCCAAGACCTCAGCTTTGAGCTCCTTGCAGGCGACTATCTCTGCATCGTAGGGGAAAACGGCTCCGGCAAGAGTACCCTTATGAAAACGATCCTCGGCTTGCAGACACCCATCAGCGGCAGAATTTTGACGGGCGATGGGCTGAGGAAAAACGAGATCGGCTATCTGCCGCAGCAGACTGTTGTCCAAAAGGACTTCCCGGCATCCGTGAGAGAGATCGTTCTCTCCGGGTGCCTGGGACGCTGCGGCAGCCGTCCTTTTTATAACAAAGAAGAAAAGAAACTTGCAGCGGAGGCTATGGATAAGATGCAGATCACTCGGCTCGCAAGGCGGTGCTATCGGGAGCTGTCCGGCGGGCAGCAGCAGCGGGTGCTGCTTGCCCGCGCGCTGTGCGCCACGCAAAAAATGCTGCTTCTTGATGAGCCTGTTTCCGGGCTTGACCCCAAGGTGACGGCTGAAATGTATGCGCTCATCGAAAAGCTCAACCGTGAGGACGGCATCACCGTGATCATGATCTCTCACGATGTGGCTGCCGCCGTCCGATACGCCAGCCATATTCTGCATATTGGCGACACCGTTTTCTTTGGGACAAGGGCGGACTATCTCCAAAGCCCGCAAGGGCGGCTGTTTGACGTGAAGAAAGGCGGTGACAGCCAATGACCGCTATCTTGGAAAAGCTGGCTCTCTATTGGGCATACCCCTTTGTCCGCTATGCCCTCATTGTCGGTGTACTGATCGCGCTTTGCTCTTCCCTGCTGGGCGTGACGCTGGTGCTGAAGCGGTTTTCCTTCATTGGTGACGGTCTGTCCCATGTGGCATTCGGCGCAATGGCGATTGCCGCCGTGCTGCAGATCACCAACAAAATACCCCTTGTAATGGTCATTACCATCCTCAGCGCCGTGCTGCTCCTGCGCACCGGACAGAACACGAAAATCAAGGGCGACGCCGCCATCGCCATGATCTCGGTGGGAGCACTTGCTATTGGGTATCTTCTGATGAACATTTTTTCCACCTCGTCCAATCTTTCGGGCGATGTGTGCAGCACGCTGTTCGGCTCCACCTCCATTCTGACGCTGTCCCCCATAGAGGTGTGGCTGTGCGTGGGAATGTCGGTGCTGGTCGTGGCGGTGTTCATTCTGTTCTACAATAAGATCTTCGCCGTGACCTTTGACGAGAGCTTCGCAAGGGCGGCCGGCACGAAGGCGGGGCTTTACAACCTGTTGATCGCCGTCGTCGTTGCGGTCATCATCGTGCTGGCGATGAACCTTGTGGGTTCCCTGCTGATCTCCGCACTGGTGATCTTCCCGGCACTGTCCGCCATGCGGATGTTCAAGAGCTTTCGCAGCGTGACCGTCTGCGCGGCAGCCCTTTCGGTTTTCTGTGCGCTGCTCGGCATTCTGGCGTCCATTCTCGCCGGTACGCCGGTAGGCTCCACCATCGTCGCCGTTCAGATCGGCGCTTTCGGTCTGTCGTGGCTGGCAGACACGGTATTGGGAGGTGTTCGCAGATGAAAAAACTATTTTGCTTGCTGTTGGCGGCTCTGCTGCTCTGCACTCTCGCCGCCTGCGGCCGTGAGGATACCGCGCAAAAGCCCGCTGCGGAGGATGCAGACGGCACCGCCGCGGTCGACATTGACCTGACCGCACTCAGCGGCATCATGGTCTATTCCGAGGTCAACAGCATCATATCCTTTCCGGATAACTACATCGGAAAAACCGTCAAAATGCAGGGACAGTTCACCATATACCAGGCCACCGACGAAAACGGTGCTTTTATCCCGGACAAAATGTTCTTTGCCTGCATGATTGCCGATGCCACCGCCTGCTGCGCACAGGGG
>OLOH01002032.1_pt1 | contig 10525 bp, 8 predicted proteins | sample 1673221 | NCBI WGS metagenome assembly OLOH01 (sample SAMEA3136767, study PRJEB25190) | human gut metagenome
CAGACCCGCGTGCGAAGTTAAAACCGGAACATTTGACCCGCGGACGATTTTTTGTTGGTTGGGGATTTTCCGTTTTTCGTTAATCTTCTTTCAGTATCCTCTTTGCCTTTTTTACATGTTCTTTCAGCAAACCGCCTTTCGTTTCATCGTCAACATAAAATTTAGTTTTAACAAGATGACCTTCAAGCCCGAAATTTTTGTAATGTTTTTCATCAAAATCATCATCCAGTGATACAAAATTCTTAACCATGTTCACATTTTCTTTTAGCCAGGCTGCAATCTCCTCCGGCCGGTTAGACATTATCACCGGTGTTACATCCATGATTTCCATTCCGTATTTTCCAAGACAGTCTTCCAGATACCTATACATAGAATGATGTTCTTTTGTCTCGCTGCCGCAAAGTTCTCTCCAGGATGACGACAGAACAATCCGGCAATCGCATTCTTTGTATATCTCTGCCAGACGTTCCACTGCCCGCATGTCTATCTCTTCTCCGATGTCCTTTCCTTTCAGATACGCCATATTGTTTAGGACGCCGTCCACGTCCAGAAAGATTATGTTTGTCGGGGAAAGTATTTTTGCCATTTCTTTTTCTCCTTTCTTTTTGTTTTTATATATTCAATATGCCGGATTTCTGCTGGAAGAGAAATTTTTCTTCACAAAAAAAACGCCCGAAGTTTTCCTTCGGGCATAAAATCTTACAATCTGAATGTATTCTTGCTTCCGCTTCCAATAATATCCAGGGCATACGCCTTTGACATCTTCATATTATCAGCTTCAGCAATAATGTCATACACATCCTGTATTTCTTTCTTTTCGTAAATACCTGTTTTAAGAAATCTCGCAAGAGCCTCATCCATTCCTTCTTCTACCAAATCCTGGACAAGTTTTTTCCTGTTTCTTTTTAAGTATCTTTTTGTTGCCTCGTCGTGAGAATTCTGCCATTCCAGAAAAGCCATCGGCAATTTCTGCTTGATGTCTTTACAGTATCGGAAAAGATTTGCCGGAATGTAAGCTCCAATCCTGTTCATGGTATCATTGATTTCCTGGATACTTTTTTCAGATATGTTTGACGGAATATATATCGTCCGCTCCGGTGTCTGGATACAGTAGATTTCATTTTTTAATGCCTCACAAGACGAATAACTGTATCCATTTGGTTTATATCTCGTCTCCGGAATCATAGCAAGCAGCAGGTTTTGGGGTGTATTTTCGGTCTGAAGAGTTACTACCCTTACATGTGCCAGTTCCTCTCGTCTATAATCACTGAATTTAGTAACCGTTGATGGAAGCTCTACTCGCCTGACCATGGATTGATATGACGTTAATGCGCAAGAAGAACTGAGATATACTTCTGAAACGCCTTCACCGAATTTAAGCGTAGTGGTCATTCTTTCCAGTTCGCAATAGCAGTTTGAATCCTCTACACTTCCTGGGATTTTCAGTTCTTTAAGCTTATCCATCCCGCAGAGGCTGCGGTATCCAAGTTTTTTAATACTGTCAGGTAGTTTTAAAGAAGTGATGTTCCTGCATCCAATAAATGCACATTCGCCAATCTCCTTAACAGAATCAGGAATCTCTACGCTTTCCAAAGACGCATCTTTGTAAAATGCATATTTGCAGATTTTTTCAACAGAATCTGGAACTATAATTTTTCTTAAATCCACATCCAATTGATTACTCTTAACCAGATGTTTCATATCAGAAGTGTAAATAATTCCATTGATATCAACATAATGCTTATTTGCTGGTCCGATTTTGACACAGCATTCTTTCAGATTCTCAAATTCGCTTTCATTAATATCATCTTCAGCATTAAAAATCAACGTGCTGCTGTGAATCCACAAAGATGGCCTGCATCTAAAGAATACACTGTTTTTACATCGTACATCAATTACATCGTTGCTTCGGAAAAATACATTTCTAGCAATCAGTGTTGTGTCTTCAGGAATTACATAGGCATTAAATCCATGCTCTGTATTTACATCGGTAATTATCGTTCCAATCATACTTACGTTATATTCTTCAGGAAGTTCTCTTGTCGGAATATTTGACCTTGAAAACGCTGCCTTATCCACGCGTCTTACATCTTCTGTATTAATTACAGTTCCTGCACTGCATCGAGTCAACGCATTTTCGTCAATAGCAGCAATGCCTTTCAAGTCCAGCACCTCATCTTCTCTCAGACAGAAAGAATTAAGAAGTATCAGTCTGTCACCGCTTACGGTATAGTACTTTCTCTTCTCCACAAGCATTGTTCCGGATACGTATCTCTCGTTGTCAGACTTTACTTCCCTGACATTTGGAAATACCTTATTTGGAATGTTTATTGACTTGATAGACTTACCAATATAGATTTTCTTAATATTGTCCAGCTGTCCGGCCGATTTGAGCTTGATTTCAACATTATCAAATCCCTCGTCAAAACACACTTCTTCAGCATTCTCATCATCGCAGATGATGTCAATACAGGTATTACTTGCAACGTCCACGTAGTATCTGACGCCGTCTTTAACGATGACCTTGCATTCTAATTTTTTTTTCATTTTTTCTTTTCCTTTCTTTTTGATTATTTCGTATTTAATATGCGGGAATTGACGGCAAAACGAAAAAGACCGCTGCGGCTTGCAGCAGTCTCTTTAAATCACAAATTTCTGTTTCGTCTGTCCGTCTTCATTCAGTTTCATCAGAATATACGCCGATACATCAGGATATTCAGCAATCTCTGGCAGAATTTCTCTTAGAGTTCTTTTCGACATCAGGCCATTCCGGACCATCTGGATTGCCTCTTCATTTCTGTTTTCTTCCATCAGTCTTTTAAAAGTCATTCTGGAATATTTTTTTAAGTACATTTTTGCATTTTTATCTTGGTTTTTTGCAAAAACGCGCAGAGCTGTTTCCTGCCGTTCAATTACATTATGGGCAAAAACATATGTTGGTGGCACTTCGTATGACTCATCCTCAATGAACTTATGTATGATACCTCGCATTCCAATCGGTGACTTTGGATGTTTCGGGATTATTAACTCGCGGTTATTGGATTCTATTGTTACAGTTCCGACTTTAAGGTCTGAATATATATATGACTGAGTTATCGCAAATTCCAGGTCAGGGATATATTTTTTAACGTGGATTTTTTTAATATCTGGAAATGCATTTTCCTTAATTTTTGTCACCGATTCTGGGATTATAACTTCTTCCAGCGACGGATTATCGAAGAATGCGTTACTTTCTATTACTTCAAGACCGTTAGGAAGAATTAATTCCTGGATATTATTATTCTGGAACGCCGCCATTCCAATTGACTTAATCTGCGGCGGTAGAACCAGTTTCTGGATATTGCAGTTTGCAAAGATGCTTTCAGCAGAATAAGAACCGAGCGTTTTAATTCCTTTTCCGAAATCAATCTCACTTAAATTGTGACACCATCTGAATGCGGAGCGCTCTATTGTAATAATGGAGTCCGGAAGTTTTACGGCAGAAATCTCACACTTGCTGAATGCTCTTGCTTTAATTATTCTTACTCCTTCGGGAATTATCACCTTTCCAGTTTTTCCTGCCGGGCAGGCAATCAGCTCTACCATTGATTTGCTGTAGGCAATACCGTCAACACATTTGTATCTGAAATTACCTTTAATCTCAAGATTTTCAATCCTATCGCTGGACGCAATGGCAAGCAGCATATTATCTGTCAGTTTTCTGTCCTGGTCTTCTATGACAAGAGATACCATGTCTCCAGCTGTAAGTGATTTTATATACGAAATAATACATTTTTCTTTTATTAAGTCTTTTGCTGAAATTATTATTACTTTTTCGTTGTCTTTTTCTTCCATTTTTTTCTCCTCTTTGTGGCTGCTGGCAGCATGCGACACCAGCAGACAGTGGACGAATAACTGAGGTGTTGAGTTTATTTCTTTGTTTCTTTTTGTAGTATGCCTGTATTTTTGGTTAACCTGAAATTTTCGCGAATATTTTTTTGGCTCACACTCCGCATCCGGTGCAGCGCCCTTCCGGCTCTGCCGGTCAAGATACTTTCATTTCTCTTCCGTTTTTTGTATAAGGCAAGACTGCATCTTTTGTACATCAACATCTTCTTATCCGGCTTATCCGGCCGCCGATGCCTCTTGTTTCTCACATGCAAAAAAAGCCAGCGCTTTCGCGCCAGCTTTCAGCAAACAGAAAAATTAAATCGCAAACTTATTTTCGGAAATTCCTTTACCGTTCAGCTGCTCCAATACATACGACTGTGCCGCTGTCAGGTCTTGCTCTTTCACCTTCGGAAGAATAGCCTTCAATGTTGGCTTGGAAACGACTCCGGTCTTTAATAACTTCACCAATTTCTCTTCTTCACCTTCATCAATTAGCCTTAACGCAATTTTTTTAGAATTCTTTTTTACGTATTCTTTTGCGTCTTCGCTTCCGGAAAAGAGATACTCTTCCAAAGCACCATCTTTTTTGCCTTTTGCAGTGTATGCATACTGCCAGAATTCAGTGTGCTTGGTGGTTCTGTCTTTAAAAAGGTCATCTACAGCCTTCAGATATTCATTATAAATAGTGTTCTTTGTATGTCTTGGAAGAATCGCATGTCTATCTTCATAGTGTAGTATTAGTATCTTGTCAGTATTATCGTCTGGTTTATATGGCTTGATAATTCCGGCTTTAATATGAGGGACATAAGATTCCATTGTAATGTCAGACATGCTTACAGAAACTGCCGTATGATGAAAATCCCTTAGTGTTCTTGGAAGCCTTATAGATTTAATGAATGTGTCAACAAAAGCATTCCTTTCCACATACTCCAGACCTTCGTTTAGGATAATAGTCTCTAGGCCCGATTGCATAAATGCAGCACGCTCAATCTTTTTAATCTGCGGTGGCAGTGTGATTGTCTTTAATTCATTACACTTCTCAAAGCAGCTGTCAGAAATAACTGTCACTCCTCTTCCGAGGTCAACGCTGTACAGCTGAGGACACAATTCAAAAGCATTCATTCCGATTTTTTCAAGAGAATCCGGAAGTTTCACCGTTTTAAGCTTTTGTTTTCCTGAAAAAGCAAACGGGATAATTTCCTCAACACCATCAAGGATTACCAGATTTTCCATATCAGCATTACATGTGATGGCTTTTTTCTTATTTCGCGTATATACAACACCGTCAATAGTAACATAATCGGGACTCTTTACTTCAAAAGTGTGAACGTAATAATCATAAGTTTTAAGCTCCGCCATCTCAATCAGTTCGGACGGGTCAACAAAGTAGTCGACATCCAGGACAAGATTCTGAGGAAATCCAGTATGATAATTCACCCATCTGAGAGAATCCAGACGATGGATTACCATTTTCTTTACCTGTGTCAGATTTATGCCTCCTGTAAACAACACATTTCTTCCGGCATTGTCAGGAAGGATGATTTCATCCTGATTGTAATCAATATCAAGAACGAGTGTATCAGCCAGTTTAAGTCCATTCACAAACGGCTGTTCTATCAGTGCAGAACCATCAAATGCGCCTTCCTCAATATTTCTCCAGACCCTGATATCATGTGTCCCCCTGATATTAGTGCATCTGCAGCCGTGGAATGCGTTTTTTGCAATTCTTTCTACACGGTAGAATGAAAGAAAATCATCTTCCTTCTTACAGAATGTGTTAAGTAGGGTCTTACCTTTGTTGTAATCATTTTCAATAAGGCATTCATGAGTCTCAAAATAATTGCTGTATGATTCTACCTTTTTCACATTTGGAAACAGCTCGTTTTTGATTTCAATACTATAAACTCCACCAGAAATAACAAGTCTTTCAACATCAGGAAAGCACTTATCGCTGTCTGGCATCTTCAAGTTGGCAAATATTTCAACCCTATTGACTCCTGGTTCCACATCAATGTCAATATCACACTTATTCTCTTTGTCGTGATATCTTGTCACGCCTGCGTCCAAATCCTGATATTTTACGATTCCTGACTCTAATACTTCAGTTAAATATCCTGTTTTTTTCATTTCTTTTAACTCCTTTCTTTTTTGTTTTTATATATACAATATGTCGGATTTTCTGCAGCAAGAAAAAAGAACAGGTGAAACGCCTGTTCTAATGTCAAATATGGAAATCTCGTTTGGAAATACCGTCAGTATTAAGCTGCTGCAGAATATATGATTGCAAAATCGTCATATTTTTTTCTTTTGCTTTTTCCAAAAGCTCTCTCAGTGCTTTTTTTGAAACTAAACCGGTTTTAACGAGTGTGATTGTGCTCTCTTCGTTGTCTTCATAAACGAACCGCGAGGCAATTTTTTTCGAATTTTGTTTTAAGTATTTTTTTTGCTGATTCTGTGCGAAATTCAGTATATTCCAGAAAAGCCATATTTTCTTTACATATAGTAGTGTACGCATATGACCAGATGTCTGGAGTTTTAACATTAGGGTCAGTGAAATAATCCTCAATGCTGCTGAGACCATCATTAATCGTTAGTGGTTTCATATATCTCGGGATATACAGGTATCTGTCGCCACACTGCAGCTTCAGAATTGTATCATTTGAAAATATTGGACAAAAATTTCTAATACAGCTGTCGGGGATATCCTTTCTGAAGAAAGGTGCTATTACCTCTTCTATCTCATTGCCAATGCAGTCTGTCCTAAAATCTGCGATTGACGCCGGAACACTTAGTGTCTTAATCTGCGTGCAGGCAAATGCGCTTCTTCCGATATATGTCAGGCCTTCGTTCAGCTGTATATCTTCCAGGCCTGCACGGAGAAAGGCATAGTCTCCGATTGACAGAACATTTTCTGGCAAAGTCAAAGATTTTAAGTTCACACAGGATTCAAAAGAGTCATCTCCGATTGTTTCCAGGCTTTTTCCAAAAACGACAGACTCAAGGTTTTTGCACCCGGAAAAGGCCGACGTTCTGATGTCTGTGACAGAATCAGGTATGATAACTGACTTAAGCCGGCAGTTTGCAAAAGCATACTTTCCAATTGTCTTTACACCATCCAGAATTACTACGTGCTCTTTTCCAGTCGAGCAGGCAACAAGTTTCTTACCATTTCTAGTGTACGTAATTCCGTCAATTTCCATGAACTCCGGACTGGATACTGAAAAATTTTTAATATAATGTTTTGTCGTACAGAAATGAGCGACTCTCGCCACAGCCTGTTCCATCATGGACAAATCAGTCTCCAAAACAAGTGTCTCAGGAAAACCAAGCCGGTAATTGATTTGTTCTACCGTTTCCGGTCTGTGGATTACCAGCTTTTTAACTCTTGAAAAATCAACGTCAGAAGCGAAAATTACCTTTCTGAATTTGTCATCGGGAATATTGATTTCCTCTGCATCATAATCCACAGCAAAAATAATACATCCTGCTCTTTTGATACCATCTCTGAACGGCTGCTTTTCCAACGCTGAGCCGGAAAATGCATTTGGTTCAATTGCGTCATTGTTTTTAATATCTTCTCCACCTGCAACATTGATACTATTACAGCCTTTGAACGCATAATCCTCAATGCTGTTTATGCCCCTCAGGTCTATCAACTCTCCGTTCTTACGGCAGAATGTATTCATAAGAGTCATGAAACAAAAATGGTTTCTGACAAGATACGGTCCAGACTCAAATTCGTAGCTTTTTGATACTACAAATTTCACATTTGGAAAAAGCGTGTTTGGAATCTCAATTGAAAATATCTCCTCATCGATGACCAGTTTTTCCACGTCAGGAAAGCTTTTCTTACTTTCTGCCATCAGTAAATCATATTTAATCGTGACCTCTTTAATTCCGTCTGCTACATCCATGTCAACAATGCCAGATTCCTCAGGAGCGCTCGCCACATCGCGGTATACGACCACACCAGGCTGAGTTTCTTCTGCTAAGACATCGTCTTCCAGGATATAGAGGATATAGCCGGAATCTTTTTTGTCTATTTTCTTAGCCATATTTTTTCTTCCTTTCTTTTTATTTTTCGTCTTTAATATGCTGGATTTACTGCAACAAAAAAAAGAACAGACAAAGCGTCTGTTCTTAAATCGCATACAAAACTTTCTCCTCAGAAACACCGCTAAGGTTTAACTGATTTAGGATATATGATTTTAACGTAAGCATTTCTGCATTTTCTGCTTTTGGAAGCATCTTATGCAGTATATCATTTGACACCAGGCCGGTTTTAACCATCTTGACAGCAAATTCTTCGCTTCCTTCCTGTATCATATTTGACAGGATATGATATGAACATTTTTCTATATGTTCTCTTGCAGATTCCGAACCAAAATCCAGATACTCCAGCAGGGCTACTTTTCCCTGGCATGAAATTGAGAAAGCATACTTACACATTGATACAGTACGTAACCTTGGATTCTTGAAGAAATATTCTACCTCATCTATTGCGTCAGATGACATCGAAGGCTTAATGCTTCTCGGAAAATACAGATACTTTCCATTGCAATAAACCTTTATGATTTTATTGTCAGCGTCAAATGGACCAGGCGCCATTATACATGCTGCTCCAAAATCAGAAGGAAACGTTTCCATCGTAAGTTCTTTCAGATTGGAACCGAAACAATCGCATTCCATATTTTTAATGGACGCAGGAAGATGTACGGATTTAATATCTGTTCCGAAAAGAGACTTACGCCCAAGATGCAGCAGGCCTTCGTGGAGTTCTATGCTCTCCAAACCGCTGTTAAAAAAGGAGTAATCATTGATAGTCTTAATACTTGCGGGCATATCTATGTGTTTTAAGCTGCAGCATTCATAAAATGCACTGTCCTCAATCGCATCTGTATTACTTCCAAGTTTGACTGATTCCAAATTCTTGCATCGGTAAAACGCCTTTGCCTTGATTCTGTCTATTGATTCAGGAAGCACTACTGACATTATCTTACAGTTGCGAAAAGCAGAATGGCCAAGTTTTTCAACTCCTTCCGGAATTACGACATGCTCCAGTCCAAGAGAACCGGCAACAACAATTTTTCCGTTTTTTGTATATACAATGCCATCAATTGTTTTATAATCCCCGTTTGAAATTGAAAAATATTTGAGATACGATACCGCTGAAAAAGACATATGTGCAAGTTCCCTTATTTCCACGCCACTCAGCGAATCATTGGTGTCCAGGACAAGCATTTCAGGAAAATTGGTGTTATAGTTAACCTGCCTTGCAGTTCCATATCTGTGGACCACGAGTTTCCTAATACCAGTTAAATCAGTATTCGCTATAAATATTGCCTTTTCGTAATCGTCATCAGGAATGATGACTTCTTCAGATGTTTTGTCAATATCAATCACGATATTTCCTGCCATCTTAACGCCATTAACAAACGGCTGTTTTGCAAAAGCAGACCCCGCAAATGCGTCAGGTTCTATATAATCACCGCAGTATACATCAATCGCGCCAGTCAAATTAGTACTCTCACATCCGGAAAAGGCTCCATTTTTGATTGCAGTAATATCATCAATTTTTATCACTTCCCCCTCTTTCTTACAGAAAGTGTTAAACAGAGTATAAAAAATATTTCCTTCATTCAGAACAAGGCAGTTTCCGGTCTTGAAACTGTCGCTTTCCGACTGTATCCACTTCACATTTGGAAACAGACTGTTAGGAATCCGAATTTCAAACACATTACTCTGAATGACCAGACTTTCCACATTCGGAAAGCTCTTTTTGCTATCTGGCATCACCAGGTCACACCAAATCTCTACTTCCTTGACATCATCATCAATATCAATATCAATCGCATCGCCGTTTCCTGTGTCTTCAGCCAAATCCTGATAGAAAACAACTCCTTTTTGCTCCTGATAGAAAACAACTCCTTTTTGCTTTTCTTTTGGATATAGTTTTTTGTTTTTCATTTTTTTCTTTTTCCTTTCTTTTTAAAGATTTTTTTAATATTTTTAAAATCTTTTTCTCTTTTTTGTTCTTCCATCTCATTCTGAAATGCTAAAAATTTTTCCTGATCTTCAATCTTTAAATAATATCCTTGTCCAATCTCTGATACAACGCTTGCACCATGATCTTCCAATGCTCTATTTAAATCTTTCATATCATTTCGAATGGTTCTTGAAGACACTCCGATTGCAACTGCAAGATTATCTCCTGTCATACATTCTTTATTTTTCAACAATAATTTCAGAATCTGGATACATCGTTTGTTTGATATTTCCATTACTTTTCTCCTTCTGTACTAAATTATATGCAATATGCACATAAGAATATAGTTCGTCTTTTTCCACTTAAAGCGGAAAAAAAAAGACGAAATTTCCGCCTTTTATCTTTAGCTAAAATTTCGTCTTTCACATTATAAGCAAAACGAAGGGGGTGGAACATTTGTCCCCTCTAAATTTTTTAATTCTGTTGTTTATCAGTCATCTGATCCTTTGAGTAAGTACTCTCCCGGGTACAATAGTCCAAACTTCTCTGTGGCTGTCTTTTCAATAAATTCTTTTGTCTTGATATATTCTTTTTTCTTCTTTAATTCTTTTTTCTTCTCTTCTTGTTTCTTGATCTGGGATTCCACCTGCTGCTGCTCTTTGGCGATCT
>OLOH01002033.1_pt1 | contig 10522 bp, 9 predicted proteins | sample 1673221 | NCBI WGS metagenome assembly OLOH01 (sample SAMEA3136767, study PRJEB25190) | human gut metagenome
GCGAAGTACTTTATCGGGCAAAGCTACCTCGCGCCCCTTTCCACCGAGCAGGTCGGCATTTACAACGTTACGTTCGAGCCCGGCTGCCGCAACAACTGGCACGTCCATCACGCCAAAAATGGCGGCGGGCAGATCCTCGTCGGCGTGGCTGGCCGAGGGCTTTACCAGGAATGGGGCAAACCGGCACAAGAGCTGCGCCCTGGCGATGTAGTGAATATTCCCGCGGGCGTAAAGCACTGGCACGGTGCGGCGCCTGACAGTTGGTTCTCCCATCTCGCGGTGGAAGTTCCTGGTGAGGAGGCCTCCAACGAGTGGTTGGAGCCCGTGGACGACGAGGAATACCTTAAAGCGACTAACAAGGAGGCTTAGGCATGGAGCAGTTGAATCTGACGCAGGAATGGGACAAGGTGTTCCCCAAAAGCGATAAAGTTGAGCACGGCAAGGTGACCTTCCACAACCGATACGGCATCACGCTGGCAGCTGATGTGTACGTGCCGAAGAACACGGAAGGCAAGCTACCCGCTATCGCCGTCAGCGGTCCGTTTGGCGCGGTGAAGGAGCAATCGTCCGGCCTTTATGCGCAGAAGATGGCGGAACTGGGCTTTTTCGCGCTCGCCTTCGACCCGTCCTATACCGGCGAGAGCGGCGGTACGCCGCGATACGTCGCTTCACCCGACATCAATACCGAGGACTTCTGCGCAGCGGTGGACTTCCTCTCGGTGCAGGAAAACGTCGATCCGGAGCGCATCGGTATCATCGGCATCTGCGGTTGGGGCGGCATGGCAATCAATGCCGCATCCATCGACACTCGTATCAAAGCTACTGCTGCTATGACGATGTACGACATGACCCGTGTGACCGCCAACGGCTATTTTGACGCCGAGGATTCTGAGCAGGCGCGCCTTGAAAAGCGGAAAGCGCTGAACGCGCAGCGCACCGAGGACTATAAAAACGGCAGTTATGCGCTGGCGGGTGGCGTGGTCGATCCGCTGCCAGAGGACGCACCGCAGTTTGTAAAGGACTATTACGCCTACTACAAGACCCCGCGAGGATACCATCCCCGCAGCCTGAACTCCAACGGCGGCTGGAATGTGACGTCCTCGCTGTCGTTCCTGAATATGCCGATTTTGCAATACAGCAGCGAAATTCGCTCTGCGGTACTGCTAGTGCATGGCGAGAAGGCGCACTCCCGCTATTTCAGCGAAACCGCATACAGCAAGCTGACTGGGGACAACAAGGAATTGCTCATTATCCCTGGTGCCAACCACACCGACCTTTACGATCAGATGGACGTCATTCCGTTTGAGAAGCTGGGCGAATTCTTTGAGGAATATCTGAACAAAACGGGTGGGTTGCCGAAGCCGCCATTCTGCCGCTAGTCGACGTTAACAGGGGACGGAGCGCCGTTTAGGAATCCCTCAATTGCGCTCGAATTCGAACTCATCCCCAGCGCGCCTTCCCCCTCCGGCGCGCATTCTTCCACAACCTGGCTTTTCCCTTTCCACTCTTCCAGCCCCGGGCAAACGAAAAGGGAGCCGACCGTACGGTCGGCTCTCGTGGTTTCAAGAGGCAAAACATATCGCTAGCAAAACTTCCTCTGTACCACTGGTTCGCAGATATGCCAGGCGGGCTTTGGTACATACTCGTCTGCCCCGCCTGGCATCGCCTTTGCGTTAGAGCACCCACGCCTCGCTTTCGCGCTGCAGCTCCAACATGCGGCGGTATCTACCATCGGGCTTCTCACGCAGCTCTGCCGGGCTTCCCTGCTCCACCACACAACCGCCTTCGAGCACCACAATCTTGTCGGCATTGTCAACCGTGCGCATGCGATGTGCGATAACGAGGACCGTCTTATCTTGAAGCAACTCGGAGAGAGCAGCTTGCACCTGCGTCTCGTTTTCCACGTCAAGCGAAGCCGTAGCTTCATCAAGCAGTACGATCGGAGCGTCTTTTAGCAGAGCGCGCGCAATCGAGATGCGCTGGCGCTCGCCGCCGGAAAGCCTGCTGCCGTTTTCTCCGATCATCGTGTCGTAGCCGTTAGGCAAACGCTCCACGAACTCGTCGCAGCGAGCCGCCTTCGCCGCAGCGAGAACCTCCTCGTTCGTAGCATCCTTCTTCCCAAGGCGAATGTTCTCACGCACGGTGCCGTCAAAGAGCACCACGTCCTGGAACACCTCGGAGAATGCAGAAAGCAGCGTTTCTGGATCGACAGTGGAGACATCGACACCACCCACAAAGATCGCGCCAGAGCTTACGTCCCAAAAACGTGAAGCGAGCTTGACAGCCGTGCTCTTGCCCGAACCAGACGCACCCACAAGCGCCGTCACCTGCCCTTCCCGCGCCTTGAACGATACGCTGTCCAAGACATCCTCGCCGTCGGCGTATGCGAAGCCCACGTCTTCGAAGACCACGTCATAACCCTGAGGCTCGAACGAGGTGCGACCCGTCTGGATCGGCTCGTTCTCGATAGCGCGCATACGATCCAAGCTCAAGCTCATGTCCATCAGCTCGGCGATGGCCTGTAAGATAACGTTGATGGGATCGTAAACCCTCGTCACCGCCAACAAATACACAAAGAACACGAGAAAGTCAATTTGTCCCGCCACGAGCAGCATCGTCCCAACCACAATGACGGATGCGATTCCCAGGCGCAAGAAGCCTTGAGCAGAACATACCGCCACACCCATAGCCAGTTCGGCATCGATCTTCTCTCGCTCAAAACAATCGATGCAACGGTCAAGCTCGCCCTGGAACGCGCTCACCTTGTTGAGCGAGCGTATCTCGCGATGGCATTCAAGGTATTCCTGTAGCCCATCGACGAACGAAAGGGACGCCGCGTTCTTCTTCGCGGTATGCGACTTCTGGACGCGCGCAGTCAGAAGCAACGCCACGAGCGCCACGGGGATGGGCCAAAGCGCAGATGCCGCCAGCCTCCAGTCAAATGCAAACATCATGACAGCGAACACCAGCGTCGAAGCGCCCATGCCGAAAATCTGCGGCATAGTGTGCGAGAACAGGCGCTCCTGATCGGAGCAGTCCTTCATGATAACGCTCGTCAAGTCAGACAAATCGCGCTTCCCGAAGAACGAGAGCGGAAGCAGGCGCAAACGCTCCGCGATGGCGATGCGTTTGCGAGCGCTTTCTTGGTACACCACCGTATACGTCCCCCGATATTCCCACATCTGTGTGACGAACATCACGGCAAGTGCCGCCACGATGCCCACCGCGTAGAGCGCCATGCTGGGCAGACCGACAGCAGGGTCGCCAAGGTACCTAATAAAATCGCTTGCAGTAAAGTACAGCACCACGATGGGCAGCATCAGCATCAGGTTCGCCAACGCACAGAACCCAGCACCGCGCATAAAATCCTTCATGCCTTGATCGGTCAAAGCAAAAGCATCTTGAATCCTACGCCACATGGCTGTCACCCCCTTCAATCCTCCACGTCGCGCTCGTTCGGTAGTCTCGCCACATGCGCGCATACAGTCCGCCCTGCGCGACAAGTTCTTCATGGGCACCCTGCTCCGCGACACAACCACGGTCGATGACGAAGATGCGATCCGCATTCACAACGGTTGACAGACGGTGTGCGATCATAAGCACCGTCTTGTCTTCGCAAAGCGTTACAAGAGCGGCCTGGATCAGTGTCTCATTTTCGGGGTCGGCAAACGCCGTCGCCTCGTCGAGAACCACGATTGGGGCGTCTTTCAGAATGGCACGCGCAAGCGCGATGCGCTGACGCTCTCCCCCGGAAAGATACACGCCCGCTTTTCCTACCACGGTGTTCACGCCATCGGGGAACTTGGCAATGATGTCGTCGCACTGAGCCGCATGGAGCGCCGCGAGCACTTCGGCATCGCTCGCATCGGGGCGACCCGCACGCACGTTATCGGCCAAGCTCCGCTTGAACAGCCGATCGTCTTGGAATACGAAGGAAACGGTGCCCATCAGCTCCTCGGCGGGAATGTGTCGCACATCCACCCCACCTACAAGAACGGCACCCTCATCTGCATCCCAGAAGCGCGGGACAAGCGACGCAAGCGTCGACTTGCCACCGCCCGACGGCCCAACGAGAGCCACCGTCGCCCCGGCGGGAACGGAAAGCGACACGTTGCGAAGCGCCGGTTCCCTGGAACCCGGGTATGAAAAGCTGACTCCCGCAAGCTCGATGCTCGCCCCCTTAGGATGATGCGCCTTCGCAGACTCCACCTCGGCGATGGGAGCGACCTTCATGATCGTGTTCATCCGCCGCAGCGCGTCCTCAGCGATCATGACGGCCTCCGATGAATACATGATCTTCGACATCATCGTTGTTGTCATCGCCGAAAAGAACGCATAGAACAGGAAGTCAATCAGGAAAGCCGGAAAATCAGGCGCGACGCCCGCAAGCGCAATGCCTGCAGGTACGAGCACTGCGAAGGTCGAGTTGATTGCGACCAGCTGCACGACTTGGGGTCGTCGGCAATACTCGGTATAGTTCGTCGCCATGTCGCGATAGTCGATGATCGCCTCGTGGAACGCATTGAACGAAAACACCGTCTGCTGGAATACCTTTACCACGGGTATGCCGCGAACGTATTCGGTTGCCGCAGCACTCATACGCATGAGGGCCGCCTGGTAAAGCTCCATAAAATGGCGGCCACCTTTCGCATCCTCGCGGCCCATCATCCACCACATCGCGGCGAAGGAAACGACGATGGGGACGAGGCACAGAAGCCCCATCCTCCAGTCGAAGAGGAACGCCACGACGAAGAAGATCACCGGGGTGGCGAAAGAGCCAACAAAATCGGGCAGCTTATGGGCGATGAGATCTTCGGTCTGGCCCGCACACCCATCGATCACGCGGCGCATCTCCCCCGATGAGTGTGCGCTGAAATAACCTATCGGGATTCGCGCCACGTGGCGTACCATCACCTTGCGCATATTTGCCGCAATACGAAAGGCCGCCAGATGTGAGGCCATGAGCGCGCCGAAATACACGATGATACTCAGCACGGCGAACACCACGGCAAGCACGGCCCACACCGCAGCCGATGATGCTTCGTCCCAGTTCGGATACACCGAAATCAAATCACGAACAACGAACCACACGCATACGAGAGGCATCACGGTAAGCGCGGCGTTCAACACCGAAAGACCGCATCCTGCATATGCCAAGGCGCGCCGCTTGCCGGCGAATCTCAACAGCTCGAGAATCGCGTTTTTCTTCTTGGCGGAACCTTCCTTTCCCATGCCCCTTCCTTCCCAAGCCGTTGGAGCACCGTCTTCCCGGGTCATTGCCATATTTACCTCCCGGTCGTAAATCTACATGCCAAGCTTGGCAAAGTGCTTCGAGAACACCTTGGTACCGATGAAGCCACCGACGAGGCCGCCAGCGATGGTGGCAGCGCCGGTAACGACGCCCATTGGACTTAGAATCGAGTTAACGAGCGTTTGGCCGTACTCGAGGGTCATGCCGGCTTGAACGCACATCTCGGCATAGGCCTCGCCCATCATAAGGATGAGAGAGATCTGCCCCAGCCAGAAGCAGAACGTGAACGCGGCAAAGGCGCAGATAAGCTTGGTCTTGGTGCGCTTCTGCGGATCACCTGCGATAAGGTCTGCCACGATACCGCCCACAACAATGCCGACAGGACCGCTCCAGAACATACCCATCAGAAGGCCGACCGCGCCAACGATGATGCCCATGATGGCGATCGCGCCACGCTTCGGGACGCGATAGGCCAGGTACATGAACACGGTACCAGCGAACAACGCGCCTACCGTGTGAGTAAACCAACACAGGTTGGCATTCGCGCTAAAGATAATCGAGAATACCATGAACACCAGGAACAAAAGGATGCCGAACACGGCGATAAAGACGAAGTCTTTCGGGTTCAAGCCATCACGTTCCTTGGCGGCAGAACCGATTGTTGCTTTACTTGTCATTGTGAAACCTTTCTCTTGTTACTTTATTTCTACAAACCCGAAATTGAGTTTTAACTTCGGAAGTGTTGCCTTGTTTAAGGGGAAGCGCTCGGCGATGCGCCCGTCTTCGACCAGGGCTATCTCATCGCATGCCGAGCAGAGGAACTCATAGTCGTGCGAGACAACGCAGACGGCGATTCCCGCATCGCGCATACGCGCGATCTGGGCATCTATTCGACGCATGTTGCGATAATCCAAGCCACTCGTGGGTTCATCGAGAATCATCGCGCGAGCACTCGAAAGCAAGCCGGCAGCGATGGAAAGCCGTTGGCGCTCCCCGCCTGAAAGGGAGAGCGGATGCCTGTCGGCAAGACCTTCGAGGGCAAGCGCAGCCTTTATTGCTGCAATCCGGTCCTTATTACCTAGGCTGTCTTCCGCGCCATCCGAAGAGCACGCACTTGCAAGCTCATCGTCGACTGTGCTGCTGAACAACTGGTATCCCGGTTCTTGCATAACCAGGTACACACGCCCCGCCCGTTTCCTTGCGCGAAGAGCCACGTCGTCGACCTCGATCACCCCCGCCTTTTCCTTGAGAAGGCCGGCCATGCACCGGGCAAACGTCGTTTTCCCAGCCCCGTTGTGCCCCACGATGCCGACGATACGACCTGGAACGAGGCCGAAATCGAGACCGTTCAAGACCTCAGGCGCACCGCGGTAGCCAGCAACTACGCCGCTCATACGTACGATGGATTTTTCGCAAGAAGGCAATCCGGAGGCAGTCGATGTGGCCGCGTCGCCCAAGGGCGACACCGCCACAACAGAGTCGATTTCAGCAAGAGAGGCGGCGCGCAGCCCCATATCGGTTCTCGTTTCAAACGGCAGAGCAAGGAACTCTGGCGCCGCCCAGTCTCCTATAACCGAACCATCGCTTATAACCACATAGCGGTCTGCAATACCATCAAGCCACCACAGGCGATGCTCGGAGATAAGCACGGTCTTCCCCTGACTCTTCAGAAGCGCAACCGTGCGCGCAAGATTTCGCATCGCATGCACATCGAGCGACGCGGTTGGCTCATCAAGCACGAAGATATCAGGATGCACCGCATAGGCCGATGCCAGGATAACCGACTGCTTCTGCCCGCCGGAAAGTGCCTCGGTACCGCGCCCGAGCAGGCCCTCAATACCGAGCGTTGCCGCTGCCTGCGCCACACGTTCGACCATTTCCTCGCGATCGATTCCGAAGTTCTCGCATCCGAAGGCGATTTCCGAGGTCACGTCGAGATTGACGAACTGGCTACGCGGGTTCTGAAACACCGACCCGACATGCGCGGAAAGCTCGCCCATCGTCCATGCGGAAACGGGTTTTCCCGCAACAAGCACCTCGCCTTGAAGGTCCCCTTCGTACATAAGAGGAATAAGCGCATTAACGAGGCGCGTAAGCGTTGTCTTACCGCATCCGGACTGCCCGGTCACAACAACGCATTGACCGCGAGGGATCTTCAGCGAAACGTCACGAAGCGATGGACGGGAAGCGCCTTTGTAGCAAAACGTGCATCCATCGAGCTCGATAGCATAGGGCGAAGCCTTCGCCGCGGCGGCATTTTCCATCATCAGAGCACCCCCACTCTAAAGCAAATGGAAAGTGCAAGGAGCACCATCGCAGCGATGAGACACACAACATCGATAGCGCGCACCCTTAAGTGGTAATACGAGGTGCGGTGCGCACTCGCCCCCACGCCGCGGACGACGACCGCGTTCCCCAGCTCGTCGGCGATCTGGCCCAAACGCGCGATCACGGGCACAAGGAAATGTTCGGCGGTCTTCGCGGGATGGCGCACGACCGACCTCGGCGTGAGCGCGATACCGCGCGTCTTCATCGCATCGGCGACAGCGGAGAATTCGCGTCCCATGGTGGGAAGGAAACGAAATGCCACGCACACAGCCACCGACACGTTCACGGGAACGTGCATCGCCTGCAACGCGCAAGCAAGCTCGCCAAGACGCGTGGTTGCAATCATGTTGAAAGCGAACATGAAAGCGGGCAGAACATGGCGATACATAAGAAGCGACGCCGCAAAGGGCGAAAGCAAAGTGTTCCCACTCGCCACGAACAGCTGTGCTGTTACGGCGAACAGCACGTAGAAAGCAAGCCAACGCACAATCGCGAAGAAGCGGCGGCAATATACCATCACGACAACGGTAAGCGCCAAAACGCCCATCTCGGCAAACAGGCTTTGCGTAAGCGCCATCTGCACGTTGATTGCCACCAGCACCGCAAGCGACACGCGCGGATCGAGATGGCGCGGCGCGGCGTTGGCAGACGCCGAAGACCGCGTCTGCGCTACCGCACTCAAGGGCAAAGGCGTATCCATCAAAAGAGCCATGTGATTTTCGTCTCTCTTCCTAATAGTTAGCCATGGATAACTTTTTCGCAATATAATAAAGTTCGATGAAGCGATGCGAAAGACGGAACAATAAGATGGAAAACTACACCGAAAAGAATTCAAGTTCTACCGAAAAATCAAACGGGAGTTACGCCACAGGACAAGGAAACCCGCTTTACGACATGTTCGTCACGCAGCTTTCTCGGTTGCACACCGTATGCGCGAAGGAAGCGCTCGCGCGCGGATTCGGACAGGCCAACCTGGTGCGAAGTATCGGCGAGACATGGTTCGTCGACCCCCCGATACGGCAGGGGCTCTTATTGGTTCTACCTCATGGACCGTGACACCATCGTCGTGTCGATGGACATCACATACGAACGCGCCGTGGAGGCAGTCATAGAGACTATTCCCTATCTGGGGTTCGGCCTCTATGAACATGCGATGCCCATGTATTGCTCGCCTGAGTGTGCTGGATCAAACTGCAAGCTTATAGGGCACGACTGGGATGGCGGCCCCCACATAAGCTCGTTCGAGCCCGGCAAGCGACTGTCATCGGCGTCGATCACCATAGCCCCTGAAGCAATACGCCGCTATGCGGAAGCCTTGCACTGCGATGAAAAGAAACTACGCCGTGCCATCGGACAGCTCACCGCGTCGGACGGCGTGCCCGGCTTGCCCTCGGCGCTTCGAGGGCTCGACATCACCTACCCCGCCGCATCAGTCGCCGATTCGTATTATCACGCCAAGGTGATTGAATGCTTCGCGCTGCTGGCAAGCAGCATTCCCGAAAGGGTCACGGCAGCCGACGCCGTACGCATAAGCGACAGAAACTGCGTCGAGTGCATCTGCTCCTACATCGACAGCAACCTATCATCCGATCTCAGCACGAAAACGCTGTGCGACATTGCCCATGTAAGCGAGGGAAAGATGATATCGGCATTTCGCAATGTGCAGGGAGACACCCCACAAAGCTACATCCGCACACAGCGCCTGGAGTACGGTCGGCGCCTTCTCCTTGATGGAAGCCGCAAAATCGGCGAAATCGCCAAAAGCGCGGGCTACCGCAACCAAGGAGCGTTCACTGACGCATTCAAGCGTGCCTACGGCACGACGCCACGCGCCTATCGCAAAAGACTACGAATCGAATAGGACATAGCATCGAGCGACACCCCCGCTGCCCCGAAAACAGGTGGGAGCCGGCCATGCAACCGACTCCCACCTCGAGGGTAAAGCATGACGTCCTCACGTCATGCAAGTTTTCTACCGGAACAAAAGCTCGTAGCCGTCTTCGATCACCACGAGCCGCACTTCCCATTGCACCGACGGCTTGCCGTCTTTGGTGCGCACGATCCAACCGTCAAGGTCGGATATATCGACGTCGTAGGTGCCCGCGTTGATGATCGGCTCGATTGCGAAGCACATGCCCGGCACGAGAACCGAGCCCTACCCGCCTCGGTGGCATGGCGAAGTGCTCGGCTTTTTCGAGATGTCGGTTTTGCGCCCTTTTTACCAGAGCTTTGCCTAGGCGTTACACGACGACAGAACAACGCTAGTATAGGTTTTTCCTTGTTCTTTTTGCCCGCCTGTGTCGGCATCTCCGCTATAACGAAAGGGCGTTTGAGTTTCGAAACGAGCGTTTTCAGCGCAAAATCAGCCGATTCAACTGGATTTCGGAGAAAACCGCTGACTTCGGTTTATTCCTTCTCGATGAAGGAAACCGGTTATTCCCTACTGTTTTGCACGCGTTTTGAAGCTGATATCACTTGGAAATAAATTCGAAAAAACGAAGGGTCGAGCCTGGACTACTTCCAGACTCGACCCCTTTCATCAAGCAACCTTATTACTGTATTACCCTACAGCAAATGGAGTACAACAAGCGTAATACGCTAGTTCATCTTCTTGCGACGCAGTGCGAATACCGCAAGCCCGACAGCCGCAGCAGCAATCAGAGCAATTGCGCCACCAACAAGAGCAAGGTTGTCGCCCGTCTTTACGGTGGCCGTCTTTGCTTCGCTTACCGCATTGTTAATGGTGTTGTTATCGGCAGAAGAGTTATCGCCAGCACCAGGCGTGACAGGAGAAGGCTCAGCAGTCTTCCAACCGGCATACAGAGTGAACTCAGACTTCGTATCACTAACAATAGTGTCGAAGTCGTAAGCATTGGTGCAATCCTCGTCAGTGAACCATCCAGTGAAGGTATAGCCTTCCTTGGTAGGATCAGCCGGCTTTAC
>OLOH01002039.1_pt1 | contig 10490 bp, 10 predicted proteins | sample 1673221 | NCBI WGS metagenome assembly OLOH01 (sample SAMEA3136767, study PRJEB25190) | human gut metagenome
TTGCTGGGAAAAGCAAGGGAACTGACTGCTTTGGGAAAACAGGTCACTGACTGCACCGCTCAGATCTTACGTCTGGAAGCGCAGTTGGAAAGTCTGAAGCCCTGGATGTCTTTGGACATTCCCCTGGACGTGAAGGAAACGGCGAACTGCCGGATCTTCATTGGCTCTTTCCCGGAAGATTTGGACGAACAGACCCTGAAAAACAAACTTGCCCAACTGCTTCCTCAGGTATCCGGCATTGAGGCGGAAGTGCTCAACCGCCAGGCACAACAGACCTGCGTTTTTTGTGTGTGCCACAAACAGGATGCCGCTCCTGTAGAAGAAGCTTTACGTTCGTTGGGATTTACCTATCCGGCGTTTTCTACCCAGCTGCCCCCTGCTCAACAGACAGAACAGATCAAGGCAGAAATCCGTCAAACAGAACGGGAACGGGAAACCGCCCAAGAAGAGATCCGCTCCCGGGGGGATCAACGGAGAGATCTATTGCTTGCCTCGGACTATTACAGTGTACGGGCAGAAAAATATGAAGTACTGGGGAATCTATGGCAAAGCCCTCACGTATTTTTCCTGACCGGTTATGTCACAGCGGAAGACGCTCCACAGCTGCTGGAAGAACTGGAAACGAAATTTACCCTGTGGGCAGAAACCGCTGACCCGGGTCCGGAGGAAGAACCTCCTGTCAAACTGAAAAACGGCTTTTTCACCGCCCCTATGGAATCGGTGGTGGCGGGCTACAGTTTACCCGGAAAGTATGAGATCGACCCCTCCTCCGTGATGGCTCTTCTGTATTATGTACTGTTCGGGCTGATGCTTTCCGATGCAGCTTACGGAATTCTTACCATGATCGGCTGCGGTGTGGCTCTGGCAAAATTCAAAAATATGGAAGTGTCTCTGCGCAAGACGCTGCGAATGTTCTTTTTCTGCGGCATCTCCACCACGGTTTGGGGAATCCTCTTCGGCAGCTACTTTGGCGACTGTATCCCAGTCATTGCCAGAACATTCTTCAACACTGAGATCACCATCCCCGCCCTGTGGTTTGAACCGCTGGACGACCCCATGCGGCTGCTGCTTTTCTCCTTTGCTTTGGGAATCGTCCATCTGTTTACCGGCCTAGGAGTGCAATTCTATCAGCTGGCACGGCGCAAAATGTACGCCGACGCTCTTTACGACGTGGTGTTCTGGTACCTGCTGGTAGGCGGTTTGATCGTGCTGCTGCTCTCCACCGAGGTGTTTGTCACCATGGTGAACCTGCCTTTCCGTATTCCCAGTATTGTGGGCACTGTGGCGGGAGTTCTGGCTGCCATTGGTGCGGTGGGCATTGTGTGTACTGCTGGAAGAGAATCCAGAAACCCTGTAAAACGACTGCTCAAGGGGCTCTACGGTTTGTACAACGTTTCCGGCTATTTGAGCGATATTCTTTCCTATTCCCGTCTTCTGGCCCTGGGTTTGGCCACGGGCGTTATTGCCACGGTCTTCAACCAGATGGGCAGTATGCTGGGCGGCGGTGTGGTTGGCGCCATTTTCTTTGTGGTCGTGTTCCTCATTGGACACTCCATGAACTTGGCAATCAACCTGCTGGGCGCTTACGTCCACACAAACCGCTTGCAGTATGTGGAATTCTTCGGCAAATTCTATGAGGGCGGCGGGCGTGCTTTCACTCCCTTTGCGGCCCATACCCGACATTTTCAGATCAAGGAGGAAAAATGACATGAATGGCTTCGATTGGAACACTTTGGGAATCGTTTTCGCCCTGCTGGGCGCTGTATTGGCAACTTTGATGGCGGGCATCGGTTCCGCTGTAGGCGTGGGCATGGCTGGTCAAGCCGCTGCCGGCGTTGTGACTGAAAATCCGTCCCTGTTCGGTAAAGTGCTGGTGCTCCAGCTGCTTCCCGGCACCCAGGGCATTTATGGCTTGCTGATCGGCTTTATCACTCTGACCCAGATCGGCATTCTGGGCGGCGACCCCAACATCAGCGCAGCAAAAGGACTGCTGTATTTGGCCGGCTGCCTGCCCATCGCCATCGTAGGCCTGATCTCTGCAAAATGGCAGGCAAAAACCTCCGTGGCCAGCATCGCCCTTCTGGCGAAAAAGCCCGACCAGTTCGGCAAAGCTATGATCCTCCCCGCCATGGTGGAAACTTACGCCGTGCTGGCGCTGCTGGTCTCCATCCTTTCCATCTTCAGCATCGGCGGTCTGGCAATTTGATGACCTGCCCATATTTTGGAAAGGAGGGGAACGCATGACAGGACTGGAAGCCATTTTGGCACAGATTGAAAAAGACGCCCAGAGCCAGGCGGAAGCGCTGCTCTCCGTGGCCAAAAAGGATGCTCAAGACACCCTGGAAGAAGCCCAGAAAGAAGCGGAACAACAATCGAAAGCGGTTTTGGACAACGCGCAAGTGCAGGCGAACGCCATTCGGGAACGGGCGGAATCTGCTGCGCTGCTGGAAAAACGGGACCAGCTTCTCCGCTGCAAACAGCAGCTGATCCGGGAAGCTTTGGACCAGGTATGCACATCCATGGAAAACGCCCCTGTGGAGGAATATTTCTCCATCCTCCTGGAACTGGCGGTCCGCTCCGCCCAGCCTGGGGAAGGCGTACTGTATCTCAATGCCAAGGATCTGAAGCGGCTTCCTGCGAATTTCCAGCAGGAACTGGACAAGGAAACTCCCCAAGGGAAAATCACAGTTTCCTCCACTCCCCGGGACTTGGAAAGCGGTTTTGTATTGGTGTATGGTCCCATTGAGATGGACTGCACCTTCCCTGCTCTGTTCCGGGCTGCCTACGATCAACTGAGAGACGCGGTGGGAACCATCCTGTTCTCCCAAGCGTAAAGCGGGAAGGAGGAACCCATGAGCGAAGAATACATTTATGCGGTGGCACGGGTACGTTCCAGAGAAGTGGCCCTTTTGGGAAAAAACGATCTGGAACGGCTGATGGCTTGCCCTGATGAAAAGGAATGCCTGCGGGTACTCCGGGACAAAGGCTGGGGCCGGGGAGAAGGCAACGACACCCCGGAAAACATGCTGGCGGCCGAAGAGGAAAAAACCTGGGAATTCCTTTGGGAATTGACAAAGGACACCGCCCCCTTCGCCCCGCTGCTGCTTCCCATTGACGGGAACAACTTGAAAGCCGCCATTAAGTGCGCTGCTACGGAAACGGAACCCCGGGGCGTATTTCTCCCCGGCGGGCAGTGGGAACCGGAAGAATTGCTTCGCATGGCGAAGGAACGGGATTTTTCATCCCTCTTCCCTGGTTTGGCCCAAGCAGCTGAAAAAGCAATGCAAGCGCTGCTGCAAACCGGCGACAGTCAGCTTTGCGATGTACTGATTGACCGGGCTTGTTTGGAAGAGATCCTTCGGCTGGGGAAAGAATGCGGCATCCACGTGTTGGAACAGTTTGGAGAATGGACGGTTGCCACCGCTGACATTCAAACTGCTGCGCGTGCTTGCAAGGCAGGGAAAAATCGGGAATTCTTAGATCTTGCTTTGGCTCCCTGCGAAAGCCTGAACACCAAGGAACTGGCGGATGCAGCTCAGCGAGGCATGGAAAAATTCCTGGAGTATTTAAACTCCACGCCTTACAGCGAGGGTGCGGATAAACTGCGGAAATCGGCTTCCGCCTTTGAAAAATGGCGGGATGACCGGGCAATGGAACTGATTCAAGGGGAAAAAGGCGAGTATTTTTCCGTCGGTCCCCTGTTTGCCTACGCTGTGGCGAGACGGCGGGAAATTGATACGGTGCGGATCATCCTCTCCGGCAAACGAAACGGCCTGGAGGACGAAAAGCTCCGGGAAAGGCTGAGGGAAACGTATGTATAAGATTGCGGTACTGGGAGACAGGGACAGCATCTATGGCTTCGGCGCCCTAGGGCTGGAAGTGTTCCCCATTGACGACGCCGAAACCGGAGCCAAAACGTTGCGCCGCTTGGCAGAGGCGGACTACGCCGTCCTCTATGTGACGGAAGCGCTCTGCGCTCAAATCCCCCAAGAATTGGAACGGCTGCGGGAGCAACCCCTCCCCGCTGTGGTACCCATCCCCGGCCTTTTCGGCAACACGGGAATGGGGATGGCCATGGTCAAGCGCTCGGTGGAGCAGGCCGTAGGCTCTGATATTCTGGCGAACGAATCCTGAAAGAAACGGGTGAATCATAAAATGAGTAATGGCACCATCAAAAAAGTGGCAGGTCCCTTGGTGATCGCGAAAAACATGAGAAACGCCAACATGTTCGACGTGGTGCGGGTCAGCGAGCGCCGGCTGATCGGCGAGATCATCGAAATGCACGGGGACGAAGCCTCCATCCAGGTCTATGAGGAAACTTCCGGCCTGGGTCCCGGCGCACCTGTGGAATCTACCGGGGAGCCTATGAGCGTGGAATTGGGCCCCGGATTGATTGGCAGCATCTACGACGGTATCCAGCGTCCTCTGGACGACATTATGAAGATCTCCGGCAACAACCTGCAGCGGGGTGTGGAAGTCCCCGCTCTGAAACGGGACCTAAAATGGGAATTTGTCCCTGCTTTAAAAATCGGCGATTCCGTTTCCGCCGGCGATGTGCTTGGCACAGTACAGGAAACGGAAATCGTTTCCCACAAAATTTTGGTCCCCCCTGGAATTCTGGGAACGTTGAAAGTCATTCAGGGAGGACAATTCACGGTGACGGAAACTGTGGCTGTGGTGGAAACTCCCGACGGACGTGAGGTCCCCCTGTCTTTGATGCAGCGCTGGCCTGTGCGCCGGGGCCGTCCCTACCAGAAAAAGCTGTCCCCCGACATGCCTCTGGTCACTGGACAACGGGTCATTGACACCTTCTTCCCCCTGGCAAAAGGCGGTGTAGCTGCTGTTCCCGGTCCCTTTGGCAGCGGCAAAACTGTGGTACAACATCAGCTGGCCAAGTGGGCAGAAGCCGACATCGTGGTTTACATTGGCTGCGGCGAACGGGGCAACGAGATGACCGACGTACTGAACGAATTTCCCGAACTGCAAGACCCTAAAACCGGCTACTCCCTGATGAAGCGCACCGTGCTGATCGCCAACACTTCCGATATGCCTGTGGCAGCCCGGGAAGCTTCCATTTACACCGGTATCACCATTGCGGAATATTTCCGGGACATGGGCTACTCCGTGGCCCTGATGGCAGACTCTACCTCCCGTTGGGCCGAGGCTCTGCGGGAAATGTCCGGCCGTCTGGAAGAGATGCCCGGCGAAGAAGGGTATCCTGCCTATTTGGGCAGCCGTTTGGCTCAGTTCTATGAACGGGCTGGTCGGGTAGTCACCCTGGGCAATGACAACCGGGAAGGAGCTCTTTCCGTTATTGGAGCCGTATCCCCTCCCGGCGGCGACATTTCCGAACCTGTTTCCCAGGCTACGCTGCGCATTGTGAAGGTATTCTGGGGCTTGGATTCCTCTCTGGCTTACAAACGGCACTTCCCCGCTGTGAACTGGCTGACCAGCTACTCTCTGTATCTGGACACGTTGGAATCCTGGTTTACCGGTCATGTGGCAGAGGATTGGGAAAGTCTGCGTGCAAAACAGATGGGACTGCTCCAGGATGAAGCGGAACTGGAAGAAATCGTCCAGCTGGTGGGTATGGACGCTTTGTCCGCTCCGGACCGTTTGAAGCTGGAAGCTGCCCGGTCTATCCGCGAAGACTTTTTGCATCAAAACGCTTTCGACGAGGTGGACACATACACCCCTCTCAACAAGCAGCACGCCATGATGAAGCTGATCCTCAGCTATTACGAAAAGAGTCTGGAAGCCCTAAAGCAAGGCGTGGATATTGGCGCTTTGGTAGGCTTACCGGTACGGGAACAGATTGGCCGCTTTAAGTACACCATGCCCGATCAAGTGGACACAGAGTACCAAGCGGTACTGGCCCAACTGGATAAAGAACTGGCGGACGCCCGTCAAGCAAAGGAGGACTTGTAATGCCAAAGGAATATAGAACCATCCAAGAGGTGGCAGGCCCTCTGATGCTGGTAAAAGGCGTGGAAAATGTAAGCTACGACGAACTGGCGGAAATCGAACTGTTCAACGGCGAAAAGCGCCGCTGCAAAGTGCTGGAAATCAACGAGGGCAACGCCCTGGTACAGCTGTTCGAAAGCTCTACCGGTATCAACCTGGAAAGTAGCAAAGTCCGTTTCCTGGGCCGCAGCATGGAACTGGGCGTCAGCGAGGATATGCTGGGCCGTGTCTTTGACGGTCTGGGACGGCCCATTGACGGTGGTCCGGATATTTTGCCCGACCGCCGGGATGACATTAACGGTCTGCCCATGAACCCTGCCGCTCGGAACTATCCTCAAGAATTTATTCAGACCGGCGTTTCCGCCATTGACGGTTTGAACACCCTGGTGCGCGGGCAGAAACTCCCCATTTTCTCCGCCAGCGGTCTTCCCCATGCCCAGCTTGCCGCTCAGATTGCCCGGCAGGCAAAGGTGCGGGGCACCACAGAGCCGTTCGTGGTGGTGTTCGCGGCAATGGGTATCACTTTCGAAGAATCTGACTTCTTCGTAAAAAGCTTCCAGGAAACGGGAGCCATTGACCGCACGGTGTTGTTTATCAACCTGGCAAACGATCCTGCTGTAGAACGGATCGCCACCCCCCGCATGGCTCTTACCGCTGCGGAATATCTGGCTTTTGAGAAAAACATGCACGTTCTGGTCATCCTGACCGACATCACCAACTATGCCGATGCGCTGCGAGAAGTCTCCGCCGCGCGGAAAGAGGTTCCTGGACGCCGTGGGTATCCCGGCTATATGTACACGGACCTTGCCTCCCTGTATGAACGGGCCGGACGGCAAAAGGGCAAGAACGGGTCCATCACGCTGATCCCCATTCTGACCATGCCGGAAGACGATAAGACCCACCCTATCCCCGACTTGACCGGTTACATCACCGAGGGACAGATCATTCTCAGCCGGGAACTGTACCGGAAAAATATCGCTCCTCCCATCGATGTACTCCCCTCCCTTTCCCGTTTGAAGGACAAGGGCATTGGCGCAGGCAAGACGAGAGAAGATCACGCCAGCACCATGAACCAGCTTTTCGCGGCCTATGCCCGCGGCAAGGAAGCCAAAGAACTGATGGTGGTTTTGGGCGAAGCGGCTTTAACGGACATCGACAAACTCTACGCCCAATTTGCCGACGCTTTTGAGAAGGAGTATGTTTCTCAAGGGTACTATACCGACCGGTCCATTGAGGAAACGCTGGATCTGGGATGGAAACTGCTGAAGATCCTGCCCAGAAGCGAGCTGAAGCGTATCAGCAACACGCTGCTGGATCAGTATTACGGAAAGGTGGAATGACCTGTGGCGGAACGTTTGCAGGTAAACCCCACCCGCATGGAGCTCACCCGGCTGAAGAAAAAGCTGGCCACTGCTACCCGCGGACACAAGCTGCTAAAAGACAAGCGGGATGAGCTGATGCGGCTGTTTTTAGAGCGGGTCCGGGAAAACAAACGGCTGCGCCAACAGGTGGAAGCAGGCATTTCTGCGGCCAACAAAGATTTTATGCTGGCCCGGGCCGGGATGCAGGATCAGGTGCTCAACACCGCCCTGCTGGCCCCGAAACAGAAAGTCTCCCTGGAGAGCACCACGGAAAACGTGATGAGCGTGGAAGTACCAAAGTTCACATTCCACACCCGTTCCCCTCAGGAGAGCGACATGTTTTCCTACGGATTTGCTTTTACCTCCGGCGACCTGGACGATGCCATCCAATCGTTAGCCGATGTATTCCCCGCCATGCTGCGGCTGGCGGAAAGTGAAAAAGCCTGCCAGCTTATGGCCTCGGAGATTGAAAAGACCCGCAGGCGGGTAAACGCTTTGGAGCATGTTATGATCCCCCAACTTCAGGAGACCATACGGTATATCACCATGAAGCTGGATGAAAACGAGCGCTCTACCCAGGTACGTTTGATGAAGGTCAAAGACATGATGCTTCAAGAAGCTCATGGTTATGAAAGTTTCTAAACATGAAAAAAGAGCTGTCCGATTGGACAGCTCTTTTTTGATTGGTGAAATTTTACTCCTTGGAGAACTGGTCCTTGCCAACTCCGCACAGGGGGCATACCCAATCCTCAGGAAGATCCTCGAACTTAGTGCCGGGAGCAATGCCGTTATCAGGATCGCCCACCTCGGGATCATAACGATAGCCGCAAACGTCGCACACATACACTTCCATGGGTTTGTTCCTCCTTCGTTTTTTTCGTGACGGTCAGGCTTGTTTTTTCAATACAAGACGCCGCCACATCACACACACATAATATGCTACTTTCCTGTTTTTATTATTCCTTTTAAGAACTATGTCTATTTTCCGGACTGGAATTTTTTATTTTTTCTTTTCCCACTCATTGCAGCAAACAATTTTCTGTGCTATTCTTTTCATGAACGCTCCGCCGAACGATGACCGAGCCTGTCAACGCACACGGCTGGGCATCACTTTTGAGCTTTTCCTTACACCAGTCCAATCGTTCTCCTTTTCACAAAGGGAAATCCGTGGGACCATGACCACCGTTTAGCGGACAACCTGTGGATTACGTGGGTACCTATCTTTTGGAATGGTCGGTCACAGATAGGGGCTGGCGGCAAGATACTAACGAAAAAACGAGCTGTCCATTTGGGGCGGTCAGAGAGGAGTTCCCTATATGAAATTATCTTTCCGTTGGTATGGCGAAGATGACAAAATCACCTTGGAACAGATTCGGCAGATTCCCGGAATGGAGGCCATTGTCACCGCGGTCTACGATGTGCCCGTAGGTCAGGTTTGGAGCCGGGAAAGCATTGCCAGGTTAAAAGAATTCACCGAACAAGCGGGACTGAAATTTGACGTGATTGAAAGCGTTCCCGTCCATGAAGATATTAAACTGGGAAAACCCAGCCGGGACCAGTATATTGAAAATTACTGCGAAAACATCCGCCGTTTGGCAGAAGCGGGGATCAAGTGTATTTGCTACAACTTCATGCCGGTTTTCGACTGGACCCGTACGCAGCTGGACCACCCCCTTCCCGATGGTTCCACCTCGCTGGTCTATTACCAGGAGCAAGTGGAACAGGTAGATCCTCTGAAAAGTGACAGCGATCTCACCCTTCCTGGCTGGGACGCAAGCTATTCCCGGGAAGAACTGCGGGACGTGGTCGCCCAATACCGTTCTTTGACGGAAGAAGACTTGTGGACCAACCTGCAATACTTCCTGGAAAGGGTCATCCCCGTTGCTGCGGAATGTGACGTAAACATGGCGATCCATCAGGACGACCCCTGTTGGAGTATTTTTGGCTTGCCCCGTATTATCACAGACGAACAGAACCTTGACCGCTTCTTAAAATTGGTGGACGATCCTCACAACGGTCTGACCCTGTGCTGCGGCTCTCTGGGATGCTCTTCCAAAAACGATGTGCCCAAGCTGGCCGCAAAATATGCCAAAATGGGACGGATTCACTTTGTGCACCTTCGCAACGTACAGATCTTGCCCAACGGTTTTGAGGAACGGGCTCATTTGAGCTGCTGCGGTTCTCTGGACATGTACGCCATTGTAAAAGCTCTGGTTGAAAACGGCTTTGACGGCTATGTACGCCCCGACCACGGCCGGATGATCTGGGGTGAAACTGGACGGGCTGGATACGGTCTATACGACCGCGCTCTGGGTGCGGCCTATATCAACGGCCTGTTTGAAGCAGCGGAAAAGGAATTGGCTGCCCATGGATAATCTCTTCATTCGGGATTTGACCCCAGAGGATTATCCTATTTATGACCGCTGGGAACACCGGCTTCACCAACTCCATGTAGACGCCCGGCCCGATTTGTTTCAACCCCTGGATCACCCTATACCTATGGAACAATATCAGCGGGAGTTAAAGGATGACCATGAAATTCGGCTACTGGCATTGGTGGAGGATATTCCTGCCGGGATCTGTTCCCTCTCTCTCCGAGAAGCCCCAGTAAGCCCCCTGCTTTGTCCAGAAAAAAGTATTTATGTGGTAGATCTTTTCGTGGATCCAGCTTTTCGGAAACAGGGCATAGCCAAAGCTCTGTTGTCGGAAGGAGTACAACGGGGAAAAAACTTTGGTGCCAAACGGCTAGGATTGACTGTGTGGCCTTTTAACAGACCCGCAATCCATTTTTATGAGAGTTTGGGATTGACAATCCGGTCATTTACTTTAGAAAAAAATCTGTGATGCCATGCAAATGGCTTCGCGGTTTTTGATTTTCAGTTAATATAGGAGGAACTCGTTATGAAACTTGGTATTATTCTCCCTCCCGAGGCTGCTAGCCTGGAACGGGCAAAGTCTTTGGGTTTGGACTTTGTGGAATTCGACTGCAACCCCTTGGGCTACGGCGGTCAGCCAAAAGCCGACCTGCTTTCCAAAAAGGAGGCCATCAAGGAAGCCAGTCAAAACACCGGCGTGGAAGTGGGCGCCGTAGGACGTTGGGCCAGCCCTATTTTGGATGAAAAGGGCGAAATCGTTCCCGCTGAATGGGACGAAGTGTTGGGCGTG
>OLOH01002043.1_pt1 | contig 10485 bp, 9 predicted proteins | sample 1673221 | NCBI WGS metagenome assembly OLOH01 (sample SAMEA3136767, study PRJEB25190) | human gut metagenome
CCAAGACAGAGGGTCAGAAGCAGAATCCCACCGGCAGCAACACCGGACAGAGTGGGAACAAATCCCGTTCCCATCGCCGTCGCCACCATCGTCCCAAGGGACAAGGCAGCGGTCAGAACGGTGCGCCCAAAGCGGAAAAATAAAGGAAAAACCCAGAGAAAGAATGTGATGTAAATGTCTATCGAACGAGTACGAGCTTATTTTCGGGAACGAAACATGGAGGATCGGGTGCAGGAGTTTGACGTGTCCAGCGCAACGGTAGAGCTGGCTGCCCAAGCACTGCACGTGGAAGGGCAGCGCATCGCAAAGACCCTCTCCTTCTATGTAGATGACCATGTGGTGCTCATTGTTGCAGCAGGTGATGCCAAGATCGCCAACCCCAAGTACAAAGCTCAGTTCCACACCAAGGCCAAGATGCTCTCCCACGAGGAGGCGGAAACCCTCATCGGTCATGCGGTGGGCGGCGTCTGCCCCTTTGCAGTCAACGAGGGTGTGGACGTGTACTTGGACGAAAGCCTGAAACGGTTTGAGACGGTATTCCCCGCCTGCGGCAGCTCCAACAGTGCCATTGAGCTGACCATTCCGGAGCTGGAAGCAAATTGCGACCACTTTCAGGGCTGGGTAGATGTCTGTAAGATTCCGGAGAACTAAGCGGAAAATAACAGAAGTGAAAGAAAAAGCATCGTAATGATTTTTTTCATTACGATGCTTTTTCTGTTAGCCTGCGTGGAACCATGGCTTGAGAGCGGTATCCACAAAGAAATGTTTTTACCGATTTGGTATGTGGATCGCTCTTTTCTCCACGTTGAGTGCTGCTTCTCGCAGCGCTTCGGTGACAGTGGGGTGGCTGTGGATGGTAGAGATCAGTTCATCCACCGTGGCTTCCAGACGGATAGCCAAGGCTCCCTCGGAGATTAGGTCTGTAGCTCTGGGGCCGATGATATGCACCCCCAGGATCTCTCCGTGCGTTGCTCCGGCGATGATCTTTACCAGACCTTCGCCGCCGTTGAGGATCAACGCCTTGCCATTGGCGCTCATGGGGAACTTCCCCACCTTGTACGCAAGACTCTGCGCCTTGCACTGTTCCTCTGTCAGTCCCACGGAAGCAGCTTCCGGTTCCATGTAGACACAGGTGGGATTGGTGGACTGGTCATAATGAGCCTCGTGGCCGCAGATATTTTCCGCCGCCACCTCCCCCATGGCGCTGGCAGTATGCGCCAGCTGAGCGTATCCGAACACGCAGTCACCGATGGCGTACACGCCGGGAATATTGGTTTCCATCTTGTCGTTGACAAGGATGTGCCCGTTCTCGTGCTTCAGTCCGGCAGCGTCCAGATTCAGGCTGGCGGTGTTGGCCTTTCGCCCTATGGCTACCAACACTTTTTCCGCCTCAAAGCTGACTGTCTCGCCCGCTTTGGTTTTGCAGATGACCCTTGCGCCCACAGGAGCGGCTTCAACGGCCTGAACCGGACACGCCAAGTGGAACTCGATGCCCCGTTTCTTCATGTGCGCCACGCCGATCTCCGTGAGATCGCTGTCCAACATGGGCAGCATATGATCCAAGGCTTCTACAACGGTGATCTTCGTGCCAAAGCCCTCATAGGCACAGGCCAGTTCCAGACCGATGACACCGCCGCCAATGACCACCATGCTCTCTGGCAGCTTTTCAAGGCTCAGCGCACCGGTGGAGTCGATGCAGTTGGGATTTTCCTTCAGGCCAGGGATGGGAGGTGTGGAGTTGATGGAACCCGTGGAGAGGATGATGGCGTCCGCTGTCATGTCCTCCTGGGAACCATCTGCTTTCTTTACGGTCAGCTTTTGGGGCGCAGTAAAGGCGGCTTCGCCGTCTATAATAGTGACCTTACTCCTTTTCAGCAGTCCCTTGACTCCCATCGTGAGCGTTTTAGAAATATCGTTTTTATGAGCGATGACCTGGGGGAAGTCCACTTCTACGCCAGTGACCTTTACGCCGATGTTCTTGGCCTGATTTTTGATGTTCTCCACCAGCTCAGCACTGTGGAGCAGGCATTTGGTGGGAATACAGCCAATGTTCAGGCAGGTGCCGCCCAGATGCTCCTTTTCAACGAGCGTGACCTTGGCGCCCAGCTGTGCGGCACGGATGGCCGCCACATAGCCGCCGGGGCCGCCGCCCACTACCAACACAGTCTTTGCCCTTGCCTGAGAAGCCTGCGGGGACAGATCTGACTTCGCCGCAGCAGCGGGAGCGGCAGTGGAATCCGTCCCAAGAATTATCTCGCCAGGCTGTCCGATCCATGCAACAACGCTTTTACACGGAGCTGATTCGCCTTCCGGCAGCAGGATCTTGAGCAGGATGCCCTCTGCGTCCGCTTCAACATCGTTTGTCAACTTGTCTGTAGCAACGGAGAAAAGCACATCCCCCTTTTGCACAGGTTGGCCTTCTTTGATCTTCCATTCTTCAATCGTCCCCTCTGTCATGGTCAAACCTAACTTGGGCATCAACACTTCAGTTGCCATTGCACACGCTCCTTTCTGTACGATGTTCTTTGCAAGGGAGCATCTCCGTACTGCAGCTCGATCTGATAGTTACAGAATGTCATCCGCAGAATACGCCCCTTTTCCAAAGAGATTCGAGCCGTTGCGCTTCCTCCATGAAAGTAAAAACAGACGGCGGCAGTGCCGCCGTCCGTTCTCCCTTAAATCAGCAAGAGATACAGATTCTCCAGCAGTTCCACGATCCGTTTCATAAATGCGCAGGCCATCACGCCATCCACCACCCGATGATCTGCCGTCAGGCAGAGATTCATCATGGGGCGAATCACGATCTCGCCGTTGCGCACAACGGGCGTGTCCACAATATCACATACACCCAGGATCGCCAATTCGGGCTGGTTGATGATGGGGGAGAAATTCCGCACACCATAGGAGCCCAGATTGGAGATGGTGAAGGTGCCGCCAGTCATATCCTCCATGGTGATCTTGCCGGAGCGGGTGCGCTCGATCAGCGCCTCCATCTCCTTTGCGATTTCTGCCAAGGACTTGCGCTCGGCACACTTCACGTTGGGTACGATCAGACCATCGCCTTTGGCCACCGCCAGCCCCATGTTCACATGCTTATGACGGGTCAGCATATTGTCCGCAAAGCTGGCGTTGATGTCCGGAAACTCTGTCAGCGCCTGGGCAACCACCTTCATCAGAATATGGTTGTAGGTCAGCTTGATCCCCTGCTCCTGCAGAACGCCCTTCAGCTTCGTGCGCAGCTCCTGCATGGAGGTCACATCCACAGCGTAGGTGAAGGTCACACGAGGGGAGGTATGCCAGGAGTTCACCATGTTGGCGGCGATGCTCCGGCGCAGCGGGTTCACCTTGATAGGCGCCTCGTCATTGTCACAGACAGGCAGTGCAGAAGCGTCAGCGCCCACACCAGCGGCAGCCAACACGTCCGCTTTCATCACACGACCTGGAACATCGATCTTGGAAACGTCAACGTCTAGTTCAGCAGCCAGCTTTGCAGCCAGGGGGCTGGTTCTCACCTGAGCAGCAGGCTCCGCTGCCTTGGGGTCAGCTAGGTACGTTTGGACATCCTCCAGGGTAATGCGCCCCTTTGGGCCGGTTCCTGTGAGAAGTGCAAGGTCAACGTGCTGCTCCTTGGCCAGTTTTTTGGCCGCTGGAGAGGCTAAAATCGGAGCGCCTGGGGCACGCGCAGCAGCCGGAGCAGGCGGCGGCGCGGATGCGGGAGCAGGCGGTTGTGCCGCGGCTTTTTCTGCGGAAGATGGATGTTCTGGAACGACTTCCCCCGACTCACCAACATAAGCGATCACTGCTTTGCACGGTGCGCTTTCTCCTTCGGGAAGGAGGATTTTCAGCAGTATGCCATCTACTTCCGATTCAACATCATTGGTCAGCTTATCGGTGGCCACAGAAAGCAGAATATCGCCCTTTTTGACGGTATCGCCTTCCTTGAACTTCCATTCTTCAACTGTGCCCTCCGTCATGGTCAGACCTAGCTTTGGCATAAGGATCTCATGTGCCATGGATACACCTCCCTTGACTATGTGAGATGGATCATTCTGTCACTCCAAAAAGGTTCTGGCGAACTGCTTCTTCCAGTGCTTTTTTGGCCTGTACACGCCATGGCCCATTTTTCGTGACCGTGAATGTCAGGGTATCCCCACGCTGTCCGCGCAGTTCTCGTTCTCCATCTAAAGCGATCATACAAGCATCTCCTAACACCAGTTCCTCTGGGCAGTCCAACGGCATACGCTTTGCTTGGGCGATCTCAAGCTCAGATAGGATACCGGCCGCAATGGGAGCGATGATCTTCTTCCCGGGCGCTTCCAGCTTCACCGCTAATCCGTAGTCATCCGTATCTGTGACAATTTCCAGGCATCCTGCGGCAGTAGAAAATCCAATGTTCGCAGGGTGACACCTTGTTACAAAAATGCGCCGAATCTTCGCAGGATCCCAGATCGCCTTGGATCCTATCCACAGATCATCGGAAATGACTGCGTCAACCAATGCAATATCGGTCAGCGCTCCGTTTCGTCTCACTTCGATTTGTTTATCCCGCATACAGCAGATACTAGGATCTGCAAACTGTGCGACAGCAGCAGCGGCCATGCCGGCAACGGTACCCTCGATCATCTCTGGATAAACGTTATTGGTTCCGGTAGAAAGAGGGAGGATGGGAACCTGTTTTATGCCTTTGGCAACTGCCCGACTGGTTCCATCGCCGCCAAGAACAACGATGCATCCCACTCCAAGCCGCTCCATTTCTGCGGCCGCTGTTGTGGTGTCCTGGGCAGTTGCCGTCAGCGGTATCTCCACCAGGCGGCAAGCCGCTGTCAGCCTTCCATCAGCGGAAAGATCTGAGATGACCGTCCAACCGATTTGAAACGTATCTGGCATAAACCAAACCGTATCAACTCCCATCGCTTGGGCTGCCAACACAATCCGCTTGACAATATTGACCTTTTCCTGATTATCAATCGTTGTCGCGTAGGAAACCAGTCTGCGAATATCCTTTCCCGATGCGGGATTTGCGATGATGCCAATGCTGGCCATGGCACCACCTCCTCTCTACTCGACCGATCTTATTCCTGTGCGCGGATGGCGTTGGCAATATCCTGTGCATTGGGCAGGTAAACCTGCTCCAGAACGGGGGCAAAGGGAACCGGCGTATCCAGCGCACCAATGCGAACAATGGGGCAATCGAGCAGGTCGAACATTTCTTCGGCGATCATAGCGGAAATTTCCCCGCCGTAGCCGCCTCTGCGGTTTTCTTCCGTCACGATCACTGCTCTGTGGGTCTTGCTCAGGGACTGCGCAATGAGCGCTTTATCCAAAGGATACAGCGTGCGGGGATCCAGGACTTCGGCAGAGATCCCATCGGCTTCCAGCATTTTGGCAGCTGCCAGAGCTTCGTGAACCATCTTGCCCGTTGCAATAATGGTCACATCCTCCCCAGCACGCTTGATGTCGCCCTTTCCCAAGGGGATCGGGGTCAAGCTGTCCACATCCCCCTTCATCGTATAGATGGCCTTGTGCTCAAGGAACATGACAGGGTTGTCATCGTCAATGGAGGATAGCATCAGCCCTAAGGCATCCTGAGGCGTAGAGGGATAGACGACTTTCAGGCCAGGGACATGGGTGATCCACGCTTCCAAGGACTGAGAGTGCTGGGCTGCCGCGCTGACCCCAGCGCCAGCAGGCAGACGAACTACCATGGGCATGGAGATCTTCCCGCCGAACATATAGCGCATCTTCGCCGCCTGATTCACCAGCTGATCCATGCCCACCGTCAGGAAGTCACAGAACATCAGCTCAGCGATCGGACGCAAGCCGGTGGCGGCGGAGCCAACGGCGGCACCAATGATGGCGCCTTCAGAAATCGGGGTATCCCGTACCCGCCTCTCACCAAACTCATCGAGCATACCGGCACTCACACCGAAACAGCCGCCAAAAGCGCCAACATCTTCACCGAACAGCAATACATTGGGGTCTTCACGCATCCGGATACTCATGCCTTCCCGGATGGCTTCTGCATAACTCATCTTTTTCATCGGGTACGCACCTCCTCAATGATATCGGAATAAACATCCTGAACGACAGAATCGGCAGTCGGATCGGGGCTTTCTTCTGCGAAACGAATGGCTTCTTCCAGTTCCTCCTGAACCTGCTTCTTCAGCGCTTCCATTTCTTCCTCAGTCAGGAGATTGCTCTCTTTCAGGAATGCGGCAAATTTGGAAATGGGGTCCTTTTTCAGCCATGTTTCCTGTTCTTCCTTGGGCTTATAAATTGCAGGATCGCCCTCGAAGTGACCTCTGGTGCGATAGGTCTTGCACTCCAGCAGCGTGGGGCCCAGGCCCTTTCTCGCGCGTGCCACCGCTTCCTCTGCGGCTTCGTTGACAGCCATCACATCGTTTCCGTCTACGGCGATGCCGGGGATGCCATATGCGATCCCACGGTCTGCTACATCTTTGATCGCCTGATGGCGAGACTGACTCATGGAAATGCCATAGTTGTTGTTCTCGCAGACAAAGACAATGGGGAGCTTCCAGATCGATGCCAGGTTCAGCGCTTCATGGAATGTGCCCTGATTGGTGGAGCCGTCCCCGAAGAAGCAGACGCAAACCTGATCCGTTCCCCGATAACTAGCGGAAAGGCCAGCTCCTACCGCAATGTTATGGCCTGCGCCAACGATGCCATTGGCACCCAAAATCCCCTTGTCGCGGTCAGCGATGTGCATAGAACCGCCTTTCCCCTTGCAGTAGCCGGTGGCTTTCCCAAATAACTCTGCCATCATGAACTTCAAATCGCCGCCTTTGGCGATGATATGACCATGGCCACGATGGGTACTGGTAATGTAGTCATCATCCCGCAGGCAGGCACATACGCCGGTGGCGACAGCCTCTTCGCCCAGGTACAAATGAACAAATCCTGGAATCTTGCCATCGGCGAACAGGCTCTGCGCCTTACTCTCAAATTCGCGGATGCGGATCATCCGCAGGTACATGTCTTTCATGGCTTCCTTGGATACTTTCATCAGATGACCTCCTTATAAGTTTATTCAGAAACAGCGTTCTGCTTCGGGACTACCACCTCTACCGCAGCGACAGCTACTTCGATGCTGTCATCGTGGTCGCCAAATTGAGGCAGGTACAAACCGGGGAAATGCAGGCCGCCGTCTACTGCCTGAACGGTAACGCTCCCAATGGGGAAGCACTCTGCCACTTGCTGACAATCGATCTCCTCGGGTCTTGGAGCTGCGATCGTAACCTTGATCTTGACTTGGTTGAGATCTTCCATCCCCAGAACCTCTTGCAGGCCGCACAAGCAGCTGTTGGAAATTGCGTTTTTCGCCGCCTTCACAGCCGCCTTGCTCACATCCTGCCCGTGGAAATCCATGCCCATGCCGAACTCAATGAGATATCTTCGCATACTTCACCCCTTCCGTAAATTGTGCATTTTAAACATAAATATTTAATATTTAAGTTACTATGATTGTAAACAATGTCACCTGAAATGTCAAGTGTATTTACATAAAAATATTTTTAAATCTTACTTTTCGAGTCCATCATTCTGTGTTATAATAAGTGCCTATTGCCGAGAGCTGTGCTGGGTTGCACTGTTCTTATGGAAACAGGCAAGTTTATAGTAAGGTGGACAACTGAATGAGTGGCGGAAAGGTAAAAATAGACAACTATATAACTGGAACAAAATTGAAGGGCTTTCGACAGCAAAAGGGACTCTCCCTGGCAAAGGCTGCCCACGAAATCGGGGTTACACCAGCGTTTATCAGCATGGTTGAAAACGGAAAATGTGGGATCAGCTTCGAAAAAGTCCATTCGCTGGTCAAGTTATATGGAAAGACATTGGAAGACATTCCCCCTCCCTGCCGCTCTGGGGAGGAAAAAGTGATCAATCTGAATGCAGCTTCGGAAATCTCCTTTGAGCCGGGCATCAAGGCATTTGGGCTTGCGAAGGGAGAGGATCTTTTTAAGCTGGGCGGTTTTCGCCTGTACTACGAGCCAGGGGCGGAGCACACCTTTTATCATTGTGATGGAATGGAATATGTGCTTGTGCTAGAGGGGACATTTGAGATCTATCTCCAATCGGAAACAACTGGTTCTGTTGAGGTGCGGCATTTGCGCGCAGGGGATACAACGACGTATGCTGCCAGAATCCAACACAAATTCAAGAATGTCGGGAACAAATGTGGTTCGCTTTTCGTTTTAAAAATTGCAAGAAATGAAATCTAAGGCTGCATTTCATGTTCCTTGTCGGCGGCACAGTTTCGGGCGCAAAAAGAGACACCGTTTCCAAAACGGTGTCTCTTTTTCAGGCGTTTTGTTGGGAATGACTGTCCCGCTGAAGTTGTTTTTCTCATTCAGCATTGGATAAACGGCTTGAGATGGTTTATCGGAAAAAGATCAAGTTTCCTGGGCAAGATCTTGTAAGGTGTCTCCGGAAATGCGGTACACCGTCCAGTCAGACATCGGCTCTGCCCCTAGGGATAAATAGAAGTCGATGCTGGACTGATTCCAGTCCAAGCACCACCACTCCAACCGGCCGCACTTGCGCTGCACAGCGATAGAAGCCAGTTTTTTCAAAAGCTGCTTCCCATAGCCCTTACCGCGATATTCCGGCAGAACAAAGAGGTCTTCCAAATACAGTCCCGCTCTGCCTAAAAAGGTAGAAAAGTTGTGGAAGAACAGCGCAAATCCAACTTCTTTTCCTTTTTCCATGGCGAAGATCACTTCCGCCTTCTTCTGGTCGAAGATCCATTCCTCCAACGTTGCTTCATCTGCGACCACTTCATCCAGCAGCTTTTCATATTCGGCTAAGTCTCTGATGAATTGCAAGATGAGGGGAATATCCTTCCGCACAGCATAGCGGAAGGTAAGTTTGTTTTCCATATAGAACCCTTCTTTTTGATGAGATAAAAAACAATCTTATTCATCCAGCTTGAGGACAGCTAGGAAGGCTTCGGTGGGCACCTGCACCGTCCCCAGATTGCGCATCTTCTTTTTGCCTTCTTTTTGCTTTTCCAGCAGCTTTTTCTTACGGGTGATGTCGCCGCCGTAGCACTTGGCCAGGACGTCCTTGCGCATGGCCTTGACAGTCTCGCGGGCGATGATTTTCCCACCGATAGCGGCCTGGATGGGCACTTCAAAGAGCTGGCGAGGGATATTATCTTTGAGCTTTTCGCAGATCTTCCTAGCACGCTTATAGGCTTTGTCCTTGTGGACAATAAAGGACAGAGCGTCCACCTGGTCGCCGTTGAGGAGCAAGTCCACTTTCACCAGGCTGCTCTCCTGGTAATCGGACAGCTCATAGTCCAAAGAGGCATAACCTTTGGTGTGTGCTTTCAGGGTATCGAAGAAGTCATAGATGATCTCGTTCAAGGGCATCTTATAGTGGATCTCTACCAGGTGGGTGTCCAGATACTGCATATCCACAAACTGCCCCCGGCGATCCTGGCAGAGGGGCATGATGTTGCCTACAAACTCGTTGGGGGAGATAATGGATACATTCACAAAAGGCTCCAGCGCTTTGGAAATGCTGCCAGGGTCGGGGTAGTTATGGGGGTTGTCCACAAAGACTGTGGAACCATCGGTCTTGATGACCTCGTAGATAACGCTGGGCAAGGTGGTGACTAGATCCAGGTCAAATTCCCGCTCCAGGCGCTCCTGAATGACCTCCATGTGGAGCATTCCCAAAAAGCCCACACGGAACCCAAAGCCCAGCGCCACAGAGGATTCCGGTTCAAAGCTCAGAGAAGCATCATTGAGCTGGAGTTTTTCCAAGGCGTCCCGCAGGTCAGGGTATTTGCTGCCGTCCTCGGTGTAGATGCCGCAGTAGACCATGGGCTGGGCGGGACGATAGCCGGGCAGCGGTTCTGCCGCCGGATTCTCCACGCTGGTGACGGTATCACCTACGCTGGTGTCCCGAACATTTTTGATGGAGGCGGTGAAGTAGCCTACCTCTCCGGCACGCAGCTCCCCACAGGGATCCAGACCGATGGGCAGCATATGCCCACATTCCACCACCTTGTAGACTGCGCCGCTGGCCATCATTTTTACATCCATGCCGGTGCGGATGCTGCCCTCCATGACCCGCATCAGGACGATGACGCCACGGTAGGAGTCATACTGGGAGTCGAAGATCAACGCCTTGAGGGGAGCATTTTCGTCACCGGCGGGAGCAGGTACATTTTGGATGATGTCCTCCAACACTGCATGGATGTTGATGCCTGCCTTGGCGGAGATCTCCGGTGCGTCCATAGCTGGCAGACCGATGATGTTCTCAATCTCCTCTTTGACCCGATGAGGATCAGCAGAGGGCAGGTCGATCTTGTTCAAAACCGGCAGCACTTCCAGATCATGCTCAATGGCCAAATAGGTGTTGGCCAGTGTCTGTGCTTCCACCCCTTGACTGGCGTCCACCACCAGCACAGCGCCTTCACAGGCGGCCAGACTGCGACTGACTTCATAGTTAAAGTCC
>OLOH01002046.1_pt1 | contig 10478 bp, 7 predicted proteins | sample 1673221 | NCBI WGS metagenome assembly OLOH01 (sample SAMEA3136767, study PRJEB25190) | human gut metagenome
AACGAAAGCGAGAAGATCGTTCAGGCGTCCTTGGAGAAGCTGGCAAAGGGGCGTACCACCTTTACCATTGCCCACCGGCTTACCACGATTAAGAACGCCACGGTGATCTTGGTGCTCACCCACAACGGAATCGAAGAAAAGGGCACCCATGAAGAGCTGATGGCGAAAAAGGGACTCTATTATCAACTGTACAGCAGTTATGCCGATGACAAGACATTGACAGGCGGGGACGGCTTGTTCCAGGAAACCGCAAACTAAAGATTGGAAGTGGAGAACGTGAACCGAGAGCAGTTTTTTAAAAACATTGCAGGGAAGACCGTGACATTTTGCGGCATTGGTCGCAGCCATATGCCCCTGATGCAGATGTTCCAGGAAAAAGGAGCGCTTGTGTCTGCCCGGGACAAACGCAATTTTGACGAGCTGGGAGAAAACGGAAAAACCTTGGAGCAGCTGGGTGTAAAGCTGATCCTGGGGGAAAACTATTTACAGGATCTTAACGAAGATATTATTTTCCGTACACCCGGTATGCGGTATCATCTTCCCGAGCTGGAAGCCGCCCGGAAACGGGGAGCAGTGGTCACCAGCGAAATGGAAGTGTTTTTTGAGCTTTGCCCCTGCAAGATCTATGCCGTTACCGGCAGCGACGGTAAAACCACTACCACCTCCATTATCGCAGAATTTTTGAAAGCCCAGGGGAAGACCGTTCACCTGGGAGGAAATATTGGCCGGCCCCTGCTGCCGGAGATCGAGTCCATCCAGCCGGAGGACTGTACTGTGGTGGAGCTTTCCAGCTTCCAGTTGATCTCCATGGGAGAAAGCCCGGATGTGGCTGTGGTGACAAATCTGTCCCCCAACCATTTGGATATCCACAAGGATATGCAAGAGTATATTGATGCGAAGAAAAATATTTTCCTCCATCAAAACGCATTTTCCCGGACCGTTTTGAACGCTGGCAACGAAATCACCGCATCTTTTGCGCCGGAAGTCCGCGGGGATTGCTGGATGTTCCATCGGGGCGCCAAGGTGGATCGGGGCGTATGGTGCGATGAAGAGCAGATCTATGTCAATGGGGAAGCTCTCATGCCCCTGTCTCAGATCAAGATTCCCGGCTGGCACAATGTAGAGAATTATATGGCAGCCATCGCCGCTGTGTGGGGCGATGTAAGCGCGGATGTGATCCGGCAAGTGGCGGCATCCTTTAACGGCGTGGAGCACCGGGCGGAGTTCGTTCGGGAATTTAAAGGCGTGAGATATTATAACGACTCCATTGCCACGTCTCCCACCCGGGTCATTTCTGGCACCCTGTCCTTGTTCCCCCAGAAGATCTTGATGATCGCGGGAGGATATGATAAACACATCCCCTTCGAGCCTTTGGGCCCGGTGGTTTGTGATAAAGTAAAGACCTTGATTTTGCTGGGAGCTACTGCTCAGAAGATCGAGGACGCGGTGCGCGGTGCAGAAAATTACAAGGAACGTTCCCCGGAGATTCTCCGTGTGGAAACCATGGAACAAGCTGTGGCCGCAGCCGAAGCACACGCCCAGCCCGGCGACATTGTCTCCCTGTCTCCGGCATCGGCGGCGTTTGACCTGTATCCCAATTTTGAGGTGCGCGGGAGACATTACAAGGAAATCGTAAATGGATTGAAGTGAATGTGGGGCAAGGCCCCTGGAAAGAAAGAGAGTGTGTATGGAGAGAAGAAAAGGAAATTTCAGTGGAAATCGAAACAACAGCCGTCGGGGCGGGTTCGGAAAACGCACCTTTGGACCCACCGAGGCCTATGAACTGCCCAGTTCTGCCAGTACTTTGGAGGAAAAAGTGATCGTTGCCGCATTGAAACGGTGTGGCGGCGACGGAGTGCCTTCCCGTTCTCTGCAGCGGGAGGCGGGTATCCACGATAAGAACGCATTTTACGATGCCCTCCACTCCTTGAAGGACAAGGGGGAGATCCAGGTAGACAAGGATCACTGGGTGAAGTTGGTGCCCCGTGGGGGCGACATTGAAGCGGAGATCGTGTCTCTTTCCGAGCGGTTTGGCTTTGCCCGTCCCAAGCTGGGCGGGGAGGATATCTTTGTTCCGGGCAGCGGGTTAAAAGGAGCTTTCCTGGGAGACGTGGTGATCTTGACGGATCTGCAAAAGCGGGATAAAGGTCCCAGCGGCAGAGTAAAGCGGATCGTTTCCCGTCCGGAACAGCCCATGACCGGTACGGTGCATATCGATGAAAACGGCGCGCGGGTGACCCCCGATGGAGCGTTGCGGTATGATTTGACTGTGGTGAATGGGTTGAATGGTGCCAAAGATGGGGATAAAGTGCTCTTGGAGCCCAAAACCGATGCCCGGGGCGACTGGAACCAGGCGGAGATCAAATCTGTGTTTGGCACAGGGGAGAGAGCCCGTATCTGTGCTGATGCCATCATCGTGCGGTGTGGGATTCCCACAGAGTTTCCCCCCGAGGTCATGGCGGAGGCGGAAGAAATCTCTAAAATGACCGTAACCCAGGAGGACATTGACAGCCGTCTGGATTTGCGGGATGAGCCTATTTTTACCATTGACAGCGCGGACGCCAAGGACTTGGATGATGCCATTTCCGTAAAGAAAACGGAAACAGGATATAAACTGGGCGTGCACATTGCCGATGTGTCTCACTATGTGAAGGCCAAGAGCGCCATTGACAACGAAGCGTTCCGCCGGGGAACTTCGGTGTACTTTGCAGACCGTGCGATCCCCATGCTGCCGGAGGCCCTTTCCAACGGAGTATGCTCCCTGAATGCCGGTACAGAGAAACTGACGTTCTCTGCCCTGATGGAGTTTGATAAAGACGGCAAGATGGTGGACTATCAGTTCCACAAGGCAGTGATCAATTCCAAAGTGCGCGGCGTGTATTCTGAAGTCAATGAGATCCTGGCAGGTACTGCTTCCCAGGAACTTTTGGATAAATACGCCCCCGTTATGGACAGCCTGATGGCAGCCAAAGAGCTGGCAGGGGTTTTTGAACGGGCAGCGGATGCCCGAGGTAATATGGATCTTTCCAGTGACGAGACAAAATTTGTCCTGGATGAAAATGGTGTGTGCGTGGAGCTTTTGCCCCGTACTACCGGCGAATCGGAGCAGTTGATCGAGCAGATGATGATTGCCGCCAATATCGCCGCTGCCAAGGCTGCGTTAAAGGCAGAGATTCCTTTCCTGTACCGTGTTCACGAACGGCCCCAGCCCGACCGTGTGGACGAGCTGGCAGAGCTTTTGGAGCGTCTGGGAATCCCTTGCCGGGAATTGCGGCAGGGCAAACCTTCCACCAAAGATTTTGCCGCTATCTTGGACCGGGTGAAAGGCACGCCTCGCGAGTCCCTTGTAAACCAGAGAGTGCTGCGCACCATGGAGAAAGCCCACTATTCTGACCGGGAGATCGGCCATTTCGGTTTGGCGTTGGGAGAGTACAGCCACTTTACATCTCCTATCCGCCGGTATCCCGATACGTCCATCCATCGGATCTTGAGCGATCTGGTGGCAGGGGTTGATCAAACCACTTTGAAAAAGAGATACGGCGAGTTTGCCACTCTTTCCGCTGCCCAGTCTTCCAAGAACGAGGTGCGTGCGGTGAGCGGCGAGCGGTCCGCTGAGGACTGCTACATGGCTGAGTATATGAAGGCCCATTTGGGCGAACGCCATACGGGTATTATCAGCGGCGTGACTCCCAAGGGACTGTTCGTAAAACTGGATAATAACGCCGAGGGTTTTGTCAGCTTGAACGATTTTGAAAACTGCGAGTTTGAGTATGACGGGGAAGTGTCCCATCGGGATCTGCGTTCCGGCAGAGTGCTGATGATGGGCGAGGAGATCGGCATCATTGTGGCGGCGGCTGACGTTGCCACAGGCCGCATTGATTTCATGCCCCAAGAACCGTAACTTGGCATAAAGAAAACAACCCTTTCATAAAGATTACCATCCGGACAAACAGGAGGAGTATTTGCGTGAAAGGGTTTTTACTTTCGGCGGCACTGGGGTTTGTTGCCTTGGCGCTGGTCAATCTGTGCGGGGCGTATACCGGGGTGATTTTGCCGATCAACCGGTTGACCCTGGGAGCGACCGGGTGCCTGGGAATTCCGGGAGTGACGCTTTTGATATTGCTGAATACCTTGCTGTGAGAATCCCCTTGGGGGAAAAGAGAGGATGTTTCAAATGCTGCTGATTCACGCCAATTATTTGGACGAGAATTTTCAACTGGTCCAAGGGGACATAGAAATCGAGGGGGGAAAGATTCTCCGGGTAGGCAAGGACCTGCCCCGCCGGGCAGAGGACTTGGCAGTGGATTGTGAGAACAATTTCACGGTGATCCCAGGCTTTGTGGATGTGCACATCCACGGCTGTGGAGGGGCGGATACATGCGACGGTACCCGGGAAGCTTTGGAAACCATGGCAAGATTTCTTTTGCAGCGAGGCGTAACCTCTTTTTGCCCTACAACCATGACCACCGGGCGAGAGGTGATCGAAAAGGCTCTGCTGGCGGCAAAAGATTTGGCAGACCATCCCATTGAAGATGGAGCGCGGGTAGTGGGTGTAAATATGGAAGGACCCTTTATCGCCAAAGAGCGGAAAGGCGCCCAAAAAGAGGAGGATATCCTTTCTCCGGATTTGGAACTGTTCCGCCATTTTTGCCAGATGGGGGAAGGAATTGTGCGGTTGGTGGACATTGCGCCGGAGCAGCCGGGAGGACTGGCGTTCGCACAAGAGGCCAGTAAATTGTGTCGAGTTTCTATTGCCCACACTACAGCGGATTACGATCAGGCAAAAGCCGCGTTTGACTGTGGTGTCACACATGCCACCCATTTGTTCAATGCCATGAACGGGCTGAATCATCGTTCCCCCGGAGTGGTAGGCGCAGTGTTTGATGATGACCGGGTCCGGGGAGAATTGATCTGCGATGGGTTCCATATTCATCCGGCAGTGCTGCGGACCGCTTTCCGACTGCTGGAAGATCGGGCGCTGGTAATCAGCGATTCCATGCGGGCCAATGGTATGCCAGAAGGGGAGCCCTTTGATCTTGGCGGACAAATGGTCACGGTGCGGGGAGGCAAAGCAACTTTGGAGGATGGAACGATCGCCGGTTCTGTGACGAATCTCCATCAGGAAGTAAAGAATCTTGTTTCCTTCGGAATCCCCTTCCCTCAAGCTGTCAAGGCTGCAACTTTGATCCCTGCCCAAGTCATTGGCCTGGATGGAGAAATCGGCAGTATTGCTCCTGGCAAACGTGCCGATCTGGTTGTGCTGGATAACGATCTGGAAATCGTTGCTGTATACCACTGAGCAGGGGGAGCCTTACAGACTGGTAGGATAAAACAGAAAAAGAAAAGTGGGTGTTGCCAGTTTTGCAACACCCACTTTTTTGTGGAGAATCTTGTCAGCGGAAGTAAAGCATCGTATTCAAAAGCCGGCTTTGAGGCCCATAGAGCCAGTAGCCATCTACGTACAGGTTGGCGGAGCCGCCTCCATCCAGGTTCACAGCGTCTTTGCATCCAAAAGCAACCATGATCTGGGAAAGCTTGGGCACACTGGTGTTGGCTTCCAAAATCACCAGATTGCCGCTCTTTTGAATTCCTACACAGATACGGACCGCATTGCTGGAGGTAAGGCTGTAGCTGAAACCTTCGTCCTCATAAGTAGAATAGCCGCCATAGACTTTTCCGTCCTTGACGATCCGCGGGCCGGCGCCGATGGAGAGCTCGGGGTCAAACGACAACTCTTTGCCGGAAGCATCCTGGTAAACCCGGTCAATGGTGATGGTCATTCCCACCTTGCAGGAGTCAAAGAAATTGCCCTCGTACTGACGGCGGGCTTTTTGGCAAAGCACGTAGCCGCCCTGGGGAATGTTTACGTTGCTGGCGTTCTGGTATACGGCGGTGATGGTCCCGTTTGCGTCCACCACAACCGCGTCCCGAGTGGAGAAGTTAAGCTGCTGTCCCCAGTCACGGGTCATGATCAGACGGGCCGCGTCCGTGCTGCTGCTGGGCCATTTGTTGACCACCACATTCTCCACAGAAGAAATATCGTTCCCGTCTGTGCTGGACAAGGTCGCCGTGAGAAGGGTCTTAAAGCTTTGAACGGAAAATTCTCCGGAAGGGGACATGACCAGCGCAGCTTTTTCCGGCGCATACATGTTATCCACTGTAAGCAGCCGCCCATCGCTGACCAAGGTGCCCAAAGGAGTGTAGTTGTCCATGTTGAAGAAAGCGCCGTTTACCGCAATGGTAGCACCGGTACGGCTGATCAAATTGGTGACGCTCTCTCTGCCGTCCACCATGTTTTGACCCATGACCAGGCCCGCATCATAATCGGAAGGGGAGAAGATCACCGCGCGAACGGGTACGTTGTTGACTCGTTTTTGGTAAATGGCATACCCGTCTGTTTTACAGTTTTTCAAAAACTTATAGCAGATGGACGCTGCTTCCGCGCGGCTTGCCCGGTCTTTGGGACGGAACCGTCTGGTGTCGGCGTCGCCGTTGATTACACCTGCCTGTTGGCAAAGCTTGACCGCACTGGACGCCCAAGAGGCAATTTGGTTCTGGTCCCGGAACGTGACCACACTGTTGATGGAAGGAAATTGTTTACCGGTGCTCTGGGCAAAATTCCGCACCATGACCGCCATTTCCTGACGGGTGACTGCCCGGTCGGGACGGAAAGTGCCATCTTCATAGCCGTCCACCACATTGGTTTCCGCAGCCCAGTTCACGTACCGGTTGGACCAGTGGGAAGTGGACACGTCTTTGAAGCTGCCTTTAAAATTATATTGTTGCAATTCTCCGGCAGTGAGGCAGGACTTTGCCAGCATGGTGACAAATGCACCGCGAGTCAAAACAGAATTGGGCGAAAATTTATTGCCGCCCGTACCGGACAGAATCCCCTGGTCGGCCAGAGAGTTCACAGCTTGGCTGTACCAGGCGCCTGCGGATACATCACTGAAGCTGGCGGCTTGAGCCTGCAATGGCAGACTGGCAAAAAGCAGTGCCCCGCACAACAGCAGAGAAAATAGTCGTTTCCCTTTGTTTTTCATAAATCATCCTCCTCATTTTTAGTGCTTTACATAATATACCATCCTTTTTGGAAAAAGTCTACCATTTGGAGTAAAATGTAAATTTTCCCCAATCGGGTAGTTTTTTCGTTGCATTTTCCCGAACTTTCCTGTAATATAAGAGCGAGTAAACGTGTACAGTGAAGGGGAGAGAATTCTCCGAACACGAAAACACGAAATCCATTTAGCTTGGAGGGAAATTTATGATTTGTCCAAAATGTGGAAGGACAATCCCCGACGGGACACAGTGCCCTTGCGGGGCCCCGGTGCTCTCTACCAACCCGGCAGTCAACGTGATTAAGACCCTTGGTTCTTCGCCGAAGTTTTTGGCGGCGGTAGTGCTCTACTCTGTAGGCGTACTGTTTTCACTGCTTGCCGCTTTCGGTACCACCGACCTTATGACAGAAATCTATTACTATGGGGCCAATTTTGGAGTGGACCCCGATGTGTTTTATCCCATGATGAACGTGATGGAAAGCTCCTCGGTAGTATTAACCGTGCTGAGCATGATTCCATCTATTTTGATTGCGGTGGGCATGTGGATGTTTTACACCAGCTGTAGGAATACCCAAAGCGGCAATGTTTCCACTGCCGGTTTGACCATTTGCAAAGTACTATCCTATATTGGGTTGGTTTTCGTTTGCTTGCTGGCAGCTATCGTGTTGATCGTGATCGTCATTGCCATTGCTGCCATTGGCTCTATGGGCAGTTCCGCTTACTATTATTATGAGTACTCTAATACATCATCTCTTGTGGCTGCCCAGGTGCTTTTGGGCGTGGTTGCAGTGATTTTTGCAGCAATCATTGCTCTGATGATCGTCTATTATGTGTGCATCATCAAAGTGATCAACCGGATCAAAGCTTCTGCGATCAACGGCGTTCCGGATAACCGTATTCCTCGGTTCATGACCGGCTTAATGATGGTGATGGGTGTTCTGGGAGGCCTGAGCGGGCTTGCTTCCTTGATCACCAGTCCAGTGGCTGGAATTGGCGCTATTCTCGCTTCTGTGTGCATGATCCTTATGTCCTTGCTTTTGAGCGAGTACCGCACCCAAATGACAATGCTGCTGTTTCCGCCGGTACAGCCCATGTATGGACAGAATATGCCTCCTTACACCAATGTGCCGCCCCAGGCTCCCCCTCAAGGGAATCCTCCTCAGCAGCCCGGAGGTCCCACTGGCGGATATCCCCAGCAGTAAAAAAAGTATTTTTTGGGAAGACCCTTCGGGGTCTTCATTTTTTTGCAGCAAAAAGGAGCCTCCGATCGGAGGCTCCCCTAACTGTACATTTGAAACTTATTGAATGACCCGCACCTTTACAATGGGTTCCAAAGCTTGAAGAGCGTCTACCGCAGCAGGAGAAATGCCACCGGAAACGTCCAAAATGGTATACGCATATTCGCCTCGGGATTTGCTCTGCATGTTTTCGATGTTGATGCCTTCTTGACCGCAGGTAGCGGCGAAAGTGGCAATGGTGTTGGGGACGTTCTTGTGAATCAGGCAGATCCGTTCCGTGCCCGGCTCCCGCGGCATGGAAATGGAAGGCATGTTCACGGAGTTGAGAATGTTGCCGTTTTCCAAGTAATCTTTGATTTGATCCACAGCCATGCAGGCGCAGTTGTCTTCGCTTTCAGGAGTGGAGGCGCCCAGATGGGGGATTGCCACCACGCCTTCCGTGCCGATCATATCGTCATCCGGGAAGTCGGTGGCGTATGCGGAAACCTTGCCGTCTTTCAGCGCTTCCAACAGAGCGGGGGAATCCACCAGACCGCCCCGAGCAAAGTTCAAAATTCGAACACCATCTTTCATCTTGGCGATGGAGGTGCTGTTCACCATGCCTTTGTTTTCTTTCGTCAAAGGCAAATGCAACGTGATGTAATCGGAGTGGGAATACAGCTCTTCCAAAGTGAGGGAGCGGTGAACGGCGCTGGACAAATGCCAGGCGTGCTCCACGGAAAGGAAGGGATCGTATCCGTAGACTTCCATTCCCAGCTGACTGGCAGCGTTGGCCACCAGAATACCGATAGCGCCAAGACCCACGACGCCCAAAGTCTTACCTTGGATTTCCGGACCTGCAAAAGCGCTCTTATTTTTTTCGATCAACTTTTCCACCTGGTCCCCTTGGCCCTTCAGCGTTTTGACCCAGTCCATAGCGGGGCCAATTTTCCGGGAGGTGAGGAACAGGGAAGCCAGTACCAGTTCTTTTACCGCATTGGCGTTGGCTCCGGGAGTGTTAAACACCACAATGCCTTTTTCCAGACATTTCTCCACCGGGATATTGTTCACGCCGGCACCGGCCCGGGCAATGGCCAGCAGATTCTCCTCCAATTCCATGTCGTGCATGGAGGCGGACCGCACCAAAATTCCTTCGGGATGCTCCACCTCCGGGGAGAAGGTGTAAGCTTCGCCGAAACGTTTGGTGCCCACTGGGCTGATTTTGTTCAGGCATAATATTTTATACATGGGGTTTGCGCTCCTTTCGCTCACTTGTTTTCCTGCTCAAATTTCTTCATGAATTCCACCAGTTTGGCAACGCCTTCCTCGGGCATGGCGTTGTAGATGGAAGCGCGCATGCCGCCCACACTCCGGTGACCCTTCAGGTTTACGAAACCGGCCGCTTCGCTTTCTTTGACAAACTTCGCGTCCAGATCTTTGTCACCGGTGACGAATGTGACATTCATAATGGAACGGCTGTCTTTTTCGGCGCAGGCTTTGAACAGGGAAGAAGAATCCAGGAAATCATAGAGCAGCTGCGCTTTCCGCACGTTGCGCTTCTCCATCTCTTCCAGGCCGCCAATGTCGTTCTGAATCCATTCCAGCACCAGTTTGCAGATGTAAATCGGCCAGCAGGGAGGCGTGTTATACATGGAATCGTTTTCTGCCATCACCTTGTAATTGAACATGGTGGGTGTGAATTCCATAGGTTCGCCCAACAGGTCATCCCGCACAATAACGATGGTCAAACCGGCAGGGGCGACATTTTTCTGCGCGCCGGCGTAGAGCAGACCAAACTTGCTTACATCGATGGGTTTGGACAGAATGCAGGAGGAAATATCTGCCACCAACGGCACATTCCCGGTTTGGGGAAGATCGTGCCACACCGTGCCGTAAATGGTGTTGTTCATGCAGATGTGGAAATAATCCGCGTCAGGACGAAATTCGCTGGGGTCCAGCGCGGGAATATGGGAGAAATTATCCTCTTTAGAAGAGGCCACCACCTTGCAGTCGCCGTACCGGGCAGCTTCCTTGTAAGCTTTGGTGGAGAATTGGCCGGACAGCACATAGTCGGCCTTGCCGGATTTGGTCATCAGGTTCATGGGGACGGCTGCAAATTGAGAGGAAGCGCCTCCCTGAAGAAACAGCACCTTGTAGTTGTCCGGGATGTTCATCACCCGGCGCAGGGTGGCTTCGGTCTCGG
>OLOH01002050.1_pt1 | contig 10462 bp, 10 predicted proteins | sample 1673221 | NCBI WGS metagenome assembly OLOH01 (sample SAMEA3136767, study PRJEB25190) | human gut metagenome
GGGCTGACCGCATCGTGCGGGTCTATGGGGAACGGGAGAAATCGCCCGAAGCCCGGCTGAAGGAGAAGGACAAGCGCCGCGCCGCCTACTACCGCTTCTACACCGATATGAACTGGGGCAATGCCGCCAACTATCATATTGCACTGGACAGCGGGGTTATCGGCATTGAAAAAAGCGCAGAGATCATCGAAAGCCTTGCATAAGTTGTAAATTCCGACAGTCTCTGAGCCGATAGCGCAAAACGCCGCCCACCTGCGTTTCATTCGTTTCATTACGCAGATAGGCGGTGTTTTTTCAATACGATTTTATGGGAAGATCAATCTTCTAGCCCATGGTTCCCTGTTACGTTTTTCAAGTATCCCTCTGGGTCACCGTTCAGAATCAAATCCGAATAGCCAAGCGGGTCATTGTAAATAAGATAGTCCAGCTCCGATCACTGCGCCATGGTCACATCCAGTGCACCCTCAACCCCGGTACAGTCAATGGAGATTTCTCTTCCATCCCGGAGCAGCAGTTCCACGCAGCCGGTGTCCATGTTGAATTTGCAGGTTCTTTCATCGTACTTCATGTTTGTGTCCTTTCTGCCTTACGGCACCTTTACAGTTGTGACCTTCGTTACACGTTTTTTCTGATAAGGTTTTGGACACACAGCCATCAGGGAAGAGCCGTTGTTCTCATTTCCAAAGAAAACAAAAAATCCGAACCCTTCTCCTATCGAGAAAAGGTTCGGATTTTCATGGTTTGGTGCGGATAAGAGGACTTGAACCTCCACCGAGTTGCCCCGATTAGAACCTGAATCTAACGCGTCTGCCAATTCCGCCATATCCGCATATTCTGTTTTCGTTCGAGCTGTTTGGCTCGGAACGTTGATAATTATACCACGGATCTTGGAAAAGTCAAGCGTTTTTGCAAAAAAAGTTTTTACTCCGTCCTCGCGGGGCGGGTGCTGACCTCGCCGTGGCGGAGGGCCTCGGTGCGGCCGCCCTCGCGCTCGACGACGAGCTGGCCGTGGTCATCGATGAAAAGGGCCTTGGCGGCGTAGCTTTCGCTGCCGGTGCAGACGGTGACCCAGTGGCCCGGCACGAAGCACCGGGCGCGGTACTCGTCCAGACAGTCGAAGGCGGGGCAGAGGGCCAGCAGCTCCCGCGCGATGGCACCGGCCAGCGCGGTGCGGCTGACGGGGGACGGGCCGCCGGGGAAGAGGCTGCCCGCCGTGGGGGCCAGCTCCTCCGGCCAGTCGGCGGGGGTGGTGGTCAGGTTCAGGCCGATGCCCACCACCAGCCACTCCACTTGGCCGCTCTCAATGTCGGTGCCCGCCTCGGTCAGGATGCCGCAGACCTTTTTGCCCTGATAATACAGGTCGTTCACCCACTTGATGCCCAGTTCCAGCCCGCAGAGCGCTTTCACGGCCCGCGCTACGGAGACCGCCGCGGCGATGGTGGCGGTCTGGGCGTCGGCGGCGGAAAGGGCCGGGCGGAGCAGCAGGGAACAATAGACGCCCTTCCCGGCGGGGCTTTCGAATCTGCGGCCCAGCCGCCCGCGCCCGGCCTTCTGCTGGCCCGCCAGCACCAGCGTGCCGTGGGGGGCACCGGCCAGCGCCAGTTGTTTGGCGGTCAGGTTGGAGCTTTCGAGGGTGTCGTAGATGTAGATGGGGGCCGGGTATTCGCCTACGGCCTCGGCGCAGAAGGGGTCGCCGCCCGCCAGCCGGTAGCCCCGGCGGGGGGCCGAGTCCAGCGCGTAGCCCTGCGCGGTGAGGGCCAGCGCCGCCTTGTGGATGGCCGCCCGGCTCACGCCCAGCGCCTCGGCGAGGTGCTGGCCGGAGATGTACCCGCCCTCGGCAGCGGAAAGCGCCGCCAGCAGGGCCTGTTTCGTACTTTGCGCCATGGCCTTTTCCTCCTGCGAACTTTGTGTTATGATACCATTATACCAGATGTGCCCGCCGTTTGCTGAAAAAATTTTCCGGATTTTTGCAGGAAACCGCCCGGCAGATCCGTATAAGAGTACAGAAGGGCCGCCCAAGGCTGCCCCGAATGCTGCGAAAGGAGGTCCTGCAGACCGTTGACTACACTGGAATTCAGCGCGCTGGTGCAGAAGTATCAGGGGCTTGTCTACACCGTCTGCCACCAGCTCGTGCCGGACGAAGGCGATGCACAAGACCTCGCGCAGGAAACGTTTCTGGCGGCGTGGCGTGCCATGGACCGCTGCCCGCCCGGCTACGAAAAGCAGTGGCTGGCGCGCATTGCGTCCAACAAGGCGAAGGATCATCTGCGCAGCGCGTGGGTGCGGCGGGTGAACACCCCCGGCGACGAGGTGCTGGCGCTGGAAGGCGCCCCGCCCGGCTCCGACCCCGAACAGCGGGTGCTCGACGCCCTGAGCGAGGAGACCCTGACCCAGATGATCCTGAACCTGCGGGAGCCTTACAAGACGCCCTGCCGCCTGATGCTGCTGGAGCAGCACACCGCCGCCGAGGCCGCCCGGCTCTGCGGCCGACCGCAGAAGACGGTGGAGGCGCAAATTTACCGGGCCAAAAAGATGCTGGCGGAAAAGATCCGTCAGGAAAGGAGGAGCGAAGATGGAATTGTTTCGTGAGGACGGCTGCCTGACCGACGAGGGCCTTCTGGCCGTGACGAAGGGCGGGCTGGATGAGCTGGGGCGGCTGGAGACCGCCGAACACCTGTCCTACTGCGATCGCTGCATGGACCGCTACACGGCGCTGCTGACGGCGGATGCACTGGAAACGCCGCCAAAGCCGCTGCGCGGGGCCGTGATGAGCAATATCTGGGTGCGGCTGATGCAGAACACCTATGGCCGGGTGGCCGTGGCCAGCGTGGCGGCGGTGCTGGCGCTGACGATGTGGAAGACCGGTGCCCTCGGCCAGATCACCCGCCTTGGCTCCGAACTCAACACGGTGCTGCCCGCGAGCCAGACACAGCCGGTGGAAGAAGACCGTCCGGCGGTGCCGGAGCCGCAGGGCAAGCCGGTAGAAACGCGGGCCGACCGGGACAACGCCGGGAAGCTCTCCGGCCCGCTGCAGCGGCTGCTGGACACCGTGCCCCACACCACCGAATCAAACGCTACAACTTGAGAAACGAGGAACTGGACTTATGAAGAAAAACGGGATTTTGACCCTGCTGTTCGCGCTGATTCCGGGCGCGGGGGAGATGTATCAGGGCTATATGAAGCGCGGCCTGTCGCTCATTACCATGTTCTGCCTGTCCGCTGCCCTTGGTGCCATGACGCAGATCGAAGTATTATATATCGGACTGCCCATCGTCTATATGTACAGCTTTTTCGATACCTTCAACCTGCGGGCGCAGATCGGGATGGGCACCGCCCCGGAGGACGATTACCTTGTCCACTTTGACCCCCATGATAAGCGCCTTGCGCAGCTTCTGGCCGACAGCCACAAGCTGCTGGGCTGGGCGCTCATCGCCTTCGGTGCGCTGGTGGGCTACCAGAACATCCTCATGAACACCCTCGGCGACCTGCTCTGGCGCTGGGGCAAGACGAGCCCGGTCTTCCGGGCATTCTATCTGGTCATGGACCAACTGCCGGAGGTGGTGGTCTGCGTGGCCCTCATCGTCTGCGGCATCTGGCTGGTGAAAGGCCCCCGCACCGCCAAGAAGCCCCGGCCCGCCGACGCGGCGGAGGAGGAGTTCACCGAGTACCAGCCGCAGGAGCATAAAAAGGTCAACGTACAGGCCATCCTGAACAGCATCGGCCACCGGGACGCCGAGGCCGACGGGGAGCCGGAGGACACCAAGGAGGACGACGATGGAACCGAACAAAACTGAGCGGACGGCAGAGGCTGCCGCGCCGGAAGCGCCCCAGACGCCGAAAAACCTCCCCGTGCGCCGGGTGGGCAGCCTGACGCTGGGGGTCTGCCTGATGGCAGCAGGAGCGTTCTTCCTGTGCTACTACTTCCTGCCCCATTTCAATTGGGAGCTGGCCCTCAAGATCGCCCCGGCGGCGGGGCTGTGTCTGCTGGGCGGTGAGGTGCTCTACTTTGCCGCAAAGCCGGGAAAGTGGAAGTACGATTTCCTGTCCGTCTTCTTCTGCCTGTGCCTGATGGCGGTCTGCCTGTGCATGAGCGCTCTGCCCATGGTGCTGGACCGCATCGACCCGGCCAACGAAGCACGGGTGGCCAAGATCGCAGCGGACTACGAAAATACCCTCTATGCCGCCATCCGGGACGAGGCCCCGGACATCCCCCTGAAGGACCTCCGGGCAGGGCTGTACGACTACTACGGCAGCGCCGAAACGGCCACCGCCGCCGCCAGCGACCTCAACAGCGGCCTTGGCGTGCTGCAGGTGAACATCGAGCTGTTCGGCCCCTATGAGCAGAAGGCGGCCTTCGCCATCGACTGCCGGAAGATCACCGACATCATCCGGCAGCAGACTGCCCAGCCCACCGGCGTGACCTTCTTCTACGACGGCATCGAGGTGGCGGACAGCGAGGAACTGCACACCGGCAGCATGAAGCAGGAATACAGCTACACCCTGAATCTGGACAGCAATGCCCAGCTGGACTGGACCGCTGACCAGATGACCAAGCAGACCGAAGCATCCTCTCTGCTGGACGAGGAGAATACCGCCGCCGAGCGTGAGGCGGAGGACTGAGAAAAAGCAAAAAATCCCCCCGGAGCGCTGCAACGTTCCGGGGGGACCTTTGCGTATTCAGGAAAGGAGCATCAGCCGGGGTATCTCCGGACCTCCAGCAGCTCCTCGGCCCGGGCGAGCTGCTCCGCAGTGGGCGGAACAGCGTCGGGCAGGGGGTAGGGGATGTTCAGCTTCTGCCACTTGAACAGCCCCAAGGTGTGATAGGGCAGCACCTCCACCCGCTGCACGGTCTGGAGCGACCGGATGAAGTCTGCGGTGCGGCGCAGACCCTCTTCGTCGTCGGTCAGGCCGGGCACCAGCACATGCCGGATCCAGAGCGGAACGCCCAGTTCCGAGATGTGCCGGGCCATGGCAAGGATGTTGGCGTTGTCTTTGCCGGTGAGGCGGCGGTGCTTTTCGGGGTCGATCTCTTTCAGGTCAAGGATGACGAGGCTGGTGGACTGCATCAGCGTGTCAAACTTGGCCAGATAGGCCGGGTCGTCGGGGCGGAAAGGCTCACCGGCTGTGTCCAGCGCGGTGTGCACGCCCTTGGCGCGGGCAAGCTGGAAGAACTTCGTCACGAAGTCCATCTGCCGCAGCGGCTCGCCGCCGCTGACCGTGATGCCGCCCTTCCTGCCCCAGTAGTTGCGGTAGCGGTAGACGCGCTGGAACAATTGTTCCGGCGTCCACTCCTCGCCGCCGTCGGCCCATGTCTCCGGGTTGTGGCAGTATTTGCACCGCAGAGCGCAGCCTTGCAGGAAGACTACGAACCGGACGCCGGGGCCGTCCACCGAGCCGAAGCTCTCCAGCGAGTGAATGCGGCCGATGAGGTCACAGGGCTGCATGGCAGGTGCGGGAGATGACGTCCATCTGCTGCTCGCGGGTCAGGTCGATGAACTTGACCGCGTAGCCGGAGACGCGGATGGTGAAGTTGGCGTACTCTTCCTTTTCGGGGTGCTCCATGGCGTCCAGCAGCTTCTCCTTGCCGAAGACGTTGACGTTCAGGTGGTGGGCACCCTGATCGAAGTAGCCGTCCATGACCTGCACCAGATTCTCCACGCGCTCGCCCTCGCTGTGGCCCAGCGCGTCGGGGTTGATGGTCTGGGTGTTGGAGATGCCGTCCAGCGCCCAGTGGTAGGGCAGCTTTGCCACGGAGTTCAGGGAAGCCAGCAGACCGTTCTGCTCTGCGCCGTAGCTGGGGTTTGCACCGGGGGCAAAGGGGGTAAAGGCGGCGCGGCCGTCGGGCAGGGCGCCGGTGTACTTGCCGTAGACCACGTTGGAGGTGATGGTCAGGATGGAGGTGGTGGCCTCGGAGTTGCGGTAGGTGTGGCGCTTCTTGATCATCTCAAGGAAGGTGCGCAGCAGCCAGACGCCGATCTCGTCGGCGCGGTCGTCGTCGTTGCCGTACTTCGGGAAGTCGCCTTCCACCTCAAAGCCGGTGGCAAGGCCGGTCTCGTCGCGGAGGACCTTGACCTTAGCGTACTTGATGGCGCTCAGGGAGTCGATGACGTGGGAGAAGCCCGCAATGCCGGTGGCGAAGGTGCGGCGGACATCGGTATCGATGAGGGCCATCTCGGCCTCTTCGTAGTAGTACTTGTCGTGCATATACTGGATGAGGTTCAGCACGTTGACGTACAGGCCGGCCAGCCAGTCCAGCATCTGCACGTACTTGGGCAGCACTTCGTCATAGCTCAGGTACTCGCTGGTGATGGGGGCGTAGTTGGGGCCGCACTGCTCGTGGTACTTCTCGTCCACGCCGCCGTTGATGGCGTACAACAGGCACTTGGCGAGGTTGGCGCGGGCACCGAAGAACTGCATCTCCTTGCCGGTCTGGGTGGCAGACACGCAGCAGCAGATGGAGTAATCATCGCCCCAGACGGGCTTCATCACATCGTCGTTCTCGTACTGGACGGAGCTGGTGAGGATGGAGACCTTGGAGGCGTACTTCTTGAAGGCTTCGGGCAGGGCAGAGGAGTACAGAACGGTCAGGTTCGGCTCCGGTGCGGGGCCCATGTTCTCCAGCGTGTGCAGGAAGCGGTAGCAGTTCTTGGTGACCATGCTGCGGCCGTCCATGCCGATGCCGCCCACTTCCAGCGTTGCCCAGACGGGGTCGCCGGAGAAGAGCTGGTTGTAGCTGGGGATGCGGGCGAACTTGACCATGCGGAACTTCATGACCATGTGGTCGATCAGCTCCTGTGCCTCGCTTTCGGTCAGGATGCCCTTGTCCAGATCCCGCTGGATGTAGATGTCGAGGAAGGTGGAGATGCGGCCCACGCTCATGGCAGCGCCGTTCTGGGTCTTGATGGCGGCAAGATAGCCGAAGTAGAGCCACTGGCAAGCCTCTTTGGCGTTCTTGGCGGGCTGGGAGATGTCGAAGCCGTAGGCCTCGGCCATCTTCTTCATGCCCTTCAGGGCGTTGATCTGGCGGGCGATCTCCTCCCGCAGACGGATGACGTCATCGGTCATGGTGCCGTCGCCGCAGTTGGCAAAGTCCTCCTGCTTGAACTGGATCAGGGCATCGATGCCGTACAGGGCCACGCGGCGGTAGTCGCCGACGATGCGGCCGCGGCCGTAGGTGTCGGGCAGACCGGTGATGATGTGGGTGTGGCGGGCCTTCTTCATTTCCGGGGTGTAAGCGTCGAAGACCGCCTGATTGTGGGTACGGGTGTAGTCGGTGAAGATCTTGTGCAGCTCTTCGCTGGGCTGATAGCCGTAGGTGGTGCAGGCCTGTTCGGCCATCTTGATGCCGCCGTAGGGCATGAAGGCGCGCTTCAGGGGCTTGTCGGTCTGCAGACCCACGACCTGCTCCAGATCCTTCAGCTCCTCGTCGATGTAGCCGGGGCCGTATGCGGTCAGGCTGCTGACCACTTCGGTCTCCATATCCAGCACGCCGCCCTTGGCGCGCTCTTCCTTCTGGAGCTTCTGCAAAGCTCCCCACAGTTTGTTGGTCGCCTCGGTGGGACCGGCCAAGAACGACTCGTCGCCGTCGTACGGGGTATAGTTCTTCTGGATGAAGTCGCGCACGTTGACTTCCTCTTTCCAGATACGGCCCTCAAAGCCTTCCCACTGTTCAAAATCGATCATTGGAACCTCCTTGCTCCTTGCCATTCCATTGGCAGTTAGCATTATCTAACTATTGAGCCTTTGAAAAACCGCATCCAATGCGGCTTTCTGGGGGCGGGCGAATGGGCGGCGAGGCGCGTGACGTTCCGCGCCCGGCAGCCTTAACACTATAATAGCAACGATCCCTCGAAAAAGCAAGAGGGAATGGATGGATTTTACACAAAGGCGGCAAAAGTTTCTTGGCACAAGTGCCCAATTTTCCCGGAAAAAACTTTTTCCGAAAAAAGTTCAAAAGGGGGCTTGACAGTCATGACAAACTATGGTATCCTGTTGTCACGGCAAGGTTAGTTAAATCTAACCGAGGCTGCGGGACCTTCTGCAAAGGGTTCCGATTCCTCCATTCCATACTCTCTTTTTCTTTTGGCAGGGCGCGGCATTCTGGTTTGCTCCGCTCCCTCCTGCGCGGTGAAGGCGGCTCTGGTACGGCGGCCTTCACGAAAACAGAAAACAAAAACGGGACATGTCGCTTGACCACCGACGTGCCCCGATTTTTGTTTTTATAGTGTCTTTTCCAGCTCCTGATAAAGTTTGAATACATCCGGGAAGATGACCTTTGCGCCTCGCCGGGCGATGGCAAGCACTTCGCGGGCATTTTTTGTGACATCTTCCACGATGCGGTCATCCAAACGGATGGGGACTTTATTCTTGTCAATATAAGCTGTGAGATAAAACTCGGTGACAGGGCACATGTTTTGAATCAGGAAGGCCGCATTCCGGCCAAGGACAGTGCCAAAGCGAATCGTGTTGCAGCGGCCATATTTTTCAATTTTGGATTGCGCGATCTTTTGATACTTCTCATACCGGGAGGAGATGGGGACGAGCCAGTAGATCGACGGATTTTTGGAATCCGGAAAGGCGAGAAAGCAGGGGCGGCTGCGGCGGATGCCATCGATCATATCTTTGTTTTGCATCAGTTTATCATCGGGAAAATCTATGTAATACTGATCGGACAAGAAATAAAGCTGTGCATCCAGCATAAAAACCTCCCATAAATGTAGAGCCCCGTCTTTCGACGAGGCCCTGCAAACATTTTTGTCCCAGCCATTTATCAGCCGCATACCGGGGAGCGGCAATATTTGTGATCCCGACCATTTATCGGCCGCGTATCGGGGAGCGGGCACTATTTTGAGACATTGCTGTCTTCTGTTATTATTATACGCTGATAAGGCAATTATGTCAACAAGAATCAGAAGTGCGATGGGCTGCATTTTTGCCCTTACTGTGGAAAATCGAATGGCCAAGTTCAAAAATAATAATATAGCTACGTTCTATATTCGATGTTGGCCAAGTTGGCGAAGTTCCGTTTGGTGGCCAAGTTCGAACTTGGCCAGCCATTTCGAAGTTGGCCAAGCTGGCTAAGTTCGATTCTGAACGAAGCTGCGTTATAAAAACCGAACTTGGCCATTTAACTTGCTTGTCTAGGAGGCTGGCTGAGTTCGCGGGGAAGCGAACCGCGCCGCCGCGTCAGCGGGGCTGCCCCTCCAAATGCTTCTGGGCGAAGAGGGAGACAACGGCACTGAAGCCGAAGACGAAGTAGTAGCTGGCGATGCGGAAGAGCATCAGGGTGCTCATGGCCTCGCCGTTGGACAGAAAGGAGCCGAAGACGAGGAGGAAGGCCGTTTCGATGGACCCCATGCCCGCCACGTTGGGCAGGGCGTTGGAGAGGAAGAGCATCAGGCTGGTGAGGAGCTGCACCTGCCAGAAGCTCAGGCCGCAGGGCAGCCCCATGAACCGGATGCAGAGGGATGGCAGGGTGAACAGCAGGAACAGCTTGACCGTGTGCAGGGCGAAGATCTTGACGCAGCGGCCCTTGTCGGCCAGCAGGTGACGGCTCTCGGTGCCGAGGGTGTCCAGCTGCTCCAGCCACGTTTCCCGGCGGGTCTGCCATTGTTTGGTCTTGGGCAGACAGCCCAGCGCCCAGCGGGCGAGCCGCTGGATGAGGGGCGAAACGCAGAGCAGCACCAGCCCCACGATGATCGCCGCCACCACGAAGTAGGCCATGGGCAGGTAGTTCATCACGCCGGAGGTGTTGGCCGCCAGCCACCGGCGCTGAAGCAGCAGCATCCCCGTGGCGTAGAGCAGGACCGTGGTCTTGTGGAAAACGTATTGCAGGGTCATCAGGCCCACGCCGGGGCCCAGCGGCAGCCCGCTGCGGTAGAGGTAGTAGGACTGCATCGGCATGGACCCGGCCCCAAGGCAGATGACGTTGCCGAAGCTGCCCATGAAGGCCGATTCCAGCGCCTGACGCAGGGTGAACCGGGGCAGTCGGCTCCGGACGATGACGTAGCTGACAAGGCCCTCCAGCACCGGGTAGGTCAGGCCGACGGCCAGCACCACGGCCACCTGCCAGAACTTCAGCTGCGCCAGCGCCGAGGAAATCTCGGCCCAGTGGCTCTTGAAGATCCAGAAGACGACGCCGGTCAGCACCACGAGGATCGTGATGGACAGGGCTGCTTTTTTGCGGGATGGCTGCCGGGGGGCAGGTCGATTCATGGATGAGGAGCTCCTTTCGTACTGTTGGTTGAAGTATACCACGCCAGCACCCCGGTTTTGTGAACTTGTATCGAATTTTTCTCAGCAGTTTGTGGGAAATGATAAAAAATCCTCCGTACAACCTCTCAGTCTCGCTACCGCTCGACAGCTCCCCTAGTAGGGGAGCCTCTGGCGAAACCGGAAACTTTGCATGGACTGCCAAGGCCTCCCCTACAAGGGGAGGTGGCAATGCGAAGCATTGACGGAG
>OLOH01002052.1_pt1 | contig 10454 bp, 9 predicted proteins | sample 1673221 | NCBI WGS metagenome assembly OLOH01 (sample SAMEA3136767, study PRJEB25190) | human gut metagenome
CCGCCACCCGCGATGACGTTATCGCTGTAGATCAGCTAGCTACTCGACCGGGTTGAAGGCTGCACGGCGCCCGCCGTTATTGCGTTAAAACCACATTCTACTCGGCCGCAGGGGCGCTACCTTCGGACGAGCCGCCGCTGCGGTGACGGCGACGACGGCGCTTCTTGGGAGCGTCACCGGACTGCTGAGCCTCGCCAGTCTGGCCGCCGCGTTGCTGCTTGCCCTCACGCTGCTGGGAGTCCACAGGCTGGTTGCCCTGCTGCTTGTGCACGCGCTTCTGGAGCGGCTGTTGCGAGCCGGCATCGGCAGCAGCGAAACCGCCCTTGTCACCGGGACGGCGACGCCGGCGCTTAGGGGCGGCATTGCCCTGCTCGGCAGCATCCTCGCGCTGCGGCCTCTGCTTGCGCTGCTGCTGCGCCTCGGTGGAAGCCGCAGTCTCGCCCTCGGCATGGTGACGACGGCGACGAGACCTACGACCCTCGCCCGGAGCACTCTGCTTGGCCTCGTTCATATTACCCTGGCCCGGAAGCCTCTCGGCGACATCGCCGGAAATCTCGACGGTCTTGCGGCGACGACGCTTACGCGTGGTCGTCTCGGTGGGCTGCTCAGACGTGGCGGGCACCTGCTGCGCTGCAGCAGCAGAGCCGGAGCCACCCTTGTTGCCGCCCTTGTTGCGACGGCGACGACCGCGCTCCTCCGTCACGAAGAGGTCATCCTCGGAGAAGGTCTGGTCGGGCAGGAGGCCGTTCTTGCGATCGAGCTCCTCAAGCGCGGCACGGACCTCGGGGCTCGCCAGGCGGTCCATGGTCGAGCGGACGACCGTGTCAGGACGGCATGGACAGCCAAGCTCCTCGCTCTTCTTGCGCGCGGCATCCGAGGTCTCCATCTCGGCGAGCGGGATGCGAATCTGCTTGCCGTTCTCGAGGCGAAGAGCCAGCTGCTCCTTCGGGGTGTCATATTCGATGATCTTGGCGGTACCGAGTGGGGTCTGGATGACGGCGTTCTTCTTGGGCGCGCGCTGCTTGAAGTCACGGTATGCCTCGAACTCGTAGCGCAGGCAACACATAAGGCGGCCGCAGGCGCCAGAGATCTTGTTCGAGTTCAGCGGAAGGTCCTGCTCCTTGGCCATGCGAATCGAGACGGGCTCGAAACCGCTGCCAAAGCGCGCGCAGCACAGCTCCTGGCCGCAGTGGCCAAAGCCGCCCACGAGCGCCGCCTCTTCGCGCACGCCCACCTGGCGCATGTCGACGCGCTCATGGAGCTCGCGCGAAAGGTCGCGCACGAGCTGGCGGAAGTCGATTCGCTCATCAGCGGAGAAGTAGCAGACGACCTTCTCTCCGCCAAAGATGTATTCGACGCCCACGGGCTTCATGTCAAGGCCGCTCTTGGAGACGAGCCTGCGGAAGGTGGACATGGCCGCGTCGCCACGCACCGAGAGCTTGTCGACGCGAACGAAATCCTCCTCCTCCGCAATGCGAACGACAGGCTTCAGGGCTACGCCGTCGGTCTTGCGGTTGAGCTCCGCCTCGTCGATCTCCATCGGATCGCCCGTGGCGAGGCCCATCTCGGTGCCGCGCTCAGTCGAGCAGATGACATGGTCGCCCTCGACGGCGCCAGTCTCACAGGGATCGAACCAAAGATCGCGCGTTGCGTAAGCGAATTTCACCGGAATGACGGTGGGCATAGTGCCTCCTTGCAAGAGCACAGCATGACCTCAAGGGCCAGCTGGGGGGATACGTTGTGGGCGAGGTCACTTTCCGCGCGGCTCACGGCATCGAGGGCACGAAGGGCCCCCGCAACATCGGTGCGAGCGGAGAGACGAGAGACGACGTCCTCACAGTCAGCGTTCACGATGGGGGCGTCCACGCCACTCACACGCATGAGGACGTCCCGCAAAAGCGAGTCAGCTGCTGCTAGAAGTTCAATGATACCCGAACGCTCACGGGCGGTAAGCTCGCGCTTGTTACGCTGCTCCACAAGCTTCTGGGCTTTCGAGGAAAGGTAGTCTGCGCTCTCCTCGGCGGCACGCTCCTGATCCGCACGGACATCATCGAGCGGGACTTTGGCCGCGACGGCAAGGTCGCGAGCGGCACAGAGCACGTCCCACGAGTCATCCGCGGCAAGGGCATCGAACGTGCGGACCATGAGTCTACGAGCCTCGCGGCGCGCCGGGGAACGAAGATAGTCGCAGGCGCGTTCGGGCGTGCCCGTCACGGCAAGCGCAATCCTCGCAGCGGGGTCGTTCTCGGCCACACCACAGGTAAGGGCGACGCGACGAGCCGCCTCGGCGGGATCGCTTACACGGAAAGGCACCAGCTGGCAGCGAGACGAGATTGTGGGCAGGACGGCATCAGCCGTACGTGCCATGAGAATGAAGACTACTCCCTCTGGTGGTTCCTCGATAGTCTTGAGCAGGGCATTCGCCGAAGCCTCTCGCAGTGTGTCGACGCGGTCGAGGATGTAGACCTTCGCATTGGCACGCACCGGGGCGAGCGAGACGTCCGCGATGAGCTGGCGCACTTGCTCGACCACATAGCCACTGGCACCCTCAGGCGCGATCCAGTGAACGTCCGGATGCGTGCGATGCGCCACGCGAATGCACTCGTCGCACGAGTCGCAACCGCCTTTGGGGCAGACGAGGCACTCCGCGAGCGCCATAGCCGTCTCCTGCTGGCCAGAGCCCGGGGCGCCGAGGAAGAGATAGGCATGGCCCACGCGATGCTCGCGCACGGCGGCGGCGAAGAAGTCACGCACGCGAGGCTGACCCTCGACGCGTGAGAATGCGGCGGGAATGTCCTTGCTAGCGTCATTACCCATGATTGCTCTCCTGAGGCGCGACGCCCTCAAACAGACCTGGCAACGCAGCCGCCAGGGTTTCCTCGAGGCGCGCGAAGACCTCATCGGGCGCACCGTCCGCATCGACGAGTCGTACACGCGCCGACTCTGCATCCGCAAGCTGGCGGTAGTCCTCGCGCACGCGGCGCTGGAAGGCAAGGCCCTCGGCCTCCATGCGATCATGCTCGCCACGCGCGCCCGCGCGCTCGAACGCTCGCCTTGGATCCATGTCGAGAACGAGCGTCACATCAGGATGGACGCCACAACAGCCGAGCTCGTTCGCGCGGCGCACGAGGGCATCATCGAAGCCGCGGCCGCCGGCCTGGTAGGCATGGGTCGAGTCATAGAAGCGGTCACACACCACGACGGCACCACGCGCGAGCGCAGGCTCGATCACCTCGCGCACGAGCTGGGCACGCGAGGCCTCGAAGAGCAGCAGCTCGCACTCGGGGGCCATCTCGGAGTTTTCGGGGTCAAGCAGAAGAGCGCGAATCCTCTCGGAGATCGCGGTACCGCCCGGCTCGCGTAGACGGACGACCTCGCGGCCACACGCCTCGAGGCGCTCGACGAGGCGCACCACCTGCGTGGTCTTGCCCGCGCCATCAACGCCCTCGAGGGTCACGAACGCGCCAGGGCGAGCGGCCGCCGCCTCCGCACGAAGCATCTAGATCGCCCGCCTTGCAGCGACAACCTGGTCAATCACCTGGAGCACGCCGCGGTCCTCGTTGCTGGGTGCCACGAGGCTCGCGTGCTTTGCCATGCAGGGCTGAGCGTTGGCCATCATGTAACCAAAGCCAACGGTCTCGAGCATGTCCGCGTCATTGGGGGCATCGCCAAAGGCGAGCATCTCATCAAGGCCAATGCCACAGAGCTCGGAGATCCGGCGCATGGCGTCACCCTTGCTCACGCCCGCGGGCATGACATCAAGCCACATGATGCCACCGCAGGCGAAGGTGCAGTCTCCGCCGATGGCCGCGGTATACTCCGCCTGATGCTCGGTGGCGTCGTTATTCGGGAAGTAGACCGTGTACTTATCGGCGGGGACATCGACCTGGGTGAGGTCGTCCACATAGACCACACGCGTGTAGAAGGTGCGGAAGTAGTCCTCGTACGGCTTCGCGTTAGGCTCGACATAGCAGGCGTCAACGCCGCAGATGAGACCAACATCGCCCTTCTCATGCGTGACACGCACCATGCGGCGGTACTCCTCCACCGCAAGGTTTGCCTGGTAGATGACCTTGCCATTCCGGCTGATAACGCCACCGTTATCGCCAATCAGCATGATCTTGTGGCCAAGGTGGCCGAGATTGTCCTCGAGAGTATAGAGGGGCCTTCCGCTGGCGGCGGAGAAGAGCGTCCCCACGCTCGCGAGCGCGTCGACGCGCTCCTCGAAACCTTCGGGGAGAACGGAGGCGTTCGTGAGGAGGGACCCATCCATGTCAGACGCAATGAAGCGAACGCGCTCCAAGCCTTCAGGAACCGGTGTCACCTCGAACATGTAGTTATCCCTTACTCGTATTCTTCCGCGAGGAGGTCGCGCTCTTGGTCGTCTTTTTGGCGGATGCTTTCTCAACAGCCGCCTTCTTGGAACTCGCGGCCTTGGTCGTGGTCTTCGCCGCAGCCTTGGCCTCCGTGGCTCGTGCGCCACGACCACGGGTGGGCGTCTTGCGCTCGTTCGTGGGGCAGTCCATGTTCACGCACTTCTTCCACGGACCGCGCGCCGTCTCGACGATGATCATGGGCGCGCCGCACTCGGGGCACGTCTCGTCCGTCGCGGTGAGCTTGCCACGCGCCGGAAGCGGATAGCTCGTGCCGCACTCCTCGTAGTTGGTGCAACGGATGAAGCGCTTGCCCGTGCGCTCGCTCTTGTGGGCGATGAGGTCGCCATGGCGGCCGGCCTCGGCACAGGCGCGGCACTCGCCAACCTTGAGGTCAGGCTCGTAGTTGGTGGGGCACTTCGGGTTGATGCAGATCTCATACGCTTTGGCGCGGAAGGGCTTGCACTTGATACGCGGAGCGCCGCACTCGGGGCACACGGCACCCTCTCCCTCGATGGCCTCATAGCGAACGCCGGAGGGCAGCGGATAGGTGACGTCACAGTCCGGCCAACCCATGCAGCCAACGAAGCTGCCACGGGTCTTGGCACTCGACTTGATAACGAGGTCTTTGCCGCACTTGGGGCAGGCGCCCACGCGAGCATCCGCCGTGACGGCGTCGGCAATCGCCTCGCCGAGGTCATCCTTGTGCTGGATAAGCGCGTCGAGCATGCCGGCAAGCAACGCGCGCGAGTGATAGACGACCTGGCCCTGGGTGTCGGTGCCCTCGGCGACCTTCGTCATGTCCTGCTCGAGCTCACTCGTCATGTCTGGCGTCGTGATGCGCGGAGCGAACTCGTGAAGGGCGTCAATGATGGCCATGCCAAGCTGACTCGGCTCAACCGGATCGTTCTTGAGATACTTGACCGTGTAGAGGCGCTCGATGATGCTCGCGCGCGTCGACTTGGTACCAAGGCCGCGCTTCTCCATCTCCTGGATGAGCTTGCCCTGGCTGTAGCGCGCAGGAGGCTCCGTCTGCTTGGCCTCGAGGTTGATGCCGAAGACGTCGACGGCATCACCTTCCGCAAGCTCGGGAAGCCGCTCGTCCTTCTTGAGACCAAAGGGATAGATGGCGCGAAAACCCGGGTCCTTGAGGACATCGCCGCTCGCCTGGAAGGGCTCGCCCGCAACGTCAATCGCAAGCTTGGTTCCCTCGATGGTCGCCGAATCAGAGAGCGTCGCGAGGAAACGGCGTGCGATGAGGTTGTAGAGCTTCCACGCGGCAGGCTCGAGCTTGCTGGGGTCAGCCACGCCGGTGGGATAGATGGGTGGGTGATCCGTGTCAAACTGCTTGCCGCGCGTTGCGTGCATCTCAGGCGCCGCCGTGAGCTTGGCCACGTAGGGCGCATACTGCGGAACGCCCGCGAGCATCTTTGCCGTCGCCCTCAGGTCGAGGGACGGCGGATAGACGGTGTTGTCAACGCGCGGATACGAGATGAGGCCGTCCATGTAAAGGCTCTCGGCAAGGCGCATGGTACGCGCCGGAGAAAGGCCCTCTGACGCGGCAGCAGCCTGAAGGCTCGTCGTGTTGAACGGCGCGGGCGGACGCTGCATGCGGCTCTTCTTCGTCACCGAGGTGACGGTACCCGTGGCGGCGTCCTGCACGTGACCGTACGCCTCGGTCGCCTCAACCTCGACCGAGAAGCGACCCTTGGCATGGGAGATCTTGAAGCGCTCGTCCTCCGAGGCACCAACAGCAGAAGCCTGGCCGTTGATGACCCAGTAGTCCTCCGGAACGAAGGTGAGGCGCTCGCGCTCGCGCTCGACCACGAGGGCGAGCGTAGGCGTCTGCACACGGCCAGCGCTACGGACGTTGCCAAAGCCGCCAAAACGCGCCATCGTAAGATAGCGCGTGAGGGCAGCGCCCCAGATGAGGTCGATGTATTGACGGGACTCGCCGGCGTCGGCGAGGTTCTGGTCAAGCTCCACGAGGTTGGCGAAGGCGTGCTCAATCTCCGCTCGCGTATAGGCCGAATAGCGAGCGCGCGTCACGGGAACACCAGGGTTCACCTCAAGCACTTGCGAAAGGGCGTCAGACCCGATGAGCTCTCCCTCGCGGTCAAAGTCCGTGCCAATGACGATGGAATCCGCCTTCTTGGCCAGGTTCTTGAGGGCGCGAATGATGCCCTTCTCCGCCGGAAGCTTCTCGACGGGGGCCCAGACGAGATAGGGCAGGCTCGGAACCTTCCAGCCCTTGATGTCGACACCATCCTCGAGGAAGGGCTTCTTTTTCTTGAATGGCGGACGCGCGAGGCCATCCGGAACGTCAGCCGGCAGCACCTCTCCCTCCTGGGAGATGGCATACCAGCCCTGGGTGTCAGAGAACTTGAGCTCAGCGGGGAAATCCGGAGCAAGGATGTGGCCTCGCAGACCAATCGTCACCCACTCCTCGCCATCACGCCGGAAGCGATAGACAGGCGTGTCGTAGACTTTGTCCTTCTTGGGCTTACCGACCTCAGAAAGCAGGGCGGCGATCTTCTCGGCGGCGTCGTTCTTCTCGGTGATGACGAGCTTCATGGGTTAATCCTCGTTGAACTTGTGCTCGGCGTACTCGTCTCGCGTCCACTTGAGAGACTCCTTGCCATCGCGCGCGATCAGGACACGACGCGCGACGAAGAGCGAGGCCTCGTACAGGACGACAACGGCACCGAACATGAGGAACATCGTGACGGGGCTGGCATCGGGCGTGACCGTGGCGGAGGCAATAAGCAGGCCGACATAGATGGCACGCCAGCTGCCGCGCAGGTCCCTATACGGGACAAGGTGGAAGATCGAGAGGTAGAAGATCACCAGTGGCAGCTCGAAGGCGGCACCAAAGCCGAGCTCGAGGAGCATGATGATGTTGATGTAGTCCTCGGCGTTGGCAAAGATGTCCGCGAAGTCGACCGTCTGGTCGAGCATCCAGCCAAAGGTCGCCTGAAGGATGATGAAGTAGCAGAACAGCATGCCGAAGAAGAACAGGAAGACCATAGCGGCGACCGTGGGCATGACCCACTTCTGCTCGCTCGGCTTAAGCGCCGGCATAAAGAAGCCAAGCACTTGAAAGATGATGATCGGACAGCACGCGATGACGGCGAAGAACGCCGCGACCTTGAATCGCAGCGTGAAGCCACCAAGGGCGGTGGTCACGTAAAGCTTGCCCCCGTCCGGTATGAACTCGCGAACCGGGTCGATGAGCAGCTGGATGAGCGTCGGGGACGCCATGTAGATGATACAAGTGGTCACAAGCACGCACGCGACGATGATGGTGAGGCGCCGCCTCAGCTCGCTCAGGTGGTCGAGCAGCGGCATTCTTGCAGGTCCGACGGGCATTTAGGCGTCCTTTCCGTCATCAAGGTCAAGGTCATCGTCATCATCGTCGTCAAGGCCATAGAGGGCCTCGACGGAGGTGGGGGCAGGCTCGGGCTCGGGAGCAGGCTCGACCTCGGCGACATCCGTCTCGGGAGCGACCTCGGCGGGAGCGTCGGCGTCAGCGGCAGGGGCGGCGTCCTTCTCGGCGGCAGCCTTCTCTGCGGCGAGGCGGGCACGGCGCTCGGCGAAGGTCTCCGCCGGCTTGGCGGCTGCGACCTCCTCCTCCGTCATGTCCTCGTCCTCAGCCTTGGCCTTCGCGGCGGCCTTGCCAGTCGAGGTCTCTGCGACGTTCTGGATCGGGTCGATGATCTCGGACTGGACGACCTTGGTCACGCCCTCCTGCGCGGTACGGAACTGGCGCAGGGCACGGCCGATGGTGCGCCCCATGCCGGGTAGCTTGTCAGGCCCGAACAACAAGAACGCGAACAGGATGATGAGAAAGAGCTCTTGATTTCCGATGCCGAACACGAATGCCTCCTTGGGCGTCTAGACCCGAGAACGATGGGTGTGATTAGTCTTCCACGTTGAGCTGACGCTCGACGCCAAGAAGGCCGAGCACACGCTTGACGTTTGCCTGCGGATGAGCGACGGAGAAGGCCACTCCCGCCTCCTGCGCGCGAGTGGCGGCGCCCACGAGCACGCCAATCCCGGTCGAGTCAATGTAGGAAACCCCCGCAAGATCGACGGAAACCGCCGCGGGAGCCACCTCGAGCGCGGAATCCACCGCCTCACGAAGCTCGCCCGCGTTCGACACGTCAACCTCACCCACAACGGTGACGAGGGTCTTGCCCGCCTTCTCAGCGTTTGTGATGGAAAGATCCATGTCCTCCCCTTTCCTATTCCGCAGCCGACGTCGTGGCGGCAGAGGTAAGGGACCGGAGCTGCGACGTTGCGTAGCTCTGAAGTCCATAAGTGTTGTCAGGATCGACCTCGAGCGCCTTGTTGAAGGCGTCCGTGGCCTTTTCAGTCTCTCCGGTCTCCTGGTACATCATTCCCAGATTGGTCCATGCCGGCGCGAAATCACCAACGTTCTTGGTGAAGTCCTCAAGAGCCTTGATGGCGCCAGCCTGGTCGCCAAGATAGTACTGGCAAAGCGCTCTGTTCACACGCGCGGCGCTTGCGTCCTCGAGCTCGAGGTATGAATCGTAGTAGCCCTCAGCCGTGGTGAGCAACTCCCTTATGTGGGCTTGGTCGTCATCACTCGAGGCATAGTTTCTGGCGGTACTACCCCAGTTCAGGTAGTTGTTCGCAAGGTTGATGAGAGCGGCCTTGTCATCCGGAGAATCCTTGAGCTTCTCCTCGAGCGGGGAGACGATGGACTGGTAGTGCTCGTCCAGGTCATTCATATACGTGTTGGTCGTCTCGGCGTCAGAGGTGGAGGCATCAGTCACCGCGGCAGAGGTGGCTGCCGCGGTTGTAACAGTCGTGGCAGAAGCCTTGCTCTTCTGGATGCCGGAGATGATGGCAGAAAGGGACGGCAGCAGGATTGAACCCACCATGATGATGGACGCGATCACGACGCCAATGACCACGGCAGGACGGCGCCTCGACGGCGTCACCGTGCGCACGGGAGCTTGATCCTCGGCGGGCGACTCGCTGCGGCTACGGCCACGGCCGGTCGTGCCTAAGCCCTTGCCCGCAGCTTCCTCGCCCTTGACGGTCGACACGCGCGTGGAAGCCTCGTCTGTCTTCTTTGGCTTCGATGCCATCGATGAGCGTCCTTCCTGCCCACTATCGGGCAATTCCCCTTGATGCAGGTGCGCCCGGGCCGGGGCCTGGGCGCACACATTCTGCGTATTCTACCTCACACGCGCGCCGATGCCGCCTAGCGCGCCTCGCGAGCGAGCCGTGCCGACACGAGTCGCACACAGGTCACGAAGACGTCAAGCGCGGCGCCGAGGTCCTCAAGGCTGGGATACGAAGGTGCGATACGAATGTTCGTGTCGTCCGGATCCTTGCCATAAGGCCAGGTAGCGCCTGCAGGCGTCATCTTGACGCCAAGCTCCTCGGCAAGGGCGACAATCTTCTTCGCAGAGCCCTTGGGACCATCGAAGGAAACGAAGTAGCCGCCACGCGGGTGAGACCAGGTGGCACACTCGAGGTCGCCCAGACCGCTCTCGAGCTTCTCGTCCACGAGCTCGAAGCGCGGGGCAAGGATCCTCGCGTGCTCGACCATGTGAGCGCGGACGCCATCCGCATCGCCAAACCAACGAACGTGCGCAAGCTGCATGAGCTTGTCAGAGCAGACGCGCTCCACGTTGAAGGTCTTGCGGAGGTCAGCGATGTCGGCAGGACTGGCGACGACACAGGCAATGCCGCTGCCCGGGAAGGTCACCTTACTCGTCGAGGCAAACTCGTAGACGAGGTTATCGTGATCCTCCGCAGCGACCGCACCGAAGATGTCGAGCAAGTAGTCCGGCTCCTCGTTGAGATCGTGAATCGCGTAGGCGTTGTCCCAGAAGATGCGGAAGTCCGGCGCGGCGGGCCTGAGGGCGGCGAAGCGGCGAACGACTTCATCCGAGTAAGTGACGCCCGTGGGGTTCGAGTACTTGGGAACGCACCAGATGCCCTTGACCGTCGGATCGTTCTCGACGAGGCGCACGACCTCGTCCATGTCGGGGCCCTCCGGCGTCATGCGAATGGGCACGTTCGTGTAGCCCACGGAGAGGCTGA
>OLOH01002054.1_pt1 | contig 10444 bp, 6 predicted proteins | sample 1673221 | NCBI WGS metagenome assembly OLOH01 (sample SAMEA3136767, study PRJEB25190) | human gut metagenome
GTACACCTCCGGCGACCTGGTCATCAACGGCCGGTCCACCAAGGACTTTAAAGACCGGGACTGGGACGCCTACCGGAACCACTCCATCGGGTTTGTTTTCCAAAGCTACAACCTGATCCCCCATCAGACCGTGCTCCAAAACGTGGAGCTGGCCCTGACCCTTTCCGGCGTATCCAAAGGGGAGCGCCGCCGCCGGGCCAAAGAGGCTTTGGAACAGGTGGGGCTGGGCAGCCAGCTTCGGAAACGGCCCAGCGAAATGTCCGGCGGCCAAATGCAGCGGGTGGCCATTGCCCGGGCCATTGTCAACGACCCGGACATCATCCTGGCTGACGAGCCCACCGGCGCTCTGGACACGGAAACCAGCATCCAGGTCATGGAGATTCTCAAGGAGATCGCCAAGGACCGGCTGGTGGTCATGGTCACCCACAACCCGGATCTGGCCCAGCAGTACTCCACCCGGATCGTCCGGATGCTGGACGGGGAAGTCACCGGGGACTCCGCCCCTCTCTCCCCGGAAGAAGCCCAGCAGGAACGGGAACAGTCCCTGCAAAAATCCCAGGCGGCCCAAAAGGAAAAACGGCCCTCCATGTCCTTTGCAACTTCCTTTGGCCTTTCCCTGAAAAACCTGTTCACCAAAAAAGGCCGCACCGCTTTGACCTCCTTTGCCGGGAGCATTGGCATCATCGGCATTGCTTTGATCTACGCCGTCAGCCAGGGTACCACCTCCTACATTGACGCCATTCAAGAGGACACTCTTTCCTCCTACCCCCTGACTCTGGAGGCCCAGACCATGGACCTTGGCTCGCTGATGGAGGAATTTATCGACGCGGCTCAATCCGACAGCGACCACGACATGGACAGCGTCTACGAAAAACCCATGGTGTACAACATGGTCAACGCTCTCAGCGCTGCGGACACCATTGAAAACGACCTGCGGCCCTTTAAAGAGTATCTGGAAGAACGCCGCTCCGACCCGGAGGACCCTCTCCATGACGCGGTCAGCGGCGTGCAGTACACCTACGACACCCAGCTTCTGGTGTACACCGAATCCGTGGACGGCACCATTCTCCATTCCGATTCTCAGGAACTGATGCAAGACCTTCTGCGGGAATATTTCGGCATTGACATGAGCTCCATGAACGACCTGAAAGAAAGCTACGGCGGCATGGAAGCCCTGTCCTCTTTGTCCCCCTCGGGCAGTTCCATGGTGCTGTGGCAGGAAATGCTTTCCGGGGACGACGGAGCCTTGATCAGCCCCCTGCTGGAAAGCCAATACGACCTGGTGTACGGTTCCTGGCCCAACGACTACAACGAAGTGGTGCTGGTGCTGGACGAAAACAACGAGTTGGACGACATGGCCCTGTACGCCCTGGGACTGAAACCCCAGGAGGAAATGGACGCCATCATGCAGGCGGCGGTGGACCAGACCGAAGTGGAACTGGATTCCGAAAACTGGAGCTATGAGGACATTTGCTCCCGGGAGTATAAGACCATTTTGAACTCCGACTGCTACGCCTTCGACGAGGAAAGCGGCCTGTACACCGATCTGCGGGACACCGACGCGGGCCTGCGCTACCTGTACGACAACGGGGTGACGCTGAAAATTTCCGGCATCATCCGTCCCAACGAGGACGCCTCTTCCCACATGCTTTCCGGGTCCATCGGCTACACCAGCGCCCTGACGGAATATATGGCCCAGCAGGCGGCGGATTCCCCGGCGGTACAGGCCCAGTTGGACGACCCGGACAAGGATATTTTCACCGGCCTGCCCTTCCAGGAAAGCACGGGTAATCTCACCGATGAAGAAAAGGAATCCGCTTTCCGGGAATACGTTTCCCAGCTGGATGAAAAGGGCAAGGCGGACACCTACCGGGCCATTCAGAGCATCCCCTCCCAGGAGCAGGTAGACGAAGCGGTAGCCCAATCCACCGGTTCTATGGACCGGACTCAGATGGAAGAGACACTGCTTTCGGCCCTGACCACCCAGGCGGGACTGGACGAAGATCAAGTACAGGACTATGTTTCCTCCATGAGCGACCAGGAACTTTCCGACCTGTTCACCCAAATGAAAGAGGAACAGTTCCGGGCCCAGTACGCCGCTGGGGTCCAGGAACAGATGGCGGGCATGGATACTTCCCAGCTGGCCGCGGCTTTGGACAGCGCCATGGAAACTTACACCACCGCCCAATGCGGGGAATATTACGACCAGGTGCTCACCTTCTCCGACTCCACCTACGAAGATAACCTTTCCAAACTGGGATATGTGGATCTGGACGACCCTGCTTCCATCAACATGTATGCCGCGTCTTTTGAGGATAAGGACGTGATCGAGCAGGCCATCGCCGATTACAACGATTCTGTAGACGATTTGCAGCAGATCCAGTACACCGACTACATTGGCCTGATGATGTCCTCCATCACCACCATCATCAACGCCATCACCTATGTGCTCATTGCCTTTGTTGCGGTCTCCCTCATTGTTTCCTCCATCATGATCGGCGTCATCACCTTGATTTCCGTTCAGGAACGCACCAAGGAGATCGGTATCCTCCGGGCCATTGGCGCTTCCAAACGCAATGTGTCCCGGATGTTCAACGCCGAGACCATCATCATCGGCTTTGCTTCCGGCGCTTTGGGCGTGATCATCACCGGGCTGCTGTGCATCCCCATCAACGCCATTCTCCACAACGTCACAGGCATTCAGACCTTGAACGCCTATCTGCCGCCCCAAGTGGCGTTGATTTTGATCCTCATCAGCACCGGTTTGACCCTCTTCTCCGGAATCATCCCCTCCCGCAGCGCTGCCAAGAAAGACCCTGTGGTGGCTCTGCGCACAGAATGATTGAAACCGCTCTTGACCCTGTCTGCCCATGGGTTACCCCGCCCCGGACGGGGCTCCCCTGCCCCTTCATTCCCAAACCCGTTCTCTGGAAGAACTGGTGTGTTTCGATCATTTCTAAAACCGGCAACATCTGAAAACCGCCGCCCTTCGGGGCGGCGGTTTTTTTGCAGTTTGTGGTGGAGCCCATAAAAAAAGCCTCCCGAAGGAGGCTTTTTCAAGTTTCATATAATTTGGCGCGCCGTTTAAGTACCGGCAGGGTCCCCACGATCTTCGGCAGAGAGGTCTGGTTTCTGGTACTTCTGTTCCCACTTGCGGAACAGCCGGGCCAGGACCACCACCGCGGCAATACAAAGGATGATCTCCGCGGTAAACTGAGCATAGGCCAAGCCATACAGGGGGAACAGAGCGTTCAGGATAAACAGCGCCGGGATCTCCAGCACCACTTTCCGCAACACGGCGAACAGGAAGGCGTTTTTGCCCAGTCCTGTTGCCTGGAACACGCCCACCGCCAGGAAATCCATGGCCAAAAAGGGCATGCCCAAGCAGAATCCCCGCAAGAACCGGGAGCCGTATTCCACGATCTGCTGGTCCTGCATAAACAGGCCCACCCACACATGGGCGCCCACGTAGTAGACGATTTCCATGAACACCAGGAAGATCAAGGCGATGCGGGCGGCAAAGAAAAACACCTTTTTCATCCGCTTGATATTGCCGCTGGCATAGTTGTAGCTGATCAGCGGCATGATGCCTTGGGACAAGCCCAGGGCGATCTGCACCGTCACCGAGTTGATCTTCTGGGCAATGCCCATGGCCGCCACGGCGTTGGAACCAAACCCGGAGGTGAAATTGTTCAGCACGCTCATGCCGGTAACGTTCAGCAAATTTTGAATGGAGGCCGGGATGCCCACCGAGCACACGCCCACCACAATGTACTTCCGGAACCCAAACATGGAAGGCTTGATGCACACGTAGGTTTTGCCCCGTTTAAAATACAGCAGGGTGAAGAAATACAGGCAAGCCACGCAGTTGGAGAGGAAGGTGGCCAAGCCGGCTCCTGCTGCGCCCATATTCAACCCCCAGGGAAGGATGAAAATGGGGTCCAGCAGGATATTCAAAAAACAACCGCTCATGGTGCCGATGCTGGCGTGCATGGCCGAGCCCTCCGCCCGGACCAGGTAGGCCATCACCACGTTGAGGATGGCGGGCACCGCACCGAAGGTCACGGTCCACCGGGCATAGGCGATGGTGGCTTCCAAGGTTTCGGGAGTGCCGCCCAGCAGGGTCAGCAAAGGCCGCTGGAAAATGGTGTAGGCCACCGAAAACAGCAGCCCGGCGATGATGGCGCAATAAAAGCCGAAGGCGGAACTGCGGTACACGGTATCATAATCTTTTTTGCCCAGGGAACGGCTCATCATGCTGGAACTTCCCACGCCGAACAGGTTGTTCACCGCGTTGAACGCCAGCAGCAAAGGCGCTGCCAAGGTGACCGCGGCGTTCTGCACCGCGTTGTTGAGCATGCCCACAAAGTAAGTATCCGCCAGGTTGTAAAGCACCATGACCAAGGAACTGAGCACCGTGGGCACCGCCAGCTTCACCACCGCCCGGGGAACGGGCATTCGTTCAAATATTTCTGTCTTTTGGGCATCTTCCATGGCATTACCTCCCACAAAAATTCCGGCAAAGGAAAGTGGGGCCCAAGGCCCCACTGCATTCACTTCGCCAAATTGTTCACTTTATGATTTTACCAGATTATAACATAGAACTTTCCCCTTCGCAAGAGTCCTTCCCACCCCTCTCTCCCCCGGTTTTCGGGCTCCCGTTTCCGGCCATTTTTCCTCCTTGCTTTTGCCCAAAATCTCAACCCCTGTTTTTGTATTTTTTTGCCCCCAAAACTCTTGACAAAGAGAACTATTTGCCTTAAAATTAGTTCGATACCTAACAAATATATTTGATTCCCTTTCCGCACCGTCCACGGTCGGAACAGAAGGAACTGGCGGCCCTTGTTTCGCGGCCGTCTCCTTTGTGGTTCCGTCGGGCGGTTTTGTGTGTTTTGCGGAAGCCGCGCCTCTTCCTTGGACTGAGGCTGGTGGGGAGACTAGACTACGTTAGAAAGGAAGGTTTTGCTATGATAAGAACTCTGGCAAAAAGCATTCGGGAGTACAAGAAACCATCCATCTTGGCTCCTGTCTTCGTCACCGGGGAAGTCATTATGGAATGTATCCTCCCCTTCGTCATCGCCAACCTGGTCAACGAGATCCAGTTGGGCATCGCCATGCCCAGGCTTTTGGGCTACGGCGCTGTTCTTGTGGTCATGGCCGGCCTTTCGCTGGCTTTCGGCGCCCTGGCCGGCGCTGCCTGCTCTACCGCCAGCTGCGGTTTCGCCCGCAACCTGCGCAAAGACATGTTCTACAAGATCCAAACCTATTCCTTTGAAAACATCGACCGGTTTTCCGTGTCCAGCCTTGTGACCCGGTTGACCACCGACATCACCAACGTCCAGATGGCCTACATGATGATCATCCGTACCGCCATCCGCTGCCCCTTGATGCTGATCTTCTCCTTTGTCATGGGCTTTGTCATGGGCGGCAAAATGGCTCTGGTGTTCCTGGTCACCATTCCCATTCTGGGCATTGGACTGATCTTCGTCACCCGCAAGACCATGCCCCTGTTCCGCCGGGTATTCCGGAAGTACGATGCTTTGAACGCTTCCGTACAGGAAAACATCCGTGGTATGCGGGTGGTCAAATCCTATGTGCGGGAAGATTATGAAAAGAAAAAGTTCAACTTCGCCGCTGAGGACGTGCGGAAAGACTTCACCAAGGCTGAACGGATTCTGGCCATCAACAACCCTCTGATGCAGTTCTGCGTTTACGGCGTGATGGTGTTTGTGCTTTCCTTCGGCTCCTACACGGTCATCACTTCCCAGGGTCTGGACCTGGCTGTGGGCCAGATGTCCTCCCTGCTCACCTATAGCTTCCAGATCCTGATGAGCCTGATGATGCTCTCCATGATCTTCGTTATGATCACCATGTCTTTGGAATCCGCCGAACGTATTGTGGCAGTGCTCAACGAGGAAAGCACCCTGCACAATCCGGAAAACCCGGTGATGGAAGTGAAGGATGGCTCCATCGACTTCGACCACGTGAGCTTCAAGTATTTCAAGAAAGCCTCCCGCATGGCTTTGTCCAACATTGACCTGCACATCAAGTCCGGGGAGATCATCGGTATCCTGGGCGGCACCGGTTCTTCCAAATCCAGCTTGATCCAGCTGATCCCCCGTCTGTACGACGCCACCGAAGGCTGCGTGAAAGTGGGCGGCGTGGACGTGCGCAACTACGATTTGGAAACCCTGCGCAACCAGGTAGCCGTGGTGCTCCAAAAGAACGAGCTGTTCTCCGGCACCATCAAGGACAACCTGCGCTGGGGCAACCCCAACGCCACTGACGAGGAACTGGAAGAAGCCTGCCGGCTTTCTCAGGCGGATGAATTCATCCAGCAGTTCCCCATTAAATACGATACATACATTGAACAGGGCGGCTCCAACGTGTCTGGCGGCCAGAAACAGCGTCTGTGCATTGCCCGGGCTCTGCTGAAAAAACCCAAGATCCTCATCCTGGACGACTCCACCAGCGCCGTGGATACCCGTACCGACGCCCTGATCCGCCAGGGCTTCCGGAAATTCATCCCGGAAACCACCAAGATCATCATTGCCCAACGTGTGGCCTCTGTGCAGGACGCTGACCGGATCATCGTCATGGAAAACGGCACCATCAGCGCTATGGGCACCCACGAGGAACTGTTGGAATCCAGCCCCATCTATCGTGAGATCTACACCTCTCAGAACAAAATAAATTCCCAGCAGAAGGAGGTTGAGGCACAATGATGAGAAAAAGACCTGGCGGCGAGCCTTTGGCAAAAGGCCAGCGCAAAACCGTTTTGTTCCGGCTGATCAAAATGCTGTTCAGCTTCTATCCTGTGTTGCTCCCTGTCACCCTTTTGTGCATCTTTTTTAACGCCATCATCAGCTCCATCCCCTCCATCTTCATGCAGAACATTATCGCCGCTGTGGAACAGAGCTGGCAGACCGGCGACTGGGCTTCCGTCTCCGGACAGATCCTGCGTCTGGTGGGCATTTTGGTGGTGTTCTACGCTTTGAGCTTGCTGGCCGGCATCCTGTACACCCAGCTCATGGCCATCATCACCCAGGGCTCTCTGGCCAAAATGCGTATCCGCATGTTCAACGGCATGCAGGACCTGCCCATCAAGTATTTCGACACCCACAATCACGGCGACGTGATGAGCTATTACACCAACGACATCGACACTCTGCGTCAGATGATCTCCCAGAGTATTCCTCAGCTGCTCATTTCCTGCATCACCATCATCACGGTGGTGTGCATCATGCTCTACTACAGTGTGTGGCTGACTCTGGTGGTGGTTCTGGGCGTGCTTTGCATGGTTCAGGTCATCAAGAAGATCGGCGGCCAGTCCTCCAAATTCTTTATCCGCCAGCAGCAGGCCATTGGCCGCACGGAGGGCTTTGTGGAAGAAATGATGAACGGCCAGAAAGTGGTCAAGGTGTTCTGCCACGAGAAAGAAGCTCAGGAAGAATTTGACAAGGTCAACGACGAGCTGTTCTACAACGCCGAAAAAGCCAACCGTTTTGCCAATATGCTCATGCCCATCCTGAACAACATCGGCAACGTGATCTACGTGTGCGTGGCTTTGGTGGGCGGCGTGCTGCTGACAGTGAAAGCTCCCAACCTGAGCATTTCCGGTTTGGCGTTCAGCATCAGCATTGTGGTGCCTTTCCTGAATATGACCAAGCAGTTCGCCGGCAGCATCGGCCAGGTTTCCAACCAGTTGAACCTGGTGATCATGGGTCTGGCCGGTACCCAGCGTATCTTTGACCTGCTGGACGAAAAGCCCGAGACCGACGAGGGCTATGTGACCCTGGTCAACGCCAAGGAAGACGCCAACGGCAACCTGACCGAATGCGAAGAGCGCACCAACGTATGGGCTTGGAAACACCCCCACGGGGACGGCACCGTCACCTACACCCGGTTGGAAGGCGATGTGCGGCTGTATGATGTGGACTTCGGTTACTCGCCGGACAAAACGGTGCTGCACAACATCTCCCTGTATGCTAAGCCCGGCCAAAAGGTGGCCTTCGTAGGTTCCACCGGCGCCGGCAAGACCACCATTACCAACTTGATCAACCGGTTCTACGACATTGCCGACGGCAAGATCCGGTATGACGGCATCAACATCAACAAGATCAAAAAGGCCGACCTGCGCCGGTCCTTGGGCATGGTGCTTCAGGACACCAACCTGTTCACCGGCACGGTGATGGACAACATCCGTTACGGCCGTTTGGACGCCACCGATGAAGAGTGCATCGCCGCCGCCAAATTGGCAGGCGCCCACGATTTCATCACCCGTCTTCCCCAGGGCTATGACACGCCCCTGTCCGGCAACGGAGCCAGCCTGAGCCAGGGCCAGCGGCAGTTGTTGTCCATTGCCCGGGCGGCTGTGGCTGATCCCCCAGTGATGATCCTGGACGAGGCTACCTCCTCCATCGATACCCACACCGAGGCCATTGTCCAGCGGGGCATGGACGCCTTGATGACGGGACGCACGGTGTTCGTCATCGCTCACCGTTTGAGCACGGTGCAGAACTCCGACGCCATCATGGTGCTGGATCACGGACGGATCATCGAACGCGGTACCCACGACGATTTGATCGCCCTCCACGGCACCTACTATCAGCTGTACACCGGCGCTTTGGAACTGGAATAATCCGAGAAACACAAAAAGACCACGATCTTTTTCCGATCGTGGTCTTTTTTTATCCGGTTTTCTTTGCGCCACTGGCCATTATGCAGGCCAATTTTCCGGCTGGGCTTTCATGGCTTCCAGCACCTGGGCCGCCAGCTCCTGGACGGTGATCCCCAGCATTTCCGCGCCTTGGGAGATCACATCCCGGGAACAGCCGGCGGCAAATTTCTTATCCTTGAATTTCTTCATCACGGACTTGACTTCCATGCCCTCAAAGCCCGTGGGACGCATCAGCGCCGCCGCGCCGATCAGACCGGTGAACTCGTCCGCGGCAAACAGGTATTTTTCCATGAGCAGCTCGGGCTTTACATCAGAGCACAGGCCATACCCATGACAGACCACCGCGTGGATCACATCCGGGTCGATGTCCAGCTCTTCCAAAAGCGTCTGGGCTTTTTTGCAGTGCTCCTCCGGCCACTGCTCAAAGTCGATATCGTGAAGGATGCCCACTGCGCTCCAATAATCCTCCCGGCCAGGGTCCTGGGTCTTGCTGAGATACCCCAGCACCCAGCCCACCGTCTTGGCATGATGCAGGTGGAACTCCTCGTGATTGTAACGCTGCACAAGCTCAAGGGCCTGCGCCGGCGTGGGAATATAACTCATAATCGCGCCCCCTGTTTGATTTTCTTTCTATCATACCCCTCTATTTCCCAAAACGCAACCGCTTTCCCCGGTCGATTGACAAAAAACTGCGGGGACGGTATAATCGGGCTGGATCTTGAATTCACAACTAAGGAGGGGTATTGGAATGAGTCAATCGGTACTTTGGGCGGCAGCCGGAACAGGATTTACGTTCTTTATGACAGCGCTGGGCGCGGCCATGGTGTTTTTCTTCCGGAACAAGGTACATCCTGGGGCGCAGCGAATCTTTTTGGGGTTTGCCGCCGGGGTGATGATCGCTGCTTCCGTATGGAGCCTGCTGATTCCCGCCATTAAAGAGGCGGAATCCCGGGGGATGATCGGCTGGATACCGGCGGCAGGGGGCTTCCTGCTGGGGATCGCCTTTCTCATGGCGCTGGACTACGTGATGCCCCATCTGCATATTGGCGCAGACCATGCGGAAGGCCGTTCCTCTTCCTGGAAGCGGACCACCTTGCTGATTTTTGCCGTGACCCTGCACAACATCCCCGAGGGAATGGCGGTGGGATTCACCTTTGCCCTGGCTGCGGAACACGGAAACGACCCTGCCATGTATACCGGGGCAATGGCTTTGGCCCTTGGCATGGGCATCCAGAATTTCCCCGAAGGCGCGGCCATTTCCCTGCCCCTGCGGCAAGAGGGAGTGCCGGCATGGAAAGCGTTTCTCTATGGGGGACTTTCCGGCATTGTAGAGCCTATTTTCGGCATTTTGGCCGTATTGATCGCCGGAAGCATTCAGCCCTTGCTTCCCTGGCTGCTGGCCTTTGCCGCCGGAGCTATGATGTACGTTGTGGTGGAAGAACTGATCCCCGAAGCTCATTTGGGGGAACACTCCAACATTGGCACTTTGGGCGTCATGGCAGGATTTCTGGTTATGATGGTCCTGGACGTGGCTCTGGGCTGACCACCTGCGGTGGGGGCGTGTCGCGCAGGCGGCTTTGAGCCGCCGAGACGGGGGCAAGGCGGCAGCTTCCGGCCCGCGCTTTTGTCTCGGCGAGAGACTACTCCTGGGCGCACCTGCGGTGGGGCATGTCGCGCAGGCGGCTTTAGGCCGCCGAGACGGAAGCGAGGCGGCAGTTTTCGGCCCGCGCTTTTGTCTCGGCGAGAGACTACTCCTGGGCGCAC
>OLOH01002056.1_pt1 | contig 10439 bp, 9 predicted proteins | sample 1673221 | NCBI WGS metagenome assembly OLOH01 (sample SAMEA3136767, study PRJEB25190) | human gut metagenome
ACGCCACACCGACGAAATGCGTAGCATTTTGGAGGTTGGCTCTGAACAGTTACGTTATTTTAATTTGAATTCCATGTAAACAGGGTCATGGTCTGAATAGCTATATCCTGTATCCACATTCTCATATGTCAGACATTCGATATTATCCGACACAATAAAACCATCCAATGTGACGGTATAAGTTACATCCGGCACATATGCCATATCTGCATTTCTGGCACTGTTCCACATAGCATTACGTTCTTCCTCACTTAAAGCATCAATACAAAATGAGAAATGCTCCGGAAGTGCTTCCCTCGGAAATGGATACGCCCACGATTCATGTTCTTCCTCATCACCATCAGAAGCCTTCAGATCATGATTAAAATCGCCGCCGCATAATACATAGTTGCCGACTTCATATTCTTTCTGCATATCCGCACTGAGCATGGCAATCTGTCCTTCGCGAATTGCATCGCTGTTGCCGTATGCTGACATATGTAAGGCAAAAGTAACAAGTTCCTTGCCATTGTCTACCGGCACCCTTGAAATGCTGTAACATCTGTCCAGATCTAAGAATTTGCTGAAGGATGTCGATATCGGCAAGCTTCTTCTCAAAGCGGATGTCACCGGATACTTTGAAAACAATCCGATGCCGGATTTGCTGCTTCCATGTGGCTGTGTAAACGGATAAAAAAGAAATGCCGAATCATAATTCTGCGCAAATACATAGTAATCGTTCGGAAAGCAATTCCTCAGTATATCATATTCATTCACATGATAGCTCCTTGTAGAATCCAGATCGATTTCCTCAATCATCGCAAAATCCGGATTCAAAGATGCTGCCAGATCACCTGCTCCCTGAACAGTATCTAAAACACAGTCTTTGCTTTTGGCCCAGGATGATTTTCCACCATCCATAAAAAAGCTAAAATCCGGTGTATATGCACCAAAGCCGATATTGTAAGTTAAGGCACTGTACTGCTCTCCGGTTGTCAGATTCTTCGTCTCCTGCTGCCCGCCTTCATCTGAGGTCTCCACCTGTAAAGCCAGATTATCCTCGATTCTGTGATAGCTTATAACAAGATAAAGCAGATAAATCACTAAAATAAGAATTACTGCCAGCAAGATTATACCTGCTGTTTTTAAAATTCTCTTTGCTGTTTCATTCATTTCTTTGACCCGTACCTATTCTAAAATCTATGTATCCTAAATTCTACAAATACCAATTATTATCCTTAGGTTGTCCAGCAAAATTCTCTTCCAGCATTCTGATATGACTGATCAGCGATGGATCATCAAAGAATCTTGCTCCTGTTGGACATTTGCGGACACAGGCGTGACATTTGATACAAACTCCCGTCACTTCTTCAACATTCTCTCTTGAAATGCTTCCCATTGGACAGACTTCAGCACATATCTTGCAACGCGTACATATCTCATTATGTACTTTTGGCTTTGCTTTCAAGAAGTTGGCCGGTGTACCATCTGCCTCAAGGGGCTTATAATAAGGCCCAACCGGGTTGCTTCCCGGAAGTCTAAGATCATTATAGTTCTCCGGTTGTGTCATGATCTTATGGACCACATCCGCGCCAAACTGTCCGGCTGCCTTCAAATCTTCTGTTCCCGGTCTGCCTGCCGATAAAATATCTGACATGACATGCCGAGTCACAGCACTTCCCGCGCCATATACCTTAAAACCATTCTCCCGCAGCAGCAGATAGGCCTCCATGACGGAATGATCAATACTTCTGCCGCCATAAGTCATCACAATCGCAGCTGAAGCGCCATGTCCGCAAATTCTGTCACGAATAAAAGGCATGATTTTGTTCGGAATTCGTCCGGCATACGTCGGACATCCAAAAATAACCAAATCTTCCTCTCCAAAACAAAACGGATGCTCTCTCTTGTCCGGAAGCGTAAAATCATACACATGAATCTCGCCAATCTTCAGCACCCCTGCTGCGCCTTCAGCTACTGCCATCGTTACCTGCTTCGTCTTTCCCGATGGACTGAAATAAACCGCCCAAATATGTTTTATCATCTGTCCCCACTCCCCGTTTTATTTTACTAAATGATCCAGATAATGAAGCAAAAATCTCTCTGCCAGTGAATTCTTCTTGATATTGGCTCTTGCTTCATCAAATGTAAACCACTTGAAATTGTCTACTTCTTCATTGACCTTCAAATCTTCCGGATGCTCGATCATACATGCAAAATTCACCATCAGTGTATTAGATGGTTCAAAGAAAGAAGTCTTATTGAACTGCAAACGATCCACCGTCATACCTGTTTCTTCAAATACTTCTCTCTTCACCGCTGCCTCAGCATCTTCCCCGCGTGAAATATAACCTGCTACAAGAATGTAATCCGGTCTTCCATACTGCTTGATCAATAAAATCTTCTGATTCTTCACATCTATGCAGATCATACTGACTGCCGTATTGAAAATCGGAAAACGAAACTGGTTACATTGACTGCAGAAAGGGATCTCCCCTTCATTCTCAAGGTGGCGCAATTCAAGCTTTGTACCACACTCCATACAATAATTCATCATTGGTTTATCCTCCAAATAATCTGGAAATTCTTACTGAATTTCTTGATACTAATTATACAAATACTCCGCCAGAAACACAAGAAAAACGTCATAGACATCTTCACTGTCCATATCTTCAAAATCTATTCTAATACCCTGCCTGTGCATATAAAATCATATAAATCCTTGACATTTCTAATGCCAATAACCCGAATACCGGTATTGCTCCTGATGTACTTCATATTACTCTGAGGAATGCAGCATACTTTAAATCCCAGTTTCTCTGCTTCCCGTACTCTTTGTTCTGCCTGACTGACAGCTCTTACCTCTCCTGTCAATCCCACTTCACCAAAAATCATCGTATCCGATTCAACGGCTGCATTGCGATAACTGGAGATAACAGCTGCTACAATCGCCAAATCAATGGCCGGTTCATTCAAACGCATACCGCCGGCCAGATTGATATAGGCATCACAGCCGGCCAGTTTGAGTCCCAAACGTTTCTCCAGCACTGCCAGCAAAAGATTCACTCTGTTATAGTCCGTACCAGCAGCTGTACGCCTCGGAATCTGAAAATTCGTCTGACAGACAAGGGCCTGCACCTCCAGCATCAGCGGTCTTGTACCTTCCATGGCACACGCCACAACAGACCCTGCTGTACCTTCCGGTCGACCGCTGAGCATAAATTCCGACGGATTCTTCACTTCTGTCAATCCCTCACTGCACATCTCAAATACACCAATCTCATTGGTAGAGCCAAATCGATTCTTCACAGCCCGAAGCAGTCGATATGAAGCATGTCGGTCACCTTCAAAATACAGAACCGTATCCACCATATGTTCAAGCACACGCGGTCCGGCAACCACCCCTTCCTTTGTCACATGTCCGACAATAAAAATCGCAATATTCTCCCGCTTAGCCAGCTGCATCAGTACACTGGTAGCTTCTCTGACCTGGCTGACACTTCCGGCTCCGGAACTGATAGCTTCACGATACATTGTCTGAATGGAGTCGATGATCACCACTTCCGGTTTATACTTCAGAATCGTCTCCTGTATCACATCCAGATTCGTCTCACACAGCATCGCCAGATCATTCTTAAACACCCCTAGACGATCTGCACGCAGCCTGATCTGCTGCAGTGATTCCTCTCCCGACACATAAACTGTCCGACAGCTCTGTTCTGACAGACATCTGCTCATCTGAAGCAATAATGTGGATTTGCCGATACCCGGATCACCGCCGACTAACACAAGGGATCCCGGCACAATACCACCACCAAGGACTCTGTCAAATTCCAAAATTCCCGTTGGTCTGCGCTTCTCATCACTTGAATGAACCGATGACAGCAGCACCGGTTCGGAAGCTTTTGCCTGATGTCTAATACCGCCGGAAGCCGTACTCCCCTTTCCAATGGTTGGTTCCTCAACAAAGGTATTCCATGCTTTGCAGGCGGGACACTGTCCCAGCCATTTAGCTGATTCGTATCCGCATTCCTGACAAAAAAATATATTCTTGCTCTTAGCCATTTAACTACTCCCGTTTCCTATAACCCTACTTCTTATCCAAAACTTTCTGTACTCACAACCCATTCTGAGCCTCTATCATCTCAAAAAACGAAAAGATACTGCAAATTCACGCATTGTGTCATCTGCAGTATCTTTTGTTCACTTAATGAATGGTCTATTTCGAAGAATCTTCCTTCTCTCCGCTATCTACACTCTGACAACCTTCACATGCTTCTGTGCAGATCCCAGTTCAACACTCAATACAAGCTTGCCACCAAGATTCGTTGTCATACGTCCGATATTCACATCATCCACAAAAACTTCATATTCCTGTTCAGCTTCCAGTTCCAGTGTAATCTGCGTATCTTCAAAGCCTTCGACTTCAAATTCCGTTCTGACATCCGTTTCTTCGAAATCGAATACAGATGTTCCCGGTACAGATTCATATACAAATAATTCGTTCTTCTCAAGCTTCGTAATGTCACGGTATGTCTTCACCTTGTACATATCACCATGAAACTCGAAATCAGAGACCTTCTTCTTGGCATTCAGTGTATAATCACCAAAGCTTAAGCCATTTTCGTTCTCAACACGAATTAATTCTTCAACAACTGCCATGTCCTTATCCTCCAGTCACATACATCTCTGTGTATGTTTATCACTTGTTCATAATTCAGGTAAAACTGCCTGCCATCCTATTATACATGAAAATAGGCCGCATGACCAGAGTCTTTATTATTTTCTAACAAATTTAATATGATTTTCATTCATTTCAAGTGCAACGGTATCTCCCTGGACAAACTTGCCATCCAGATATTCTTCTGCCATGGCATCTTCAATCTCATTCTGGATCACCCTTCTGAGCGGACGTGCACCATAATTCTCATCAAACCCTTTTTCTGCCAGATGATCACGGACAGCTTCAGAAACCACAGTTTCAACCCCCAGCTGCTCCTTAATTCTTTTGCTGATTGTCTTCAGCATAATATCCGCTATATCCTTGACATTCTCCTTCGTCAGCGGATGGAAAACAATCGTCTCATCGATACGATTTAAAAACTCCGGTTTAAAAAGGTGTTTCACTTCATCCATGACACCGGCTTTCATCTTCTGATAATCTGCTTCATGTGTATCACCCACTGAAAATCCCAGTTTCTTCGGTGTGACAATATTGGCTGCTCCGGCATTTGAAGTCATGATGATCACTGTATTCTTGAAATCAATTTTTCTTCCCTGAGAATCTGTAATATGACCGTCATCGAGAACTTGCAGAAGAATATTGAAAATATCCGGGTGTGCCTTCTCAATCTCATCAAACAGTACAACCGAGTAAGGATTCCGTCTGATCTTCTCACTGAGCTGTCCTCCCTCATCATAGCCGACGTATCCCGGAGGTGATCCAATAAGTTTAGACACACTGTGTTTCTCCATGTATTCTGACATATCAACCCGGATCATGGCATCCTCCTTGCCGAACATTGCCTCTGCCAGCGCCTTGGACAATTCCGTTTTGCCGACACCTGTAGGTCCCAGGAACAAGAATGAACCAATCGGGCGCTTCGGATCTTTCAGACCGACTCTGCCACGTCGGATGGCTTTGGACACTGCACTTACGGCTTCCTCCTGACCGATCACACGTTCATGCAGAATCGATTCAAGTTTTCTCAGGCGTTCTGACTCTTCTTCTTCAAGCTTTCTGACCGGGATTTTTGTCCAACTGGCCACAATGTCTGCTACTTCGTTCTCTCCAACGATCAACTGCTCGCTGCTGCGAACCTTTTCCCACTCGCTGTTAAGGCGGATCATCTCATCATTTAATTCCTTTTGCATCTTCTTGATCTCACTGGCCCGTTCATAGGCTTCATCCTTAATAGCCTGCTCTTTCTCTTCCTCAAGTTCCGCTACCTTTTTCTCTAATTCTTTTACTTTTGGGGATGATGTGTAAGAGCTCAGTCTTACCTTGGAGCACGCTTCATCGATCAGATCAATGGCCTTATCCGGAAGGAAACGATCATTGATATACCTTGCAGACAAATGAACAGCTGCCTCCAGAGCCTCATCTGTAATGGTCACGTGATGATGATTCTCATACGCCCCCTTCAGACCGATCAGAATCTCAATGGCTTCCTCCTCAGATGGTTCCTCCACCATTACCGGCTGAAAACGACGTTCAAGGGCCGCATCCTTCTCAATATGCTTCCTATATTCTTCAATGGTCGTGGCACCGATAATCTGAAGTTCACCTCTGGCCAGTGACGGTTTCAGGATATTGGCCGCATCAATGGCACCTTCCGCACCGCCGGCACCGATAATCGTGTGAATTTCATCGATGAAAAGCAAAATATTGCCATCTTCTTTGACTTCATTGATTACGCGTTTAATGCGCTCTTCAAATTCACCCCGGTACTTTGAACCGGCCACCATGCCGGAAATATCCAGTGTCAGAACCCGCTTGTCCTTGATTGTCTCAGGTACATTACCGCTGATAATCTTCTGTGCCAGTCCTTCCGCAACAGCGGTTTTGCCAACACCAGGCTCACCAATCAGGCAAGGATTGTTCTTCGTTCTTCTGGAAAGTATCTGAATCACCCGCTGAATCTCATCATGACGTCCAATCACCGGATCCAGTTTGCCCTCTCTGGCATAGGCCGTCAGATCTCTGCTGTACTGATCAACCATTAAAGGTTCATTCTTTCTCCGCGACTTGCCCTTGGCCGACGGCATATCTGCCTTCGCTGCCCTGGCATCCATACCGATACCAAGTACAATATCCTGATAAACCTTCTGGGCCTGCACACCAAGGGAATATAACAACTGTGCCGCAACACAATCTGTTTCTCTTAATATGGCAATCAAAAGATGTTCCGTTCCTATGGCCGAAGCTCTGAACCGCATGGCTTCACGGTTAGCGATCTCCAGAATACGGCGGCTTCGCGGTGTGTATTCTTCCGGCTCTGCCACCATTGTCTGACTTCCCTGAATCAGCTGACTGACCATGTGCAATACCTTCTCCTCTGTCACATCATGATCTTCCAGCACCTGGCATGCCAGTCCCTCTTTCTCTCGCAGCAATCCAATCAGAATATGTTCTGTTCCGATATAACTGTGATTCAGTTCTGCTGCAACCTCCTTTGAATAATGCATCACATTGGCTGCCATTTGTGTAAATCTATATTGCATAAAAATAAAAGCCTCCTGTTGTACATTTTATCTCTCACTAAGAAGAAACTGCTTCTGATGCATCAAGCACCGGCAAATTTCTCCGAATATAATCTGCCCGGGCCCTCCCGCGCTCACTGCTGCTGATATTCTTCTCAGCACTTGCTGACAAAACAGCATCCGCCATATTCAGCATAACAGCAAAAGGGCATATCTCTGCCTGTTCCGGCCAAATATGATACAGATCACCGGCATGGAGCAGCGACAGACAGGCCATGGTCTCATCATATCCAAGCTTTCTGGCATACTTGATCAAACCATAGGCACGATACATGGGATCCACCTGACTCAGACGGTCCTCGTTGAAACACTGTCTGGCAAGTGCTTCCTCCTGCTCCGCCAACTGCCCCGCCAGATGTTCCAGTGCAGAAGTGATCTCGCTTTCAGAAAGGCCCAGAGTCTTTCTGTTGCGCATCCTGTAAACACTGCCCGGTGCCTCTGTCTGCCCGTCAAAATGCGGTCTCAGTGTAAATCCATACTGACTGATCTGTTTCTCTATCTGATGCATCACGGATTTCTTCTCCAGATACGGCAGATGCAGCAGATATGATGCAGACATTCCTGTTCCCATATAAAGTGGACTGGAAGTCAGATAGCCATACTTCTTACTGAAGGCATATTTCAAATACTGATTCAGACAATCATCCACCTGCCCCGCCAGTGCCATGGCTTCCTGTATATGATTGCCTGGACAGGATACCTGTATACAAAGATGTTCCTTGCCATTGACAAGTACCGAAATGGATTCATCCTCTGATATAAGGATTCCCGCTTCATGGCCCTTTTCAAACATCTGCGGCGGAATGGCCAATTTCCCGATCAATGCCTGCTGCTCGTAATCTCTGACCTCAGAAAAGTTAATAAACACAAACTTCTTCTGAAGAACCTCTTCTGATTGACGTACCGCATAACACACGGCTGCCATCAGGGCTTTCTGTTCTTCCTCGTTCATCTTCGCTTCAAAAGGATACCCCATAATATTGCGGACCAGATATACCTGACCGCCTATAATCGGTCCCTGATTGCACGCTTCAATTTCATACCATTTACGCATGTTCATCCGCCTCTTTTCTGCCGGCTCTGATTATATCACGGATTCTGGCCGCCTCTTCATATTCTTCCTTCGCCACAGCCCGCTTCAATGCCGCCCGGAGTTCTTCCTCTGTTGAACCGGCATCTACTGTAAATGCGATGTCCTGTTCAACATCCTTCATCTCAGCGTGATCAGCATCTGCTGTGATCGACGGGATATGTACCGTCTCCCCGCCATAAAGCGGTTCCTTACCTGTATGTTCACAATTGCCCTGTATCTTCTTCAGATAGCCATCCAATACAAAGTTGAATGTCTTATAACAATCCGGACACCCAAAGGTACCATATTTCAAAAATTCATTATATGTCATATGGCAGGACGGACAAACAAGATTCGTCTTCTTCAGATTCTCTTCATCATCTGTCTCCTGTCGCTTTCCAAGGACACTTGCCAGTAAATTCGCCAAAAATGATGTATCCGTCAATGAAACAAATGAATGATCCATGCCGGTCTCCTTGGCCGCACAGGCCTCACACAAATGGAGTTCCTTCTTCTCGCCATTAATAATCTCTGTATAAAAAACGACCGCCTCGTTCTCATGACATTCATCACAAAGCATACGCTATCCCTCCTCCGGATAATTCGCCGGCTGTTCATAATAATCATAGATCATATCGATCATCTCATGCACTTCATCTCTTGTAATTCCCTTGCACATGGCACCTGCCAGCATCACCTGCAGATCTCTGAGCAATTTATTGCGCGCCGATGCCTTATTGCAGTCTATGGCTATAACAGCACCTTTCCTCCGGTCCAGCTTCACATAGCCTTCCTGTCTCAATACCGTATATGCCTTATTCACTGTATGCATGTTGATACCCACACGGTCAGCCAGCTGTCTCACCGACGGCAGTGAATCCCCCGCCGAAAGCTGAGACGTGGCGATACCGATGACGATCTGATTACGCAGCTGTATATACAAGGCTTCATCACTGTTAAAATCTATCTCCAGTATCATATGCTCACCTTCTCTTATGATTATATTATATTCTGTTCAGGCCTCATCTGTGAGTCCTGAAGGACGGACAGCATCTCCTGCACCTTTTGTCTGGCATCAAACATTGTCCATCTGTTATACATATTGTAACACAGATATCATAAAAATCAATCTCTTTTTGCACTACTTATTCTTCCCACAATCTGATACAGACGAACCGCGGCGATAACCGTTACTGCTGCATTGGCCCAAAATACACCTGCAATATAACCATAAATCCCCATTTTAGGCATCATGGCAACCACACCGAACAACCGGATACCCGAAGCAATCACATGATGCAGCAATGTTTCGTTCATTTTTCCAAGCCCATTTAGCGCACCTGCTAACAAAGACTGAATGTACATAAGCGGACAGAGAATCGCAAAAGACTGTATGTATCCCCCTGCCTCAATATCGTTAAAAAGCAGACTGCCAATCTGATTACCGCAGACCCCAAAAACTAACCCTGAAAAAAGCCCCAGAAGCAGACAATATTCCAGGCTTTTCTTAATTGCTCCCGACACTGCCCGGTAATCATGAACTTCCTCTGCCTCCGCTACTGCCGGCAGCAAAAGTGATGCCATTGCATTGGTCACTGTATTTGGAAACAGAATAACCGGCAGCACAATGCCCGTAACAATGCCAAACACAGACAGTGCACTTTCTGTATCTCCATAATATTTTGCCAGCATCACAGGCATCAGAATCATTTCTGTACTTTGCAGTAATGTCACTGATACTCTGTTAGCTGTCAGAAGACCGCCATACTGCCACAATTGTCGGAGGATTTTTCTGATCGGCTCCCCGCTCCCTGATCCCCCATTTTGACTTCGAATACTAAATCGATAACATATCCAAGTTAAAAAGCAGGAAAATATTTCCCCCGCTGCCAATCCCCAGACCGCAACAGAAGCATCAATTTTTCCCTTTTGGTACATCATTGCACCCAGTAGATAAATGGTCACAACTCTGACAACCTGCTCTAAAAGCTGCGTCACTGCCGGAACTGCAGTATGCCTGATACCATAAAAATAACCGCCGACACAAGTATGTACTGCTGCAAAAGGAATTTGTTCTTGCCTTTAACTGTGAAAGTACCGCGCTGCACATGCCCTGAAGATTCCT
>OLOH01002063.1_pt1 | contig 10427 bp, 10 predicted proteins | sample 1673221 | NCBI WGS metagenome assembly OLOH01 (sample SAMEA3136767, study PRJEB25190) | human gut metagenome
GGGGTAACAGCCATGTACTCGGTGCCGGAGCCGCAGCCGGAGATGCGCTTGTAGATGCAGGGGCCGCCGGTCAGGTCGATCATGTAGTGGTAGAAGGTGAAGCCGCGGCCCTCGCGGTCGCGCTTGATCATCTCCTTGGCGAGGATCTCGTACTGCTCCTTCAGGATGGGCAGGTCCTCGGCGGTCAGAGCGCTGGGGTCATCCGGCTTGCAGACCACCGGCTCCATGCTCAGCTCGGTGAAGCCGAGATCGGCCATATGGAAGATATCGTTGGTGAAATCGGTGTTGAAATGGGTGTAGGTACCGCGCATGTAGTAGCCCTTGTCGCCGCGCTTCTCCACGAACTTCTGGAACTTGGGCACGATGGTATCATAGCTGCCGTGGCCCGCGTAGTCCTTGCGGAAGCGGTCGTGCACTTCCTTGCGGCCGTCGAGGCTCAAAACGACGTTGTGGCACTCCTTGTTGCAGAAGTCGATGACGTCATCGTCGATCAGCATCCCGTTGGTGGTCATGGTGAAACGGAAGTTTTTGTTGTGGATTTTCTCCTGCTCGCGGCAGTAGGCCACCAGCTTTTTCACCATGTCGAAGTTCATCAGCGGCTCGCCGCCGAAGAAATCGACTTCGAGGTTTCGGCGGGTGCCGGAGTTCTCGATCAGGAAATCCATGGCCCGTTTGCCGACCTCAAAGCTCATCAGGGCGCGGTCGCCCTGATAGCGGCCCTGCGAAGCGAAGCAGTAGGAGCAGTTCAGGTTGCAGGTATGAGCCACATGCAGACACAGCGCCTTGACCACAGTGTTGCGGTTCTTGAAATCGAAGGCCATGTCGGCGTAGGTGTCAGGGCTCCACAGCTTGCCCGCCTGTTCCAGCGAGGCCACATCCTCCAAGCACTGACGCAGGTCGGCCTCGGTCACATCGGGGCGGTCGCCGTACTTTTCGAGCATGGCGGCCACGATCTCGTCCGCGGAGTGCTCCTTGTACATTGCGATGACGTCATACGCCACATCATCCACCACATGCACCGAGCCGCTGCAGGTATCCAGCACGATGTTATAACCGTTCAATTGATACTGATGTACCATTTTACTCTCCATTCCATTATTCCATAAAAAAATGCCGCCCGGCAAAGGCGGCATCCGATTGGCAGAAATTACTTGTTGCTGTTCTCGCACTTCTGGTTTGCCACGCCGCAGGAAGTCTTGCAAGCGGACTGGCAGGAAGTCTGGCACTCGCCGCAGCCACCGGTCACAACGCTCTTGGTCAGGTCACGAGTAGCGATCGTCTTGATACGTTCCATAATATATAACCTCACTAGATCATAAAGTTTTATGCGCGGAACCATCCGCACACGATATTACCTTTATGTAGGATAGCACACATCCTACCCAATGTCAAGATTTTTGTCGCAGAAAGCGGGGATATGCTCCATCATTCTAAAGGCTGGTATTTTTTCAAAATCGTGTGGAGCCCCAGCTCCCGCGCTTTGGCCAGTAAGTACCGGTAGCGGCACAACAGCGCCTGACGCTCGTAGATGCGCTGTTCGATCAGGTCGGTGTCCACCTCCAAGTCAAACATCATCTCGTTGCGGTGTAGACAGAACAGGCACTCCTTCAGCTCCTCCTCCAATTCCGGGTGGTAGCGCTCATGCTCCGAATCCCGCGGGATGCGGTTTGAAAGATACGTTTGCGGTTTTTGCTGGGTCGTCATCATGCAGCTTCCTCCTCTTTGTACGCTGAAAACTTTACGCTTTGGTTTTCAGTATATGCAGGGAGAGCGCAAAGGATGACGGTTTGGAGAGCTGATTTAGAAAATGCGATTGGCGCGGTTCATGTATTCGAGTTCGCGCTTTGCGCAGGTATTCACATACAGGTTCAGGTCAGATGTGGTTTGCAGTTGTGCAACACGCGCATTCAGTTCTGCACCCTGTGCCTGAATGCCATCCATTTTGTTTGATAGCTGATTGCAATTACGAATAACTTTATCAATTTTTTGATTTGATTCCTGAATCGCATCATAAAGCATCCATTGATTTTCTTTGATTTCTTCCAAATGTCGGATAACTTCATCCAATTTTACAATAATTCGATCCAACCGACTTTCCATATCATATTTATTGTATGCACCTTCATGACCTTCCAGTTGGGTGCATACGCCTGTATCAAAATAGCCATACAAAGAACATATCGGAACAAATCCCCAGTAGTTCTTATGAATGATATTCTTTTCGTACAATTTCTCCAAAGTCGCTTTTGTTTTCCGATTTGCATCCTTCATCTCTTTTAACTGTTCTTGAAGCAGCGTTTTTCTCGGAAGTTCCCTTTGCACACGCAGTTTTTCCAGCTTAACGGCCTCATTATACGCTTTTACAGCATTATCATAATTCTTTTTCGATTGGACATCTGCACCATGCTGCGCATCAGCTGCATTTACCATACTGATGGCAAGTGCAATCAGTCCAACAATGAGTGCAAAAGCAGCAATTTCCCAAAAGAACTCCCTAAAAAACTGTAAAATCAATCCAAGTACAAATAATAATACTGCTCCCGGCAGACACATAAATGCAACCATATCAGCCGTACCACCGTCATAATGAGATAATGTCACTTTGTCATAAACCGGTTTTGTATACTGGCGATAGCCCGGTAATGTAGAAAGCTTGTACTCTAACGATGCAATCACTCCATTTTGCGTGTACACCTCTTTTTCCAACTCGACGACCATACCAAGATATTCTTTAATTGCTGCCGCTGTCATTTGACACCATCCTTTTCTTTAGCCCCAAAATTGTATAACAGCCCAAATTCGGGCTATGTTTTCTTTAGTATAGCCCGATGTCGGGCAATTGTCAATGTACGGCTATGGTCTTACCATTCAATTAAAGTAACTTTTGGATGGTGTATTCTATGATTTCCTATCAACCGCTTTGGGCTACGATGAAAAATCGTGGAATTTCACAATACAAACTTATCAAGGATTACCATTTCAGCACCGGCCAACTCGACCGCTTACGCAAAAACGACAGCGTAAGCACTAACACCTTGGATATGCTTTGCTCTATTTTAGATTGCAAACTTGAAGAAGTCGCTGTCTATCTCCCCGACGAAGCAGATTTCTCGAATTGAATTTACAAAAACTCCATCGAAATTCATCGAGTTCACCTCAAACAAAAAAGATTTTTGATTCCTGTATTCCTCTACTTTTTCGTCAACAATAAAGCCGCTGACCGTCTGCCTTACACAGAATCACCAGCGCGTTTCCTCTTTTTCAAGTCCCCCGGACACAAAAAATCGGCACCCGCTTTTCAGCGAGTGCCGATTTTGTTACCCTATCATTGCTTTGATTTTTGGCGCAGCTTTGGCGTAAATCCGCTTTTGAGCGCTCCAAAAATCAAGGATTCATGCGGTTTTTTGGCAGTTATTAGTACATGCCGCCCATACCGCCCATGTCACCGCCAGCGGCGGGGGCAGCCGGAGGTTCCGGCAGGTCAGCCACGAGGCTCTCGGTGGTCAGGACCATCTCAGCGACGGAAGCTGCGTTCTCCAGAGCGGAACGGGTGACCTTGGTCGGGTCCACGATGCCGGCGGCGATCATGTCGTCCACGAAGACCTCGTTCTGGGCATCGAAGCCATAGTTGGGCTTGTTGGCAGAAATGATCTTGTCGATGATGACGCTGCCTTCCAGACCGGCGTTCTTGGCGATCTGGCGCAGAGGAGCCTCCAGAGCCTTCAGGACGATCTTTGCGCCGGTGCGCTCGTCGCCTTCCAGCGTGTCGCACAGCTCACGGACAGCGGGGATGGCGTTGATGGGAGCGGTGCCGCCGCCAGCGACAACGCCTTCCTGAACGGCTGCCTTGGTAGCGTTCAGAGCATCCTCGATGCGGAGCTTCTTGTCCTTCATCTCAACTTCGGTGGCAGCGCCGACCTTGATGACGGCCACACCGCCCGCCAGCTTTGCCAGACGCTCCTGCAGCTTCTCGCGGTCGAAATCGGACGTGGTGGTCTCGATCTGGCTTCTGATCTGGCTGACACGGCTCTTGATGGCCTCGCTGTCGCCTGCACCGTCAACAATGATGGTGTTTTCCTTGTCGATCTTGACCTGACGTGCACGGCCGAGCTGATCAACGGTGGTATCCTTCAGCTCAAGGCCAAGCTCGCTGGAGATGACCTGGCCGCCGGTGAGCGTTGCGATATCGGTGAGCATTTCTTTTCTTCTGTCGCCGAAGCCCGGAGCCTTAACGCCCACGCAGGTGAACGTGCCGCGGAGCTTGTTGAGGATCAGGGTGGTCAGCGCCTCGCCCTCAATGTCCTCAGCGATGATGACCAGCTTCTTGCCGGACTGTACGATCTGCTCGAGCAGCGGCAGAATCTCCTGAATGTTGGAGATCTTCTTATCGGTGATGAGGATGTACGCGTCGTCGATGACAGCGACCATCTTGTCGGTATCGGTGACCATGTACGGCGTAATGTAGCCGCGGTCGAACATCATGCCTTCTACGACCTCGCTGTACGTCTCAGCCGTCTTGGATTCTTCAACGGTGATAACGCCGTCGGACGTGACCTTTTCCATCGCGTCGGCGATGAGGTTGCCGATCTGCTCACTTGCAGAGGAAACAGCCGCAACACGGGCAATGTCCTTCGTGCCGGAGACCTTCTTGGAGTTCTTCTCAATCGCCTCAACAGCGGTCTCGGTCGCCTTCTGAATGCCCTTTCTCAGAACCATCGGGTTTGCGCCTGCGGTAACGTTCTTCATACCCTCACGGATGAGTGCCTGTGCAAGCAACGTTGCGGTCGTAGTGCCGTCGCCTGCAACGTCGTTCGTCTTGGTTGCAACTTCCTTCACGAGCTGTGCGCCCATGTTCTCAAACGGATCTTCAAGCTCAACTTCCTTAGCGATTGTCCCGCCGGCGTTCGTGATGAGCGGTGCGCCGAACTTCTTATCGAGCACAACGTTTCTGCCCTTCGGGCCAAGGGTGATCTTAACGGTATCTGCAAGCTTGTTGATACCGCCGAGCAATGCTTTTCTGGCTTCTTCGCCGTAAATGATCTGCTTTGCCATAGTAAATTACCTCACAATTCCAAATATCAAAAATAAAGACTGAAACTCAAATTACTCAACGACTGCCAGAACGTCGGACTGACGAACGATGGTGTATTCCTCGCCGTCGATCTTCACTTCCGTGCCGGTGTACTTGCCGGTGATGACGCGGTCGCCGGCCTTAAGCTGCATAACGACTTCCTTGCCGTCTACCATGCCGCCGGGGCCTACTGCGATAACACGGGAGATTTGCGGCTTCTCCTGTGCCGCGCTTGTCAGCACGATGCCGCTCTTTGTGGTCTCCTCCGCTTTCTCGGCCTGAATGAGTACTCTGTCTGTCAAAGGCTTAATGGTCATAACTTCCACCTCGGCGCCTAATGCGCCGTATCCTTTCTCCCCGCAGTTCATAAATAAATTTTTCGCGTACAGCGGGGTGCGCCGCGAAACCCGCCGGGGTGCGGCCCGGTCGGTAAAGAAATACAAGTTTAGGTCTCGGGGAACTGTGCTGCTTACACTTTAGCACTCCTTATCCCCGAGTGCTAAACCTATTCTAATCACTTGGTCAAGAAAAGTCAATAGGGAAAACGCGATTTTTTTGACTTTTAACAGTTCCGTAATAATTTTGTCCTCCGATGTCCTCTGATGTCCGCTTTTTTCATACAAAACCACCCACAAAACGACAAAAAACAGCCCCGCGCTCGTTTGAAAGCCGGGACTGTCTTTTGCAAATGACAGCTTAAATCATGGAGGCATATTCGTCAAACGGGGCTAAGCTCCGCTTTAAAATGCCATTGATATATGCAATGAGAATGCCGTAGTTCGTGTACGGCACACTTTTTTCTTCGGCGGAAGACTGTCTGAACTGCATTTCGCGTTCATTCAGCATACAGCCGCCGCAGTGCACAATAAGGGCATACGGCGAAAGATCTTCGGGAAATCCGCCGCCGGAGGTAAACTCGAATTCAAAGTCCTTGCCGGTGTGTTTGCGGATCCACGCGGGCAGCTTCACGGTGCCGATATCGCCGCACTGGCGGTGATGCGTGCAGCCTTCGGAGATCAAAATGCGGTCGCCCGCTTTCAGATTCTCAATAGCCGCAGCGCCGCGCACGGCCGTCTCTAAAACGCCCTTGTAGCGCGCAAATAAGATGGAGAAGGACGTGAGCTTAATGCTCTCGGGCACGATCTGCTTTACTTTGCCGAATGCCTGGCTGTCCGTAACAACGAGCTTCGGCGGCGTTTTGAGGCCGTTCAGCACGCCCGCAAGCTCTTCCACCTGCGTGACAGAGCATGTTGCACCCGCGTCCAGAATGTCGCGGATGGCCTGCACCTGCGGCAAAATCATGCGGCCTTTCGGCGCGGAGGAATCGATGGGCGTAACGAGCACCACGTGGTCGCCGCGCTCAAGTAAGTCGCCCAAAATAACTTTGGTGTTCTGCCCCTTTGCAGCGATGGCGGCAAGCTTTTCCTTGAGCTCAAAAATATGCTCGCCCGTCTTCGCGCTGACCGCGATTTCGTTGTCGTTTTCGGCCTTGAACCCGCCGAGGTCGGCTTTATTCAATACGATGATATACGGCACGCCTTTTTTCTCGATGAGCTTTTGCAATGCGAGATCTTCCGCACTTTTGCCGACCGTGCCGTCGATGACGAGCACCGCAATATCAGCTTTATTGAGTACCTGCCGGGCGCGCTGCACGCGCAGCTCGCCCACGGTGCCCTCGTCGTCCATGCCGGGCGTGTCGATAATGACGACCGGGCCAAGCGGCAAAAGCTCCATGGCTTTCTGCACGGGGTCGGTCGTGGTGCCCTTGACATCGGACACAATGGAGATATTCTGCCCCGTAACGGCGTTCACCACGCTGGATTTACCGGCGTTGCGCTTGCCGAAAAATGCGATGTGCACACGGTTTGCCGAGGGGGTCTGATTGAGGTCTGCCATAGAAGTCGCCTGCCTTTTAAAGAATAACCGAAAGTTTTAGAAACGGAAGTCGCGCTCGCCGTGGGCGACCTTTTCAACGTAGCCCTTTGCGATGCTGCGGGTCTTCTCGTTCGGGATGTTTTCAAGCTCCTGCGCGATCATCTTTTCGCCGATGGCCTTCGTCTCTGGGGAAGCGTAGTCCTCGAGGAATTCTTTTAAGGTGATGAGTGCGTTCGGGTGGCAGCAGTTCTGGATCTGTCCGCTCTTACACAGGCTCATGAAGCGGTCGCCGGTGCGGCCCTCGCGGTAGCATGCCGTGCAGAAGGACGGAATGTGGTCGGTCTCCATCAGCCAGCGGACGACCTCGTCAAGGGAGCGCTGATCGGAAACGTCGAACTGCTCGGTGTCGGTGGGGCGCTCCTCTTCGGCATAGCCGCCGACGGAGGTACGGGATGCGCCGCTGATCTGCGAAACGCCGAGGTTGATAACCTGCGCGCGTACCTTCTGACTCTCACGCGTGGAGATGATCATGCCGGTGTACGGCACGGCGATACGAATAAGTGCGCAGATTTTCGCGAATGTTTCGTCGCTGATGCCGTTATCAAACTTCGTCGGGTCAATGTCGTCGGCTTTTTTAAGACGCGGCACACTGATGGTATGCGGGCCTACGCCGTGCACGGCTTCAAGGTGCTCCGCGTGCATCAGCTGGCCACAGAACTCGTAACGGTACATTTCAAGGCCGTACAGAACGCCGAGACCCACGTCATCAATACCGCCCTCCATGGCGCGGTCCATCGCCTCGGTGTGGTAGGCGTAGTTATGCTTCGGGCCCGTGGGATGCAGCTTTTCGTAGCTTTCCTTGTGGTAGGTCTCCTGGAACAGGATGTACGTGCCGATGCCGGCTTCCTTTAATTTACGGTAGTTTTCCACGGTCGTCGCGGCGATGTTGACGTTCACGCGGCGGATGGCGCCGTTCTTATGCTGAATGCTGTAAATGGTCTTGATGCAGTCGAGAATGTACTCGATGGGGTTATTTACCGGGTCTTCGCCGGCTTCAATGGCAAGGCGCTTATGACCCATGTCCTGCAGCGCAATGACTTCCTTTGCGACCTCCTCCTGCGTCAGCTTGCGGCGCGGGATGTGATGGTTCTGGCGGTGATACGGGCAGTAGATGCAGCCGTTCACGCAGTAGTTGGAAAGGTACAGCGGCGCGAACATGACAATGCGGTTGCCATAAAACTTGTGCTTGATCTCGTTTGCAAGCTTATAGATTTCGTCCAGAATCTCCGGGTCTTCGCAGGCGAGCAGAACGGATGCCTCGCGGTGTGAAAGTCCCTTACACAGACGGGCTTTATCGAGAATTTCGCGGATGAGCGGCATGTTATCTTTGTTCTCGTCCGCGTATTTTAAAGTGTCTTCAATTTCTTCGTGGCAGATAAATTCCTCTGCTTTTAAGGATTTCGGATCGTACATAGTTTGATAATTTCCTTTCTTTCGGGTCAGTTCACTTTCCCGTTAGTCATTTTTTCGGATCACTCCGTTTTGATTTCCGGCTCTGTGCTCGTGAAATTGGAATACGCCGTTTTAATGTTGGCGCCGCGCACGCGCCCGAGCTTTCCCGCCATGGCGCTGATGACATCCTGTGGGGCGTCCACCGCCACACAGATGATGTTGATATTTTTCTGTCTGTACGGCAGCCCCATACGTCCGATGATGTACCGACCGTACAGGTGCAAAATGTCGTTGATTTCTTCCGCGTGGGCATTGTCTTCCAGAATAATGCTCATCACGGCTACGCGTGTCTGCATAAAACACCTCCCGTTTTTATAAAACAAGCAAAACAAAAATGCTCCCTGCCGAAAATGCAGGAAGCACAAAAAACGCAGAATCCATCTGCGGAATATACCTCTATCCATTTTCGGCTTACACGCGGCGATGCCTTGTGCTCAGAACGAAAAAGCTGTTTTGCGGCGCACCGCAGAAAAAACTTTGGTGAACCGTGTTTTGTATAGTATAACGGATTTTCAGGGATTTGTAAAGAGCGGATTGCAAATTTTGACAACAAAAAAGCCCCGGCGTACAGCCGAGGCTCGGTTTGTTTTAAAAATTACGCGTCCAGCATGGTGATGACATGTCTCGGGCAGACCTCGGCACATTTGCCGCAGCCGATGCACTTTGCGGGATCGACCTTCGCGCAGAAGTTCGTTACCTTTACGGCGCCCACTTCGCACGCCTTCATGCACTTGCCGCAGCCGATACAGCCCACCTTGCAAACCTTCATCGTCTCTGCGCCCTTATCACAGTTGGAGCAGCGCACGACCGCCTGCTTTTTCAGCGGCACAAAGCTGATGAGCCCCTTCGGACATGCAGCGGTGCATTTTGCGCAGCCGCGGCACTTTGCGGGGTCGATTGACGCCATGCCGTTGCAGACGTTGATTGCGCCGTATTCGCACACGGCGGCGCAGTCGCCCATGCCCATGCAGCCGTAGCGGCAGCTGGAGATACCGCCGGCGAGCAGGGTAGATGCGGCGCAGCTATCGATGCCGTCGTAGCGCATTTTGTCGCTGGTGCAGTCATAGCTGCCCATGCAGTGGACAAGCGCCGTCTTTTTCTCGACGGCAACGTCGCCCGTGCCAAGCAGCTCTGCGCACGCTTTGGCGCACGCTTCGCCGCCGGGAGAACACAGCCCGGGCTGCGCTTCGCCCTTAGAGAGCGCCGCCGCATAGCCGGAGCAGCCGGAAAAACCGCACGCGCCGCAGTTCGCGCCCGGAAGCACCTCTAAAATCGCTTCCGCTTTCTCGTCCTTCGGCACGGCCATGATGGCGGAGGCGACCGCCAGAATAATACCCGCCAGAAGACCGATGCCCGCGACGATCAGAACCGGGATCAAAATTTTATCCATATAGAAACCCCTTTCGTTTTGCTCAGGCGAGCAGACGGTCTATAATGCCGTTAAAGCCGAGGAACGAAACCGCCACAAGCGACGCGGCGATCAGTGTGATCGGCAGACCTTTGAGGAAATTCGGCACGTCGCACAGCTCGAGGCGCTCACGCACACCGGCGAAAATGACCATTGCAACCATGAAGCCGATGCCTGCGCCGAACGCGTTGACAAGCGATGCCAAATAGCCGAAACTCGGGTTTTCCGCGCCTTTTTCGAGCACGAGCATCGTCACGCCCAGCACGGCGCAGTTCGTCGTGATGAGCGGCAGGTAAATGCCAAGCGCGTTATACAGCGGCGGCATATACTTGTGCATCACGGTTTCCAAAAGCTGCACGAGCGCCGCGATGATAAGGATGAACACCACGGTCTGCAAATAATCGAGATTCAGCGGGACAAGTACATACGTATACACCGGCCACGTGACCGCCGTCGCGATAACCATGACAACCGTTACGGCGCAGCTCATGCCGAACGCCGTATTGAGCTTTTTGGAAACGCCGAGGAACGGGCAGATACCCAGAGTCTTGGAGAGGACGA
>OLOH01002064.1_pt1 | contig 10427 bp, 10 predicted proteins | sample 1673221 | NCBI WGS metagenome assembly OLOH01 (sample SAMEA3136767, study PRJEB25190) | human gut metagenome
CGAATCGTTGAGCCGCAGGCCTTGCGTCGAATCAAATAAACGGGAATTTCTATTGACAAATTGAAATACCCGTGTTATAGTTAATGTCGCTGTGACGGATAAGTTGTTCGTCGGAGTGACAATGGGATTATAGCTCAGTTGGTTAGAGCGCCACGTTGACATCGTGGAGGTCATAGGTTCGAGCCCTACTAATCCCACCATTGTGAGTATCCTTATAGGATGTGAAAATCCTATAAGGATATTTTCTTTTGCAGAAAAATGTTATAGGATTTCATCATCCTGCTGCGTCTGAAGGCTCATATGCCACGCGGACACCCTTGCGAGTCTGCAAAATGACTTTCGGTGTTTCCAGTTTAGGCTCCTTGGGAATATCAAGCGTACCAACACAGTTGTAATGAATCGTCAGTCGCTGAATCTGTACGCCTTCCAATTTTTCCGACTGGTGCACCTCAATCTTCTGAATCAGCTCATTCAGCATGCGCGGCGTCAGTTTGCGTGCTCGTGTGTACTTGCGAACGATGGAGATAAACATCTCTGTCGGCATTGACTGACTGCAATGTTTGTCCAGTTCCGTTTTTACTCTCTTGATGCATTCCGAAAGCTCAGTCTGTTCCGCCTCATATTTTGCGCTCATGCGACTATATCGATCATCTGTGATCTTTCCGCTCACATTGTCCTCATACAGACGCTCAAACAGCAGATCTAGATCCTGATCTCTTTGCAAGAGCTTTTTAAGTTCCTTTTCTTTCAGCGCACGTTCTTGAGCAATCGTCTGCTGGGAGTGTCCCATAACCGCCTGCACAAAATCATTTTCGTACTGACTGGCGAACTTCGTAAGCCTGCGGATTTCGCTCAAAATGACCTGTTCCAGAAAATCAACCCGGATATAATGGCTGGTTTCACACGTTCCTCTGGGATTATTGTAGTTGGAGGAGCTGAAATATCGAATTTCAGGATTTCTCTGATTGAAGTGGTAATTCAGATTGCTTCCGCAGTCTGCACATACAAGCAAGCCAGAAAACATGTTCCTTTCTCCGTCTTTGCACGAACGCTTGCGTACCTTACCACGCTTTTCCTGCACCTTTTCCCAAGAGGCCCGGTCGATAATCGGTTCATGAACATTTTCAAAAATGGCCATGTTTTCCGGATCATTCTTCTTACGCTTCTTGTTTTTGTATGACTTGCTGTAGGTTTTGAAGTTTACCAGATCGCCGCAATACTCACGGGACGTTAGGATTTTGGCAATGGTTGAAGTTCCCCAATGTGCATTTTCAGGACAGGGCGCTCTACCCGGACGAACAACACCTTTACTCAGCCAGTAGGCACGCGGTGCCAGAATGTGGTCCTCCTCCAAAGCCGTTGTGATCTGATCCGTTCCGAAACCCTCAAGTGTCATGCTATAGATACGTCTGACAACATGAGCTGCTTCCTCATCAATGATCCAATGCTTCGGATTATCAGGATCATTTACATAACCATATGGAGGCTTACAGAGTGGTTCACCGGCTGCTCCGCGGATCTTGTTGCTGATCCGGCGTTTTTTGCTGATATCGCGGGCATACCACTCATTGAAGAGGTTACGTATAGGCGCCAGTTCATTTTCACCCTCATCGGTATCAATCCCATCAGAAACGGCGATCAAACGGATGTTGTGTTCAGGAAAGAATTCTTCTGTCAAACGACCTACTTCGATGTAGTTACGTCCAAGGCGCGACAGATCTTTCACCAGAACGGCAGCAGCTCTGCCCTTTTCGATTTCTCGAATCATTTCCTGAAATCCGGGACGATTCATTGTGACGCCGGAAATACCATCATCAAAGAAATGAACAAGATTGGTATACCCCATTTCCTTGGCAACTTTGGTAAGCAGCTTTTTCTGATTAGCAACGCTGTAGCTATCGCCTTCCAGATTATCGTCCCTCGATATGCGTTCGTACAAAAAGGCTGTGTTATCACGCGATTTCATAGATCCTGACCGTTTCATTGTTCCTCCTCTCTGACGGTCAAACAATCAGCATTTACAGAGTCTTTATAGCATATCTGACCATCGTTGTCACGGATGTGAACAAGGATTAAAAAGTATTTTCCGACTTCATCAGTTTCAGCAATATGTCACCCAACGTTTCCGATGCCTCATCACGAAACAATGGAGTAACGATAAAAACCTTTCCGTCTACCTGATAGGTAGAAGAATCCTCTATGGAATTGGATTTCTGTTTCTTGAATTTCAGATTGATCTTCTTGTCAATATTCATTGGCAGTCCTCCAAGGTAAACATCAATCAAAATGAAAGTGCAGCAGGCTGCAACCAGCTTTATTGCATCATAGCCCCACATGCACCGTCGTCCCTCGGACAAACGCATACTGCAGGAACTCCCCCTCCATCAGTGGGAGGCCGTAGAAGAAGTATCATTATCCCCATGCGGCATCCTCGCGTGCCTGCTTGCCACGGCAGGGTCTATGGTTCACGTTTGTCGCTCCGGCATTGCCATCGTCGCGCCGCACTATAAGCCGCTCCGCCGCATGGTTTCGTACCTGCTGCACCCGATGTTCACTTGTCAAGGTTCGGTTGGTATGCTCCTTCCAAAGCTCAGGCTGAAAACTGACTGATGATGCTGGACATAATAATGAGATCGCTTCCTTCCAGCTTGTCCTGAAGGCGCATCAGCAGTTCCAACTGCGCTGGACTGAATACATTCGGATTGGGAGTATACCAGTCAGGAAGCTTGATTCCGCCGTGGTAGCGTCCACGAACAGATTCAATCGGGTAAATCAGGGAGAGGATTTCCACATCGTAGTAAATGGTTCTCGGGCATACGTCGTACTCCGCCGCCAGACGAGCAATCGTGTCCTGACGACGGCAGCATAATGAATGCCAGATGGCCATTCGCCGCTCGTGGGCCCTCATCCCTGTACCTCCTTTCCTTGGCTTTGATTGTATCGGCTAAATATGCAAGAACCTTGCAATCCTCAAAAACTTATTTCATTTTGTCGAGCGTTTCACTAAAAATCCGAATCAAAGTAAGAACAAAACTGGATTTGTTATATTCATAAAATTGTGGTTGGCCTTTTTGATAACACTTTTTCATGCAAAATAGTAAAATGCGCACGGCGTATATTTGCAAACACCGTGCGCATTTACTATATTTTGATAATAAAAGGTGACAAGGAACGCCATGCAAAGCGTCATTCTTTTATTCAAGTTTTACTGCTTCTTGACCATGTTCTCAACCGCGCTGACCCACGCATGATCGGGATCGTTCACGCGGCAGAAGCCCTGGTGCTTGCCGGCCATGAGCCACAGGAAGTAGGTGTTGTAGCCGGGAGCGGAAACGGTGGTGTGGTAGCCGTAGGGGAACTCGACCAGCTCGTCGTTCTTGACGCGGTAGGCCTCGTCGATGGAGCCGTCGGCGGTGTAGAGGCACTGGCTGCCGAAGCCCTGCTGGGGATCGAACAGGAAGTAGTACACTTCCTCGGCCACGCACTCGCGGGGCATGTCGTCCACGTCATGCTTGTGGGGCGGGAAGCCGGCCCAGTTGCCGGGGGTGCAGTAGGCTTCGCCGATGGTGAGCTTTTTGGCGTTGGTGGTGCCGTCGACGATGAAGCTGGTGTCGCGCTCCCAGGGCTTCACGCCCAGACGGCTGACGCGCACATCGGCCTGATGGATGGCCTGAGGCTCGGTATCCACATCCAGAGGAGTGGCGCAGACGGCGATTTTGCAGTTGTGAATGCTCACGATGTCCACCTTGGTGTTGCGGCCGGCATAGAAGCACTCCGCCTTGGGGTTGGCGAAAACGGTGGCGCGAACGCCCAGCTTGCCGTAATCAGTACCCTTGGCGCTGAAGTTGGCGGTGCCCCACAGCATGACGAAGGCGGTTTCCTTGTCCTCGGTGTCAAAGGTGTAGCTCTGGCCGGGGGTGAGCTCGATGATGCCGAACTCGAGATCCTTCAGGGAGCACTCGCCGATCTTGCACAGAGGGGTGTAGCCGTTGGCAGGGGTATAGCTTTTTTTGTAGTTCATGATAAAACCTCCTTAGAAAGAATGGTTGTTTTTACTTGAGCATGGCGATCATCTGATCGCAGATGGTTTCCCAGTCGCCGACAATGGCGTAATCCGCATGGGCGAAGATGGGAGCAAGACGGTCGGTGTTGACGGCGATGACGGTTTTGGCGCTGTTCATGCCCACGGTGTGCTGCACGATGCCCGCAATGCCAAAGCCAATGTAGAGCTTCGGGCGCACGGTCACGCCGGTCTGGCCGATCTGATGAGGATAGGAGATGTAGCCCGCATCCACCGCCTGACGGGTCGCGCCCACAGCACCGCCCAAAAGACGCGCGAGGGTGAAGAGCTTCTCAAAACCCTTCTTGCTGCCGATGCCCTTGCCGCCCGCGATGATGACATCCGCCTCCTGAAGCGAGACGGTGTTTTCAGCAGGGGTGAAGCCGGTGCGCTTGCAGTAGCTTTTCAGCACATCGGGCAGGCATTCGGTCACGGTACCGGAAGGGGCGGGCGCATTGGACAGATCCGGCATGGGAAACACGCCGGGGCGCACGCTGGCCATCTGCGGACGGTGCGTTTTGCACAGAATGTCCGCCGTCAGGTTTCCGCCGAACGCGGGACGGCTCTGCAGAAGCAGACCATCCTCAGTTACATCCAGCGCGGTGCAGTCGGCGGTGAGGCCGGTTTCGAGCCTCGCGGCCACCCACGCGGAGAGAAAGCGTCCGCGCACCGTGGCGGGGAAGAGCACGCTGTCCGCGCCGATCTGACGAATGGCGTTCGCAGCATGATCGCCCTGCGCGCAGTCATCTTCCGCGCAGCCGATGATCACAGCAGACTGAGCGCCTGCCTGCATGGCTGCTGCAGATGCGTCTGCGTCCTCGCAAAGGGCAATGATGGTTTCGGAGAAAGAGGAAGCCTTCGGGATCAGCTCCAGCGCATGCAGGCGGCCTTTTTCGCAATACACGATGGTTTTCATGGCACAACCTCCAGCGAACGGATGATCTCCACCGCTTCCTGAACGGTGATTTTCTTGGTGGGTCGGACGCCCGCGGGACGCGCACTGGCCTTGACCACGCGGGTGGGAGAGCCCTTCAGACCGGCTTCCTGCACGTCCAGCCCGATTTCTTCCGGCGTGAGCATGCGGATGTCAGCCTTCTTGGCCTTGCGCAGACCCATCAGGGTGGGCAGGCGCAGGGCGTAGCTCCAGTCGCACATGGTGATGGCGGCAGGCAGCTTCGTCTGCCAATGGATGTTTCCATCCTCGGTGAGCTGATCCGCGCAGAGCGTATCGCCCTCCAGATGTGCAGAGACGCAGTTGGCAATGCAGGGGATATCCAGCAGCGCGGCCGTCATAGGGCCGACCTGTCCGGTTTCGCCGTCCGCAGCGCGGCGGCCAAAGAGAATCAGATCAAACGGGCCAAGATATTCGACGGTTTTGGCCAGCGCACGGGCGGTGGCCAGCGTGTCGCTGCCTGCGCATTTGGGAGAGGTGAGCAGGGCGATGTGATCCACACCGCGCGCCACCAGCTCGCGCAGGGTTCCTTCCGCACGGGCGGGGCCCATGGTCATGGCGGTCACGGTTCCGCCGTGCTGGTCGCGCAGCTGCAAGGCCAGCTCCACGGCGGATTCATCCGCCTTGTTCAGTACCTGCGCCACGAAGTCGCGCTGCAGCGTCAGGTCGCTGCCCATGTGGACTTCGAGCGAGTCAGGCACCTGCTTGATGAGGCACAGAATGTTCACAGCTGGTGATAGATGGGAGCCAGCGCATCCGCAATCTGCTTGTACAGCTTGAAGCGCTCCTCGTAGAAGGCAATGCCTTCGGGATCGGGCGTGATTTCATCCTGAATGCGGATGCACTTGTCCGCCGCCTCCTGATGGCTGGCAAACACGCCGGTGGCCACGCCGGCCAGCATGGCGCTGCCCAGCGAGGAGTCAACGTCGGATACGGTGTGCAGCGGGATGCCCAGCATATCGGCCATGATCTGCCGCCACAGCGGAGCCTTCGCGCCGCCGCCGATGAGCACGGCTTCCTTGGGGGCGATGCCGAGGCGCTCAAGGGTGTGGTAGCAGTCCTTCATGGAGAAGGCGATGCCCTCCAGCACCGCGCGGTTGAAATGCGCCTTGGTGTGGTGGCCGGTCGCGCCCACAAAGGAGGCGCGCAGCTTGTCATCCAGATACGGGGTGATTTCGCCCTGCAGATAGGGGTGGAAGAACAGTCCGTCGCTGCCGCGCGCAACCTGCGCCGCTCCAGGATGCGCTTGCAGATTATGAAAAGGTCCTCAAAACCGAAATTGCCGCCGAAGGTGTCGCGGTACCAGCGGTTGGAGGCGGCGCAGCTCTTGGTGGCCGTGCCCGGGTACCACAGGCCGTCGATGACGTGGCGGTAGGTGACCAGGCACGGATCAACCACAGCGTGATCGGTGATGGAGCAGATGCGTCCGGCAGTCGCCAGCTTCACGGTCGCCTGACCGAGGCTGTTCGCGCCTGCGGCGTACACTTCCATGACGGTGTCGGTGGTGCCGGCGATCACGATGGTGTCGGCGCACAGGCGCTCGCTCCACTCGTTCTTGTTGGCGTCCAGCAGCAGGAAGCCCATGGCCTCGATATCGTCGGTGACGAAATCACCGGTCAGACGGTAGCGCACATAGTCCTTAACCGCCAGCACCTTGCGGGTCTTCTGGATGGTTTCAGGCTCGTGCTTGCACAGCCACATCAGCTGGGGCAGCGTCCAGAGGCTGGAAACGTTGTTGTAGGAAAGATTGATGATCTCACTGCCGTACTTTTCGCGCAGTTCCGCCGCTTCGGCAGAGGCGCGGGTATCGGTCCAGTAGATGGCGTTGCGGACGGGCTTATCGTTTTCATCCAGCAAAACGGCGGTATGCGTGGCGGCATCCAGAGAGATGGCCACGATATCCTCGGCCTTTACGCCGCTTTCAGCAAGCAGGCTGCGCACGTTCTTCACAAACGCAATCCACGAATCCTCGGGGTCCTGCTCAGCCCAGCCGTTGTGGGGATAATAGGTAGAATACTCCTGGCTGGCCGTCGCGTATACGCGGCCGTCCTTGCCCAGCAAGGTCGCCTTGGACGAGCTTCCGCCAAAGTCCACACCCAGCAAATACTTCATAGCTTTTTCGTCCTTTCACACGATGACGCCGACGCCATCGGGAATCACGGTAATGGTCGAGTTTTCGCCCATTAGTTCCGCGGCCTGAGCAAGCGCGGTATCCACGTCAGGAGCCCAGCGGAAATGCATGGTTTCCACCATCTGACGGTTCTGCTTTCCGGTGACCATCCAGCACGTAGCTTTGCACATCACGCGAGCCAGAATCTGCGCTTCCCACTGGTCCATGTGGGTTCTTTCCGGCGGCATGCTTTCAATGTCGCGGGACACAGCCGCCGCGTCGGGGCGCTCGGCGAACCACTTGTAGAACTCCTCGCCACCGTGTCCGTCGTCCAGCGCCGCGCACATGATGACTGCACCATCCCGGCGTACGCAGCTTTCCGCTGCATTCATGCCCTTCACGGCCTGATACACATTCTGATCCAGCGGATAGCCGCCGTTGGAAGTGATGGCAATGTCGGAGACGACCTTTTCCACACGGGTCATGGCCTCGCACTGGGCGCAACCGGTGCGGTGAGCCTGCTCATGATCGCCTGCAAAGGCGGCGATGACCTTCTTGTCCGCATCGATGATGACGTTAAGGATGAAAGCCAACCCGGCCTGCTGCGCGGCAAAGATCATGTCCTTGTGGATGGGGTTTTCGTCCAGGCTGCCCTGACGAGCGTGTGGGCTCTGCAGGAAACGGGCGTTGTGGTTGTACAGCACTGTTTTGGCAGAGGCAACGCCGGGCAGGATGGCCTTGCGACCGCCAGAGAAACCCGCAAAGAAATGCGGCTCGATGAAGCCTTCGGCCACAACCAGGTCGCTTTCCTTGATTAGCCGGTTCAGCCACAGCTCGCCGCCGGAGGGCAGCGTGCCAAAGAATACCATATCCTCCTTCACCATGGCCTTGTGCACCACGATGTTCTCTCGATCGACGATTTCATCGCCATAGCGGGCACGCAGCTCGACCTCAGTGGTGGGACGGTGCATGCCGGTGGCAATCAGCAGGCTGATCTCCGCTTCGGGGTTGCCACGGCGCACCTCTTCCAGCAGAAGGGGCATTGTGATGCGGCTGGGCACGGGACGGGTGTGGTCGCTGGTGATGATCACCACGTGCTTTTTGCCCTGCGCCAGTTCGCACAGGCGCGGGGTGCCGATGGGGGCCTGAAGCGCCTTGCGCACAATTTCGTCCTGCGCTTCAGCAACAGCATGGGCGTGATTGGGAGTAATCACCGCGCTAAGCCTGTCCAGCGGCACATGCAGGGTCTGTTTGTCCTTGCCATAGGGAATGTCAATAGTTTTCACGTCAATCACCTTTCGGTGTGGTTTTTGAAAAGGCAAAAAGACGGTGAGGGGATTACTCTCCCACACCGCCTCATGATACATCAGATGCGCTCGTTCAGCATCACGAACAGGTCGCGGTACTCAACGCCCTCGGGGATGGACAGGCGCAGCGCCTCAGTGGCCTGAGGATCGGCAGCGACGAGAATCTTGGAATCGGTGCGGAGCAGGTCGGTGTAGCGCTTCTCGCACAGCAGGACGCTGAGCTCGGGCTTCATCTGACCCATGATGGAGGAACCGCACTCGCGGGCACGAACGAAGGAACCACAGGCCTTGTTCTCGGGGTTCTTGTTGTCCTTCTCGTTCAGGTACATCTCGTGGAGATCAGCGCCCATGGCCTTGATGATGTTGCGGGCAGGCTCCAGCTCGCACATGTCGCGGGCCAGACGGGCGGCGTCGTGATAGCTCACAACCTCGTCCACCTTCTTGGGAGCGATCTTGCCTTCGTTGATGAGGCCTTCCACAAACGCGGTGGCGGTCACGATCTCGGGCAGGTCGATGCCCCAGTCCTTGCACTCATGCAGGAAGAAAGCGGCGTCGTGGCTGTCCAGCACGATGACCTTCTGAGCGCCGGTCTTCTGGATGGCGGCGGCGGCGGCCTTGGCCTGCACGCGAACGTCTTCCACATGGCCGATCATATCGCCCAGCTCGCAGCCGGAGGCGGGCTCATCCTTGAGGGCGGCAAAGGCAACGCCGTCCTTCTTCAGGAGAGCAAACAGAGCCTCGGCCACATCAGGCACGGCATAGCGGGCGGCATTGCCCAGCCATACGAGGGTTTCGCCTTCCTCGGCGATGCCTTCGTAATTGACCTTGGATTCCTTGGCGCCGTAGGCGTTGCCGGTTTCCATCAGCTTGTCGATGACCTTCTGGGCGAAGTCGGGGGTCAGCTCCTCGAGCATGGCATGGGGGCGGGCTTCGCGGATGAAGATGAGGGGATCAAAACCGGTCACGCAGTCGGCGGTGCAGGCGCCGCAGAGCAGGCACTCGTACATGGTAACGGCAGAGCCCTTATCCATCTTCATGCCGCGCTCCATCATGCTGACCTGCAGACCCTTGGCGCGGGGGGTGTTGTTTTCCTTACCGGTCACCAGCTCGATGGGGCACAGGTGACGGCACATATAGCAGAAACGGCAGGCGTCTGCGTGCTTTTTGGCTTTTTCACTATACATATGCGTGTCCTCCTTCACTTACAGACCCAGCTTGTAGGGGTTCATGATGCCATTGGGGTCGAGCTGCTTCTTGAGCGCTTCCATGACCTGCATGGCGGGGCCGTACTGTTCCTTCATCAGGCGGGACAGCTTGAGGCCGATGCCGTGGTGGTCGTTGATGACGCCGCCGTTTTCCATGGCAGCGCGCACGCCGGCGTTCCAGATCTCGTTGTGCAGGCGGCGGGCAGCCTCGGGATCCTGAGGCACATCCTTGGGATCCACGATGAAGCGGGTGTAGTTCATGCAGCCCCACTCATACCAGTGGCTGGAGTGAGAGATGTAGCGCACATAGGGGAACTTCTCGTTGATGACCTTCTTCATGGCGCGGTAGATCTTTTCGATGTTGGCATAGGTGGCAACGGTGTCCATGGTGCCGAACATCTGGGGGATGTCCATGATGTGGCCGGGGTAGAAGAAGGTGATGCGGTTCTCAAACCACTTCTCGCCGTAGTCGCTGCCCAGGTCCTGGCCGCCCCACTTTTCGACGATCTCGAGGATGATTTCCATCTCGATATCCACGATGCGCTTGATGCCTTCAACAGCAAGGTTCATGAAACAGCCCTGCTTTTCAAAGCCGAGGATCTTCTTGATGATGGAAGCGGTTTCAGCCTCGTCGAAGAAGCGGAGGATGGAGGGCTTCACCTTCTGCATGATGTCACGGCCAGTGTCGAACGGGAGGACCGCATCGGCATCGTGGGCCAGAACGGCGCAGGCAAAACGACCCTGCTGAAGATCCTGACCGGCGAATATACGGACTACGAGGGTGAGTTCAGTG
>OLOH01002066.1_pt1 | contig 10419 bp, 10 predicted proteins | sample 1673221 | NCBI WGS metagenome assembly OLOH01 (sample SAMEA3136767, study PRJEB25190) | human gut metagenome
TGGTTAGGAATGACTTCAGAATAGGCTGGTACAAGTAAAACGTCGTCAAATGTAAGGCCTGTGCGAATGTTCTCCTCCAGCATCGAACTTACCCACCCTTTCGTTATCATTAAGGATTGTGGCTATTTTACCAGCGCATGCCGGGAATGTCAACGCTTCGCGCGGCCTATGCCGGGTTTGATGCGCGATTGTGCGGTTTTCATTGAACTTTTCCGGCATGTGATGTATAATGTCGTTATAGAACTTGAACATAACAAACCTTCGGAGGTGTTTTTATATGGACCCCATCATCACTATTGGACGCGAGTATGGCAGCGGCGGGCGTGAAATTGGCAAGCTGGTAGCCGATAAATTGGGTGTTCCCTTCTATGATAAAGAAATCCTGACCCGTGCGGCGGAAGAAAGCGGTCTTTGTCACGAGCTTTTGGAGCGTCACGACGAAAAAAACACCGTCAGCGGCATGCTGGCGGGCAGCGCGGGCGCGAGCCTGCATGTGGGTGCGGGCGGCATGGGCCTGCAGATGCCGCTGAACCAGCGGGTGTTTTTGGCCCAGTTTGACGCCATCACCAAAATTGCCGCGGAAGGTCCGGGCGTAATCGTGGGCCGGTGCGCGGACTATGTGCTCAAGGACCGTCCGGGAGTGACGCATATTTTTATCTATGCGTCGGAAGAGCGGCGCATCGCGCGCATCATGCGTGTGGAAAAGGTGGACCGCGAGCATGCCCGAGAGCTGATCCGCAAGACGGACCGGCAGCGCCGCAGCTATTACAACTTCTTTGCCGACGGCAACTGGGGCATGCGCAGCAATTACGACCTGATGCTCCGCACGGACGGCCGCCGGCCGGAGGATGTGGCGGATATCATCATCGCCTTTGCCAAAATGCGCGCCGATGGATAAAGTCCGGCAAAAATCAGGAAGCCGGAAGCGTTTTGCTCAGCGCAGAACGCTCCCGGCTTTTGCCTTATCTGCCATCATCCGGCCAGGCTTCCTTCCTCCTCGTTGACGCCTTCCTCCTCCGGCGCCGTGCCGTCGGGCGTGGCCTGTGGCTCCGGCGTTGCGGCCAGGGTGTTTTCAAAGGTGAGGGTCGCCACGTTGTCCGCACGCGTGCAGTTAAGGGTATAGACCCCCACCTGCGTGGCATAGGTTCCCTCGCCCGCAAGCAATCCGTCATTGACCGCGGTGACCAGCCCATAGCGCACCGCAGGGTCGGCCGCGGTGTGCATGGCCATGAGCAGCGCGTAGCTGTGATAGCCCGACGTGACAAAATCATTGTACTCGGATGTGCCATAGGACATGCCCGCCGGAGCCGTGAGCACGATCTCACACCTTTCAATGATCTGATTGCTCTGGTCCAGCCGGATGGTCACACGCAGCACATCGCCCAGCAGCTCGTACATGCGGTGCCCTCCGTCGGCGTTGGCCTCGCCCTTGGCCAGAACCAGCGGCAGCAGGTGGCGGCCGGTGTTCTGGTTGATAAAGTCCAGATTGTCGGCATAGCACAATTCAAAGTCCTCGTACCCGCGGCCGGAGATGGTTGCCGCCATCCCGGCTGGCAGGCACGTGAGAATCAGAAGCAGGCAGCAGCAGAAAATCAGCAGTTTGCGCAATTCGGTTCCTCCATGATTTCGCGGGCAAGGGCGCATTGGACTCTTACCAGCGGTTTTTGACCTTTTCAGCAAAACCGCGCAGGCCACGGATGGTCAGCGCCGTCCCATCATCCAGCACAGCCGTGCCGTCGAAGCGACCAAACACCTGATGCTGATTGCTTTCCAGCACCACCGCGCCCGTGTAAGCGGCGCGGTCCAGAATGGGCGTAAAGGTCAGATCCAGGCGGTCCAGGTTGTCCGTTACGTGCCAGGGCGCCAGCAGGTCGTCTTTGCCCGCGGCATCTTTGGGAATGCCGAAATCCACCTGATCCAGCTTGTGGGCAACGCCGTCATACAGGAGCATGTTTTCCGTGGCGGCGCGGGTATCGCCAAAGCCGTAGCCCAGGTTCATCCCGAACGCCACACCGTCCACATAGCCGCTGGCGCTGCCCCAGTACCAGGTGTTTTGATAGGTCCACACGCCCCGGCCCCAGTCCAGCACCGCCGTAGCCGTCTCGGGGTCAAACCGGCGGGTTTCCCCGTCAAAGACCACCTCGCCCGCTGCGCGCAGGCAGTTGATCTTCTGGTTGTAGTAAAAGGCGCGCGGATGTCCGGCAAAGGGCGTGGCGATCACCATGCTGTCCCGCGGCGCGCCGGTGAGCGTCACACGCGCGGTCAGGGGCTTGTGCTCCCGGAAGTCATCCACCCGCACGATCAGCTCCCGGCACATGCCGTCGTTGTCAAAGCGCAGGGCATATCCGGGGCGCTCCACGGCGACACTTCCCTGACCGCTGGCAGGCGGCAGGCCCGTTCGGCCCAGAGGCATCAGGCGCATGAAGCTGCGCGTGTGCTGCCAGCGGGTGCCCAAGTCAATCAGGCTGACGCTTTCCAGACCCATGTAGCTATTGTCGGCAATGGTCAGCGCCAGCACCGTATCGCCGCCAATGATGCAGTAGTAATCCCATTCCTTGATGCGCAGCCCGCACGCGCGGATTGCGGCGCGATCGTAGCGCCTGACCAGCGAGGTGGCGTAGCCTGCCTCAACGAGCGCGCCGCGTGCATCCAGCAGCGGGCCGGGGGAAAGAAGCGTTTGATTGATCGGGGCCATGGGCGCCTCCCTTTACCGCACGCCAAAGCGATAGATGGTCAGGGTATCATAGGTATCCTGCGGCCTGAGCACGACGCTGGGGAAATGCGGATGATGAATGGCATCCGGATAGTGCTGCGTTTCCAGGCACACGCCGGCATATGGGCCGTAATGCACACCGTCCTTGCCATCGTTGTCCAGATGGTTGCCCGTATAGCACTGCACGCCCGGCTGATCGGTGATCACGTCCATGACGCGGCCGGTCTTGGGGGAATAGAGCGTGGCAATTACCTTGGTTTCACGGTCGCGGCCCGCGCAGAAGTTGAAGTCCACGCCTTTTGCCATGGTCATGCCGGGGCATTCGGGCATTTTGTCCAGCACATCCCCGATGCGGGTAGGAGAGGTAAAGTTGTAGGGCACCTCACTGACCGGCAGCAGCCGCCCGGTAGGGATCAGTCCCTCGCCCACCTCGGTGACCAGATCGGCATTGATTTGCATCTCCAGGTCGCGCACGCTCCCGCTGGCATGGCCGTCCAGGTTGAAATAGGCGTGATTGGTCAGGCTGCACAGGGTGGTCTTGTCGGTGCTGGCCTGATAGTGAATGCCCAGCTCGTTGTGGTCGGTGAAGGTATAGGTCACCTTTACTTTCAGCGTACCGGGGAAGCCCTGGTCGCCATCCTGGCTGGTCAGCGTCAGCTCCAGCGCGTCGCCGCCCTCCGCCAGGACCGGCCTTGCCTGCCACATGCGCAGGCCGAAGCCCATGCCGCCGTGCAGACAGTTGCCGTTGTTGTTTTTGGGCAGCGTATAGGTCCGGCCCTCCAGCTCGAAGGACGCGCCGCGGATGCGGTTGCCCACCCGGCCGATGAGCATGCCCATGCTGCCGCTGCGGCCCTGTGCATACACATCAATGTCGTCAAAGCTCAGGCTTACATCGTCCAGCTTTCCGTCCCGGTCCGGAACCAGAATGCGCGTGATGATTCCGCCAAAGTCCAGCATGGATACGCTGGCCCCGTCCCGGTTGGTCATGGTATATTCCGTTACCTTCTCGCCATTGGGTGTGACGCCGAACGGGCGTTGTGAAATGCTCATGAAAGGAGCCTCCTTTTGTTCATTCATCTCTGCCGGGTCCCAGATATCCTCATTGTAGCCCATCTGCCACAGAGGGTCAAGGACAAGCGCAACAATTTACGTCCCGCCATCCATAATTTCCATGCGCGCCCGGCGCGTCAGCCTGGCGAATACCAGGTCGTAGGACGCATCGCACAGGCGCAGGATGCGCTCTCGCTCCACCCCGCCGTCCAGACGGATGGAGATCCAGGTGCGCTTGTCCGTATAGAAACCCGGCAGAATGTCCGGGCAGGCGGCGCGCAGCAGCTCGGATTCCAGCGGGTCGCATTTGAGCGTAAGCAGCGGATGCCCCGCATATTCCCTCGCATAAACAGGACCGGGAAGGCAGATGGCGGCGTAAAGCCTCTGCGCGATCCGATAGCGGTCCCAGCCCCACTCGGGCTTGTAATCCCAGACGGTTCCGGGTTTTTGGCGCAGGTATCCGTCCAGCCAGGCAAAATCGCTCATGCTTTCTCCGCCTCCCTTGCTGCCGCCATTATAGCCGCGGGATGGAAAAAAGTCAAAGTCCCGCCCCTGTCCGTCCGCGCTCCCACCCCTTTGTCAACCGTTTTTGGTACGCTATCATAAGGACATCCGCATAGGATACAAAGGAGGCCGCACTTATGCGTCTTACGTTGGAATGTTACATCCTGCTGTTCTTCACGGGCGCCTTTCTGGGCTGGGTGATGGAGGTGGTCTGTAAGCTGATTCAGTTTGGCCGCTTCATCAACCGGGGATTTCTGATCGGCCCCTACTGCCCCATCTACGGCTTTGGGGCAGTGCTGGTCACGGCGCTGCTCACGCCGTTTTCCGCCAGCCCGCCGGCCGTGTTCGTGCTCGCCATGGCCGTGTGCGGCACGTTGGAATACCTCACCAGCTATGCCATGGAAAAACTGTTCCACGCCCGTTGGTGGGATTACAGCCACCGCCGCTTCAACCTCAACGGCCGTGTCTGCGCGGGCACGCTGATTCCCTTCGGGCTGATGGGCCTGGGCATGGTATATGTGGCCCGGCCGGTGCTGTTCGGACTCTATCTGCGCCTGCCGCAGGCGTGGATGGACGGCCTGTGCCTGGGACTGTGTGCGCTGCTTTTGGGGGATACCGTGCTTTCGGCTACCATCCTGGGCAAAATCCGCAAGACCGCGGAGCACTGCGAGGGCGACAGCACCGAAGCCCTCACCCAGAGCGTGCGCGAGGCGCTCATCCGACAGGGCATGCTGGCGCGCCGCGCGCTTCGCGCCTTCCCCTACGCACGGCTGTATAACCGCCGTCTGCTGACGGATATCCGGGCCAGGCGGGCTCAGCTTTCCCGCGATCTCAAAGCCCGGCGTCAGGCGTTTCGCGATGATCTGGACCGCCGGGAAGCCCGCCTGCGCGAGGAGCTTGAAACCCTGCGCAACCAGCGCCGGCATGGCGCATAACCCCGGCTCCAAGCAGTGGGCCTTCCAGGCGCATCTATATTTTGCACAAAAGAAAATTCGTTTTTCCTCTTGCAATTCCCGCTGATTTGGTGTATAACAGACCCAACCGGTCAAAATGTCGCCAATAGGGCAAAAAATGTCCCGATAGACCGAAAGCCCAGCAAATCAAACAGGGAGGATGCTATCACATGGAGGAACGCGTATATAATTTTTCCGCAGGTCCCGCGATGATCGCCGAAAGCGTGCTCAAAAAGGCTGCTGATGAACTGGTTTGTTATCCCGGACGCGGCATGAGCGTCATGGAGATGAGCCACCGCAGCGGCATGTACATCGAAATCTTCGACCGCACCAAAGCGCTCCTCAAGGAGCTGATGAATGTGCCGGACGATTATGAAATCCTGTTTTTGCAGGGCGGCGCGACGCTTCAGTTCAGCGCCGTACCGCTGAACCTGCTCTCCACCGGCAAGGCCGATTATGTGGACAGCGGCAACTTTGCCCACCTAGCCGCCGAGGAAGCCAAGAAATACGCGGACGTGCACATTGCCGCTTCCTCCCGTGAGGATACCTACACCTATGTGCCCGATACCTTCGACTGGCGCCCGGACGCGGACTACGCCTACATCACCACCAATAATACCATCTACGGCACCCGCTATACCGCTATCCCCGATACCGGCAATGTGCCGCTGGTGGCCGACATGAGCTCCAACATCCTCTCCGAGCCCTTCGACGTGACGAAGTTCGGCGTGATCTTCGCCGGCGCGCAGAAGAACATCGGCCCCGCGGGCCTGTGCATCGTGATCGTGCGCCGCGACCTGATGGGCCACGAGGACCCCAAGTGCCCCAAGCTGATGAGCTGGGCGCTGGAAAGCAAGAACGACAGCATGCTCAACACCCCCAACACGTATGGCATCTACATGGCGGGCCTGGGCTTTGAGTGGCTCAAGGGCCTGGGCGGCGTTAACGCCATCTATGAGCAGAACAAGTACAAGGCGGGGCTTCTCTACGACTACCTGGATCAGAGCGCTCTGTTCAAGGCGCCCGCCCGCAGGGACTGCCGCTCGCTGATGAACGTGACCTTTGTCACCGGCGACGCCGACAAGGACGCGGCCTTCGTCAAGTATGCCGCCAAGAACGGCCTGGTCAACCTCAAGGGCCACCGCAGCGTGGGCGGCATGCGCGCCAGCATCTACAACGCCATGCCGGTAGAAGGCGTGAAGAAGCTGGTCGAAGTGATGAAGGCCTTTGAGAAGGAGAATGCATGATGTATAAGATTCAGACGCTCAACAATATTTCCGACGTTATCCATCAGAGCCTGACCGCCGAGCGCTATCTCATTGCCAAGGAGGAGCCCGTGCCGGACGGCATTCTGGTTCGCTCTGCCTCCATGCATGACATGGACCTGCCCGACAGCCTGCTGGCCATCGCGCGCGCGGGCGCGGGTACCAACAACATCCCCATCGACGAGTGCACCAGGCGCGGCATCGTGGTTTTCAACACCCCCGGCGCCAACGCCAACGCCGTGGCTGAGCTGGTCATCTGCGGCCTGATGCTGGGCAGCCGTAACGTGGCCGGCGGCATTGACTGGGCGCGCACTCTGGACGGACAGGGCGCGGAGGTTGCCAAGCTGGTCGAAAAGGGCAAGGCCCAGTTCGCCGGTCCCGAAGTCCGCGGAAAGACGCTGGGCGTGATCGGTCTGGGCGCCATCGGCGCCATCGTGGCCAACGCCGCCGCGCAGGGCCTGGGCATGAACGTCATCGGTTACGACCCCTTCATCAGCGTGGAAAGCGCCTGGTCGCTCAGCCGCGCCATCAAGCGTTCCTCCTCCGTGGATGAGATCTACCGCACCGCGGATTACATCACCGTGCACGTACCCCTTACCGACGCTACCCGCGGCATGCTCGGCGGAAGCGCCATCGCCCAGATGAAAGACGGCGTGCACCTGCTCAACTTCAGCCGTGCCGAGCTCGCCGACGCCGAATCGCTGGCCGCCGCGCTGGAAAGCGGCAAGGTTGCCAGCTATGTGACCGACTTCCCCACCCAGGACGTGCTCAGGATGAAGAACGCGGTCGCCATTCCGCACCTGGGCGCCTCCACGCCCGAAAGCGAGGTCAACTGCGCCGACATGGCCGCCCGCGAGCTGCGCGACTATCTGGAGGACGGCCAGATCCGCAATTCCGTCAATTTCCCGGAGATCCTCCTGGGCCACAGCGAGGGCGTGCGCGTGCTCATCATCCACGAAAACGAACCCGGCATGGTGTCCGCCATCTCCGCCGCCATCGGCGCGCGCAAGATCAACATCAACAACATGCTCAACAAAAGCCGCCGCGACATGGCCGTGACCGTGCTGGAACTGGACCGCGAGCCCGACGACATGCTTCAGACCCAGCTTAAAGCCCTTCCCGGCGTCATTCGCCTGCGGCTGCCGGCACGGGGCTGAAGCACGCGCCACTTCCAACAAAATCATAAGGAAGAAAACCCGTTTCATCTGGTTTTCTTCCTTTTTTGTGGTCTCCTCACAAAAGATGTGCCGCGGATTCTCCAAAAAAATGCTTTTGACCCCTTGACAACCATCTGCATAATATGCATAATACATGCATAAACATTCAAGGAGGCAATTGCTATGGCACCCAAGGCCAAGAAGGATATTAAAAAAGTTGTGCTCGCATATTCCGGCGGGCTGGACACCTCCATCATCATCCCCTGGCTCAAGGAGAACTATAACAACTGCGAAGTGATCGCCGTCTCCGGCGACGTAGGCCAGGGCACGGAGCTGGACGGACTGGAGGAAAAAGCCCTCAAGACCGGCGCCAGCAAGCTCTATGTGGAGGACCTGAAGAAAGAATTTATCACCGACTACATCTACCCCACCATGCAGGCGGGCGCGGTGTACGAGGGCGAATACCTGCTTGGCACCAGCTTTGCGCGGCCCATCATCGCCAAGCGCATCGTGGAGATCGCCAAAAAGGAGGGCGCGGACGCCATTTGCCACGGCTGCACCGGCAAAGGCAATGACCAGGTCCGCTTCGAGCTGACCATCAAGGCCTTTGCGCCCGAGCTGACCATCATCGCCCCGTGGCGTGAGTGGGACATCAAGAGCCGTGAAGAGGAAATTGAGTATGCCGAAAAGCATAACGTTCCTCTCAAAATCAACCGCGAGACCAACTACTCCAAGGACAAGAACCTCTGGCACCTGAGCCATGAGGGCCTGGACCTGGAGGACCCGGCCAACGAGCCGCAGTACAACAAGCCCGGCTTCCTGGAAATGGGCGTCAGCCCTGAGATGGCCCCCGATAAGCCCACCTATGTGACCCTTTCGTTTGAAAAGGGCATCCCCGTAGCGGTTGACGGAAAGCAGCTCGATCCCGTCGTCATGATGGAATACCTCAACAAGCTGGGCGGCGAAAACGGCGTAGGCCTGTGCGACCTGGTGGAAAACCGCCTCGTGGGCATGAAGAGCCGCGGCGTGTACGAAACCCCCGGCGGCACCATCCTCTACCGCGCGCATCAGGTGCTGGAGACCATCTGCCTGGACCGCGATACCCAGCACTACAAGGAGCTGGTCGCCAACCGCTATGCTGAGCTGGTTTACTTCGGCCAATGGTTCACCCCGCTGCGTGAGGCGCTCGCCGCCTTTGTGACCGAAACGCAAAAGACCGTGACCGGCGAAGTCAAGCTCAAGCTCTACAAGGGCAACATCATCAATGCCGGCGTCACTTCTCCCTATTCGCTCTACAGCGAGGAGATCGCCACCTTCGGTGAGGACCACGTCTACGACCAGAAGGACGCTGCCGGCTTCATCAATCTCTTTGGCCTGCCCATCGCCGCGCGGGCAACGCTTCTGAAGGGAAAGCTGTAAGCCATGTTCACCGTATTCATTGACGGCGATCAGGGTACCACGGGGCTGCGGGTGCGGGAGCGCCTCGCCGGGCGGGAGGACATCACGCTTCTCTCTCTCCCGGAGGAAAAGCGCAAGGACCTCGACGCCCGCGCCGCCATGGCCCGCCAGGCCGACGCTACCATCCTCTGCCTGCCCGACGCCGCCAGCCGCGAGCTGGTGGCCGCCCTGGGCGAGTCGGAAGGCGTGATTCTGGACGCCTCCACCGCCCACCGCACGGACCCGCGTTTTACCTACGGCTTTCCGGAGCTGGGCGCGGCGCAGGTGCAGGCCGTACGAAGCGCGCGGCGCATCGCCGTGCCGGGCTGCCACGCCAGCGGCTGCATCGCGCTGGTGAAGCCTCTGGTGGACGCAGGGTTGCTTTCGCCGGACGCGCCGCTGTCGCTTCTGTCGCTCACGGGCTATTCCGGGGGCGGCAAGCGCATGATCGCCGATTACGAGGCGCCGGACCGGCCCGCTGCCCTGCATGCGCCCCGGCCCTACGCCGTGGGCCAAAGTCACAAGCACCTTCCCGAAATCATGCATGTGTGCGGCCTTGCGCGGCCGCCGGTGTTCCAGCCGGTGGTAATGGACGTGTTCAGCGGCATGCTGGTCAGCCTCCCGCTCACGGAGGGTATCCTGTCCCGCAAGGCATCCATTGCCGAGGTCAGCGATTCCTACCGTGCGTTTTTCAAGGGCGCGGTGCTGGTGCACGTGCTGGAGGACAACCCCGAAGCCGTCATCGACAGCGTGGCCCTCAGCGGCAGCGACCGCATGGAGCTGTTTGTCACCGGCAACGACAACCGCATGATCGCCTACGCGCGCTTTGACAACCTGGGCAAGGGCGCCTGCGGAGCGGCCATCGAATGTCTCAACCTGGTCCTGGGCGCGCCGCCCCTTACGGGGCTGGCACTTTGACGGGCGGGCTTTGTCCCGTCCGCTTTTTAAGCAATCTGGAAGGGGGATCATCATGTCAGAAATCACCTTCATCGCCGGCGGCGCGACAGCCGCGCAGGGCTTCTCCGCCACGGGCGAGCATATGGGCATCCGGCGCAACCGCACCCGGCGCGACGTGGCCCTGATCGTCAGTGAAATACCCGCCAATGCAGCCTGCGTCTATACGCAGAATCTGGTCAAGGGCGCGCCTATTCTGGTTACGCAGAAACACGTGGAAAACGGCATCGCGCAGGCCGTCATCTGCAACAGCGGCAACGCCAATACCTGTAACGCCAACGGCGTCGAAATCGCCGAGGGCATGTGCGCGCTGGTGGAAAAATACATCGGTGTGAAAGCCGAGGACGTCATTGTGGCCTCCACGGGCGTGATCGGCCAGCCCATGA
>OLOH01002070.1_pt1 | contig 10401 bp, 7 predicted proteins | sample 1673221 | NCBI WGS metagenome assembly OLOH01 (sample SAMEA3136767, study PRJEB25190) | human gut metagenome
TTGCTATGGGACGTGCTATCGTTCGTAATCCTAAGGTATTCCTTATGGATGAGCCGCTCTCCAACCTGGATGCAAAACTTCGTGTACAGATGCGTATCGAGATCTCCAAGATTCATCAGAGACTGGGTGCAACAATCATCTATGTAACACATGACCAGACAGAGGCTATGACACTTGGTACCAGAATCGTTGTTATGAAAGACGGTGTTGTTCAGCAGGTAGATACTCCTCAGAACCTGTACCAGAAACCAGGCAACCTGTTCGTAGCTGGATTCATGGGATCCCCGCAGATGAACTTCCTGGATGCAGAAATCAAAGAAAAAGGTTCCGATCTTGTTGCAGTAATCGGCAAAGACGAACTGGTTATCCCGGCTGCTAAAGCAAAAGCTCTTAAAGATGGCGGCTATGTAGGAAAAACAGTTGTTATGGGTATCCGTCCGGAAGATGTTGCAGACAGAGCTGACGGTTCCATGTCTTCTACTGTTAAAGTATACGAGCTTCTTGGTGCAGAAGTATTCCTGTACTTCGATGTAAACGGAACTCAGATCACAGCTCGTGTTGATCCAGGCACAAAAGCAAAAACAGGTGATCCGGTTAAATTCGATTTCAATATGGAAAAAACTCATTTCTTTGACAAAGATACAGAACTGGTTATCACAAACTAAGATTCAATCAGAATATCAGACCCGGGGCAATTTACCCCGGGTCTTTTTTTCAGAAAACTATTTTCAGAAAGGATGGTTCAATGTCAGTACAGAGAACACTACAAAAATATATGGATGACTGGAAACGCATCAGTCATTTCGATTTCTGTCTTCTTCAGGAAGATAATTCCATTTTGGTCACCACCTGTGACCGCCGCCTTCCAGCAGAATCCAAACTGGAAGAATTCCGAAACAGCACTGCTCTTTGTCTGTCAAATGCCACCTGCTGTCTCTACAAAATAACAGAAAAAAATGAACAGCTTCTTCTCATTGTGTGGGGAAGCGAAGATTCTGTTTCCACGATTGGCGAACTGGCTGTCTGCCAGATTGAGAGTATCCTGGAAAGTTATGCCGAAAAAAATGACAAAAATGCCTTTATGCAGAAACTGCTCCTTGGAGATTATACAGATGTAGAAGCCTTTAACCGGGCACGCAAACTTCATATTTCTTCCAGTGCAAGGAGAGCTGTCTTTCTCGTTGAAACCCGTCAGTCCAAGGATGAACACGCATTGGCTACCATCAAAAATATATTTTCTGCACGCACGCATGATTTCATCACTTCTATCGATAATCGTGGCATTATCGTCGTCCGTGAACTGACATCTGCAGAAACATATGACAATCTGGAAAATATTGCACATATGCTTGTAGATATGCTGGGCACAGAAGCCATGACACAGGCCTGGGTTGCTTACAGCAACACGGCAAATGACCTGAAAGATCTTTCCAATGCATACAAAGAAGCCCGCACCGCTCTTGAGATTGGTAAAATTTTCTATGCCGAACGCAATGTCTTCGGATATCGCACTCTCGGTATTGGACGACTGCTCTACCAGCTTCCGGTTTCCATCTGTGAAATGTTCATCCAGGAAATTTTCGGAGATGAATCACTGGATTCCATCGACGGAGAGACACTGGCAATCATCCGTACTTTCTTTGAGAATAATCTGAATCTGTCGGAGACATCCAGACAGTTGTATGTGCATAGGAATACGCTTGTATATCGTTTTGAAAAGATACAGAAACGGTTTGGACTTGATCTCCGTACCTTCGAAGATGCTATGACCTTTAAGCTTGCCATGCTTGTGTCCCGGTATCTGCGATATCAGAACAGAACCTGAGGGGGAGTCGTTTTTATTTCAGGAGCATCAGGTGTTCAGGTGGAAGATAGAGATATTTCGGCAGGTTCTTATCATGCTCGTCCGTAAAACTTTTTTTCGGGCGCATCCACCAGAGAACTGCCCCGTCTTCCATTCCCGGACTTTTCACCAGATACTGATGTTCAAAGGTTGTCTCCACATACTCTGCCGCTTCAAATACCAGGCAGTTTTCTCCCGCCTTCTCTGACGGACGAATCCAGTGACCGCGGATTGCGATATGTGTCATATCCAGTTCCACCTTCTGCTCCGTACGAAGAGATATTCCCCAGTCCAGAGCAAATACCTGATATTCTCCCATACGTTCAATTCTCGAACTGTTTTTGCAGCCGGTCAGTCTTGCTGCTTCCAGAAGCTGTGGCTGTTCAAATAATTTTCTTGTATCACCAAATATCAGTGTCTTGCCATCTTTTAGAAGCATCAGCTCATTGCAAAATCTGAAGGCCTCATCTCGACTATGTGTGACCATCAGCATATCTCCCTGATACTGTTTTAGAAATTCCTGCATATCTTTTTGCAGTACATCCTTCAAATATCCATCCAGTGCAGAAAAAGGTTCATCCAGAAGGATCGCTTCCGGCTCACCGATCATCATTCTTGCCAGAGCAACTCTCTGCTGCTGTCCACCGGAAAGTTGTGATGGATAACGGTTTTCCAGTCCCTCCAACTGATATCTTTTCATAAAATCTCTGGCTTTTTCTTCTCTCTGTCCCTTCTCGCCACGATAACCGCACAGAATATTATCTTTTACTGTCATTGTCGGAAACAATGCATAATTCTGAAACAGGTACCCAATCCGACGCTCCTGCGGTTTCAGATTGATTTTCTTTTCTGAGTCAAAAACTGTTCTTCCATTGATTACGATCTTGCCTGTGTCCGGCGTCTCAATTCCTGCGATACAACGAAGTGTCATACTCTTTCCACTTCCAGATGCACCGAGGATTCCAGTTGCTGATGTATTGCTCTCAAACACTGACTTGAGAGAAAAGCCTTTAAAATTCTTTTCTATATTTACCTGTATTGCCATCAGATCCACCTTCTACTCTTCATGCCCCGCCCTGAGACAATATTGATCAGTGCCACGATCACAAACGAGATCACTACGATTACCACAACCCAGAACCCGGCTATATCATAATTTCCAGCCGAAGTTTCTGCTGCAATTGCAACGGACACTGTACGAGTCTTACCAAGAATGTTTCCTGCAAGCATGGAAGTCGCTCCATACTCACCAATTGCTCTTGCAAATGCCAGAACAGTTCCGGATGCAATTCCCGGCGCAGCCGCCGGAACGATCACTTTCCAGAAAATTCTGCGATCACTCATTCCCAGTGTCTGTCCTGCATAGATCAGATTCACATCCACCTGTTCAAAAGCAGCCCGTGCATTTCGGTACATCAGTGGAAATGCAATCACTGCAGCAGCGATCACGCAGCCTTTCCATGTCTGTACCACTTTAAAATCAAAATTCTCCATGAGAAATTTTCCGAAAGGTCTCCTGAGACTGAAAATCACCAGCAAAAAGAAACCAGCAACTGTCGGCGGAAGCACCAGTGGCATAGTCAGGATCCCATCCCATATTGCTCTCGATACCGGCTTCATCTTCATAATCTTACGTGCACAGAAAATTCCCAGAAAAAAGGCAATTATCGTAGCCACTGCTCCGGTCTTTAAAGAAATCCACAATGGACTCCAGTTTATTTCCTGTAAAAATTCCATTCTTTTCTTTCCTTTTGTATGTACAAAAAGGAGCTGACATATATGCCGCCCCTTTTATATGTAATCGATAATTATTTAGCTTCTTCTGCAGTATCTGTTTCTTCGGTTTTGTCTTCCTTTGCATCTTCTGCAGTTTCTTCTTTCTTATCATCTGCTTTATATGCGGCAAACCCATACTCTTCAAATACTTTCATGGCATCATCCGTCTGCAGGTACTCAAGAAATGCATCTGCAGCAGCTGCTTCTTCGTCAGATGCCTCTGCGTCTACAGTAAGTCCCACCGGATAAAGAACCGGTGTTTCCAGAGAACCTTCCGGAGCTTCTGCGATAACATCTACTTTGTCTGCAACGGATGCAGCATCTGTTGCATAAACGATACCGATTTCGTTACTTCCCTCGCTGACAGATGCAAGCACATCTGTTACATTCTTGCCTTCATTGATCTCCATCTTGTTAACATCGTCTTCGCTGCCAAGGTTTTTGAAGATTTCACGGGAATACTGTCCAACCGGTACATCCTCGCCCGCAAGTGCAATGTTCTTCGCATCTGTGATATTTTCGAAACCTGTGACTTTTGTTTCGCCATCCTTTGGTTTGATCAGAACAACTTTGTTCTCCAGGAGATCTACCACAGAGTCTTTCTTGGCCAGTTCCTCATCTACCAGCGCATCCATCTGTTTGGTTGCTGCTGAAAAGAAGATATCACATCTGGAACCTTCTTCGATCTGTGTCTGTAATGTACCTGAACTGTCTGCATTGAAAAGGATATTAACATCCGGATACTCTTCATTAAAATCTTTCTGGATCTCATCCATTGCATTTGCAAGGCTTGCTGCAATAAATACATACAGATCACCACTTGCATCCTCTGTTGTTGCAGCCTGTACACTTCCTGCACTCATTCCTGCTGCCATAACGCCAGCCAGCATTACAGTTAATATTTTTTTCTTCATGAATATATCTCCCTTCTTTTCTCTCAAATGTTGTTCAATATTCATGCTAATATTTTAACTGTAATAAAAATTTAACAGCTGCAATTTGCAATAGAAATTTTTTATAGAACCTCAAAATATTTTAGTAGTTCCAGTCATCACTGCCACTGTCATAGGAATCTGAATCATTTCCCTCATCAACATAATCATCGCTTCCGTCATCATAGTCGTCACTGTCATCATAGCTGCTGCCATCATCATAACTACTGTTATCCGAAGAACTACTGTCATAACTACTGTCATCACTGCTGTCGTCACTGCTGTCGTCATAGCTGCTACTGTCCGAAGAGCCACTGTCATAACTACTGTCATCGCTGCTGTCATCACTACTGTAAGTTTCTGTATCACTGTCATCGGATTCATCAGAGGATGCTGTCTGCTGTGAGTTGCCCTTTGTATCTTTTTCAGACTTGTCTGCAAGACTTGTGTATGTAAGATATGCTGTGGAGCTTTCTTCATCATAAGCAAGAGATGCTTTTTCCATATCACTGAGATCAATGCTGTAAATCTGGTAAACATCTCCTTTTGCAGTAACGATCTTCATATCATATACAGTTGTAGTTGTTGTATCTGTTGATTCATCTGTACTGTCTGAAGAAACAGCTGTGTCATCCGGAGTATAGAACATCTGTACCTGTTCAGATGCTTTTACAGAAGCTTCTGCCGGAATCAGGTTCTTGCCCCAGTCATCTCCGCCGGATGTCATCAGATAGATTTCTCTCAGATCATCCTGCAGACCATTGGTCATATAAATATATTTCGCCTGAGAAGTCTTAACTCCAATCACTTTCGGAGCCGGTGTGGATGTCGGTACCGGTGTTACTGTTACCGGAACTTCTGTCGGTGTCGGTGTTGCTGCCGGAGTCGGTGTCACTTCAACAACCGGTTTTGAAGAACCACATCCTGTAAAGGTAAGTATCATTGTCATGCCAAGTACGAGCATTATATGTTTTGCTTTCATTATTTACCATCCTCTCCGGTCTGAAGACCGTTCTATTTCATTTTTTATTTTCCATAGTTCTTTTTATTATCCCATGTATGCTCTTAAAAGTCAAATCAGTGTTCATAAGTCAATATTCCGCGAGGTGTTTTGTCATATATATGACAAAATCCCGAGACATACAGGTCAAAATGCCATCACCGTAGGTGATTTAAAATGCATTTTGGCCAAGTGCTGTGAACGGAGTGAACAGCAACTAAATCAGGCTGCCATAACAATATTTTACAGCAGCCTGGTCAGAATTTGATTCATTTCTATATTCAATTATCCAAGGAAATTTTTTCCTACAAAATAGCCCAGCACAAGAACACCAAGTACGATACGATACCAGCCAAAAGCCTTGAAATCATGTTTCTTAATATATCCCATCAGGAATTTGATGGCGATAATAGAAACAAAAAATGCAACCACAACACCGGTGACCAGTGTAAGAACCTCTGCCGGAGTGAATGTGAAGCCGAATTTTACCAGTTTCAGCAGACTCGCTCCGAACATAACCGGAATTGCCAGGAAAAAGGTAAATTCTGCTGCAACCGTTCTTGAAGTACCAACAAGGATACCTCCAATAATCGTGGAACCGGAACGGGATGTTCCCGGAATAACAGATAATACCTGAAAAATACCAATCTTGAATGCCGTGGCAAAACTCAGATCTTCAAGAGATGTACAGATTGGTTTTCTTCGTTTATTGTAATTTTCTACAATGATAAAAATCACACCATAAACGATAAGTGCAATTGCAACCACTACATAGTTATTAAATTTCTCTTCGATAAAATCATTGAATGGAAGCGCGATCACGATAGTCGGGATGCATGCCACTATAATCTTAAACCACAAAATCCATTTATCTTTATCACAGAACTTCTCCACAAAAGTCAGCACAATGCGAGAAAACGGATTCTTACGTGCAATCTGTGCTTTTTTCTTCTTGGGTATCTGTCGTATGTAAAATGGCCACAGCTTACTCCAATACAGGACAACAACCGCAAGGATTGCCCCCAGCTGAATGACTACCAGAAAAAAATCCTTAAATTCTGTGGTCATATCCATCTTGATAAACTCATCTACAAGGATCATATGACCGGTACTGCTGATTGGAAGCCACTCAGTAATACCCTCTACGATGCCGAGGATCACAACTTTTATAAACTCCAAAACACTCATGTTTCTTTTCCTCTCTGTTTTATTTTTCATGTATCAGTATATTACAGTTTCGGTGGTTCGTAAACCTTTCCATACATTTTAATTCAAAGTTTAAGTTTTGGTTAACTTTTCTTTTCTGCAACATACAAGACCGGAGAAACTTCTGCGGCTTCTCCGGTCAGTAAATCATTTTTATTCGATTATCTGCTTGCGATCGTTGCAATATCGATCAGTGTCAGATTGTGAAGGTCTGTATTCTCAAGACTGGTTACAAGTGCCTCTGCGGTGTCCAGACTGGTAAGGACATTAACGCCTGTCTCAATCGCATTTCGACGAATCACGAAACCGTCTTTCTGATGTTCCACACCCTGTGGAGGTGTATCAATAACAACATCGATCTTATGTCCCAGAATAAGGTCCATAAGGTTCGGCGCCGGCTGTTCCAATTTGTTAGTACGGATTGCCTTGATTCCATTTTCTTTGAGGACTCTTGCTGTGCCTCTTGTTGCATAGATACGGTATCCAAGTGCCTCAAAACGCCTTGCGATCGGAACAACTTCCTGCTGATCTTCATCTTTGACAGTGATGATCATGTTCTTATACTTCGGAAGTTTGATTCCGGCTCCGATAAATGCTTTGTACAGAGCTTCGTTGAAGTTCTCTGCAATACCAAGACATTCACCTGTGGACTTCATCTCTGGTCCAAGGCTGATATCAGCGCCACGGATCTTCTCGAAGGAGAATACCGGCATCTTGATCGCGATATGTTTTGCTTCCGGCTGAAGCCCTGGCGTATATCCCATATCTTTGAGTTTGTATCCAAGGATCACTTTCGTTGCTAACGGTACGATCGGGATTCCGGTTACCTTACTGATGTATGGTACTGTACGGCTGGAACGCGGATTTACTTCGATAACATATACTTCTTCGCCACATACAATAAACTGAATATTGATCATACCAACTACATGAAGTGCTTTTGCAAGACGACGTGTATACTCAGCAATTGTATCTTTTGCTCTCTGGCTGATCGTCTGTGCCGGATATACGGAAATACTGTCTCCGGAATGGATACCAGCACGTTCAATATGCTCCATGATACCAGGAATCAGGATATCCTCTCCATCACAAACTGCATCGACTTCGATTTCTTTACCCATCAGGTATTTGTCAACCAGAATCGGATGTTCCTGTGCAATCTGATTGATGATTCCGATATATTCCTCTACATCCTCGTCACTGACTGCAATACGCATGCCCTGTCCACCAAGAACATAGGAAGGACGAACAAGTACCGGATATCCTAACTCGTTGGCAGCCTTTTTAGCTTCCTCTGCTGTGAATACAGTCTGTCCCTTCGGTCTCGGGATCTCACATTTTTCAAGGATCTCATCAAAGAGCTCACGGTCCTCTGCAGCATCAACATCTTCTGCAGATGTTCCAAGGATCTTGACTCCCATCTTCATCAGTGCTTCTGTAAGCTTGATGGCAGTCTGTCCACCGAACTGTACAACTGCTCCGTCCGGTTTTTCAATATTTACGATGTTCTCCACATCTTCCGGTGTCAATGGCTCGAAATACAGCTTATCTGCAATATCAAAGTCTGTGCTGACAGTTTCCGGGTTATTGTTTACAATAATTGTCTCATAGCCTTCTTTTTTGAATGCCCATGTACAATGTACAGAACAGAAGTCAAATTCGATACCCTGTCCGATACGGATCGGTCCAGAACCAAGAACAAGAACTTTTTTCTTATCATGGGCAGCAACTGCTTCATTTTCTGTATCCGGGCCGCCATACACAGAATAGTAATATGGTGTTGCGGCAGCAAACTCAGCTGCACAGGTGTCTACCATCTTGTAAGCTGCTGTGATCTTATAACCCTGACGGAGAGCTTTGATATCTGCTTCTGTTCTTCCGCAAAGATTTGCGATCACATAATCCGGGAATTCCATGCGTTTTGCTTCAAGAAGAAGTTCTTCTGTAAGCGGCTGTGTCTTCAGCGCCTGTTCCATCTCTACCAGAATTGCAATTTTGTCAATAAACCATCTGTCGATCTTAGTGATTCTGTGGATATATTCTTTGGAAATATCTCTTCGGATTGCCTCCGCAATCTTCCAGATACGACGGTCATCTACAACTGCCAGTTCTTCAATCAGTTCATCCTCATCCAGGCCTGTGAAGTCATAGGACATCAGGCTGTCTACATGCTGCTCCAGAGAACGGATAGCTTTCATAAGTGCACCTTCGAAATTATGGCAGATACTCATAACCTCACCGGTAGCTTTCATCTGAGTAGTCAGTGTTCTCTTGGCAGTGATGAATTTATCAAATGGAAGTCTCGGAATTTTAACTACACAATAGTCAAGCATTGGCTCGAAACTTGCATATGTTTTTCCTGTAATGGCATTCGGGATTTCATCCAGTGTATATCCAAGCGCAATCTTCGCTGCAACTTTGGCAATCGGATAACCGGTAGCTTTACTTGCCAGTGCAGAAGAACGGCTTACACGAGGATTTACTTCGATAACACAGTATTCGAAGCTTTCCGGATGCAGTGCATACTGTACGTTACATCCACCTGTGATACCAAGTTCTGTGATGATATTCAGTGCTGATGTACGAAGCATCTGATATTCTTTGTCACCCAGTGTCTGAGATGGAGCAACTACGATAGAGTCACCTGTATGTACACCAACCGGGTCAATGTTTTCCATGTTGCAGACAGTAATACAGTTTCCTACACTGTCACGCATTACTTCGTATTCGATTTCTTTCCATCCCGCGATACAACGTTCTACAAGAACTTCTCCTACACGGGAAAGTCTGAGACCATTCTCGAGGATTTCTCTCAGTTCGTATTCGTTATTAGCGATACCACCGCCACTTCCACCAAGTGTGTAAGCCGGACGGAGAACGACCGGATATCCTATCTTTTTAGTAAAAGCCACACCATCTTCTACTGTTGTTACGACTTTAGAAGCAGCAACCGGCTCACCGATTTTTTCCATGGTGTCTTTGAATTCCTGACGGTCTTCAGCCTTCTTGATCGTCTCTGCTGTGGTACCGATCAGGCGCACATTATGTTCTTTGAGAAAACCTTTTTCTTCCAGTTCCATTGCAAGGTTCAGACCTGCCTGACCACCCAGTGTCGGCAGTACGCTGTCCGGTTTTTCTTTAAGGATCAGCTGCTCTACAACCTCTACAGTAAGAGGCTCAATATAAACTTTATCTGCAATGTCTTTGTCTGTCATGATCGTAGCAGGGTTGGAGTTCAGAAGAACAACTTCCATGCCTTCTTCTTTCAGAGAACGGCATGCCTGTGTACCAGCATAGTCAAACTCTGCTGCCTGACCGATGATAATCGGACCGGATCCAATTACAAGAACTTTATGTATATCTTTATTTCTCGGCATGATCTGTTCCTCCCATCATTTTCATAAATCTGTCAAACAGGTAGCTGGAGTCCTGCGGTCCAGGGCAGGCTTCCGGATGGAACTGTACCGTGAAGATGTTTTTGCCTTCATAAGCCATTCCTTCGTTTGTACCATCGTTTACATTGACAAATGCAGGTTTTGCAATACCTTTTTTCTCAAGGGCTTCCGCATCAACCACGTATCCATGGTTCTGAGATGAAATATAAACACGTCCTGTTGCAAGATCCTTAACCGGATGATTGCCTC
>OLOH01002074.1_pt1 | contig 10392 bp, 7 predicted proteins | sample 1673221 | NCBI WGS metagenome assembly OLOH01 (sample SAMEA3136767, study PRJEB25190) | human gut metagenome
GGCAAGGGCAAGACCACCGCCGCCATGGGGCTGGCGCTGCGGGCGCTGGGCCATGGCCGCAGGGTGGTCATCCTGCAATTTTTAAAAGACGGCTCCAGCGGCGAAATTGAAATGCTGCGCCGCTGCGGGGCAGTCGTGTACGCCTGCCCCAACGCGAAATTCACCTGGCTTATGACCGACGCAGAGCGCGCCGAGGCACGCCGGACGAACACCCGGACGTTACAGACGATTTTACAGGGCAGCTTTGACCTGCTGGTGCTGGACGAAGCCTGTGCCGCCTGCAAAAATGACCTTGTGGAGGAAGATCTGCTGCGGGAGGCCGCCGCCCGCGCCGAACAGGAGGCAGAGGTCGTGCTTACCGGGCGTGAGCCCGCCGCCTGGATGCAGGATGCCGCCGACTACTCCACCGAGCTGCGCGCCGTCAAGCACCCCTACACCCGGGGTATCGCCGCGCGCGAGGGCGTTGAATACTGATACATACGGATATAGAAAAGGCCCCGCCGCTCCCTCGCCATGAGAGCGGCGGGGCTTTCCCGTCCAAAAGAGAATTATAGAAACAGAGGATGGCGTTTTTAAGCGGTCTGCTTTTTGTCATTCCGTCAGCACAACTGCCACGTCGTTGACGTTTGTGCCGGTGGGGCCGGTCATGATCAGACCGCCAACGGCCTGTAAGGCGTGGTAGGCGTCGTTGTCGGCCAGCGCACGGGGCACGTCCAGGCCCGCCGCAGTGAGGGCGGCTAAGGCTTCGCCGTCCGTGTAGCCGCCCGCGGCATCGGTGGGGCCGTCGGTGCCGTCGCTGCCCACCGAGAAAACACAGCACCCGCGCAGCCCGGCCAGCGCCGGGGCTGCGGCTAAGGCAAGCTCCTGATTACGCCCGCCCAGCCCATGGCCGGTCAGATGCACAACGGTCTCGCCGCCCGCGATAAAGGCCTGCCTGCGGCCCTGCCCTGCGTGGGTGCGGGCAATGCTTCCCAGAAGGCTGCCGGCCTCCCGGGCCTCACAGCAAAGGCAGTCTGTCAGCAAAACCGGCTCGTACCCTTCGGCGCGGCAGGCGTCCGCAGCGGCACGGCACAGCTCCCGCACGCTGCCGGTGATTTTTGTGGTCACGTTGGGCAGCGTTTTGGGCGTTTCCTGCCGCAGCAGGGCCGCAGCAGCAGGGGAGAGCGCCAGCCGGTATTTTTCCGCAATGGCAGCAGCCTGTGCGCAGGTCGAGCTGTCCGGACAGGCCGGGCCGCTGGCGATCATATCGAGCGGGTCGCCGAGAATGTCGCTGAGCACCACGCTGTACACCGCGGCGGGCGCACAGGCCAGCGCGAACCGCCCGCCCTTGACGGCAGACAGCCGCTTGCGGATCGTGTTGATCTCAACAATATCCGCACCGCAGGCCAAAAGCGCCTGTGTGATGGCCTGCAGCTCCTCAGCGGGCAGCAGCGGTTTTTCAAACAGCGCGCTGCCGCCGCCGGAGAGCAGAAACAGCACGGTGTCGTCCGCCCGCAGACCGCTGACAAGCGCCAGCGCCCGCTGGGTGGCCGCAAAGCTGTTGTCGTCCGGCACCGGATGCCCTGCCTCGCAGCAGGTCACGCCGGGCAGCGGCCCCCTGACATGGCCGTATTTTGTGATGACGATCCCGCCGTCCACACGGCCCAGCACGGCCAGCGCCGCGTGGGCCATCTGCCACGCGGCCTTGCCCGCCGCCACGAGAAATACACGCCCCTGCGGGTGAAAATGCTCCAAAGCGCGGCGCACCGCCTCATCCGGCAAAACGGACCGGATGGCCGCTGTCCAAATCGATTCTGCGCGTTGGCGCAAGAGCTGCTCCATTGTGTTGCTCCTTTCCTTTCGTAAAAGCAGGGGACAGCCGCCCGCACCCCCTGCGGTTTGTCGCACCGGGCGCTGTCAGGATATGCTCTGAGGCAACACCGCATAATTCCCGCCTTACGGCTTAAGCACCGCTCCGGCGGCTGCGGCACGGCATCTGCGTTGCCAAAATGCTCGATAAGACTCCAGTATTATCTGCGCTTTTGGCTTGGCATCTGCCGCACCTCGCTCGCCGTATCGGCACTTAGAATTATGCGGTATTGCCCTGAATATTCTCTTATCCGCAGAGCATGACCTTGGCGGAGAAGGTGCCGTCCTGATGGGTAAAGGTACTGGTGCCGCCGGTTTTCTCCGCAATATGAGTGACGGACTGGATACCGATCCCGTTTTCCCTCCGCTTGGAGGAGCGGAAAACGCCGTTCTTTTCGTTGACCTCGCCGTCAAATGCATTTTCAACCTCGATCAGCAGAATCCGGTCGGCGTGAACACAAGCGGTCAATTCGATCTGCCGCCTGCCCGGTGCGGTGCGAAGGCTTGCCTCCAGCGCATTTTCCAGCAGGTTGGAAAGCACGAGACACATATCGATCTCGTCAACCGGCAGTGTTTCCGGCAGGTCGAGTCTGGCGCGGAAGGGGATCTCATCGCGCTTTGCCATGGCGCAGTAATAGCCGACAACACTGTCAGCCGCACGGTTTTCACAGAAGCACATATCAAGATTCGGGATGCGGGAGACGGTCTTTGCAAGGTAGCTTTTCAGGTTCTCCAGGTCACCTGCCTCGGCCAGCGCAGAAATTTGATTGAATTGGTGGCGCATATCGTGCCGTGCCTGCCGCGCTTCCTCGATGGCAGTCCTGAGGTTTTCATAGCGCTGCTGCTGCATCGAAAGAAACTGGTTTTCCTGCTGCAGCTTCGCATTGCGGTTGAGACTGGTTGCCATCAGCAGGAAAACCGCATTGAAACAGAACATAAAGATCAGAAGCGCACTGCTCAGCACAATATAGCCCTGCAGTACGCGGCCTGTCTGGAGCGTTGACTGATAGCGCGGGATCATGAAAAGGTTCAAAAGGATGAACGCCAGCGGCAGGACCCAGAACACATACCAGGTCTGCGCAAAATTGTCGTCCTCGACCATCGCACGAACCGTATGTGTCGCAGGATAATACGCGGCCAGCACGATGACCCAGCAAACGGCGTTATAGAACACGCAGGCGCCCAGGCAGAGCCACGGTCCGTCCGGCGGCAGCTGCAGATTCCGGATGATCGCGGCGCTGACGGCACGGGACAGGCTGTTCACGCACGCGAACACCGCGCAGACGGACAGCGCAATCGTGCCGGATTTCCAGAGGGAGATGGTAAGTGTTCTGGTATACAGGCAGATCGCAGCCAGCGCGACCCCCGCAAGGGCAAAGACCGTGGAAGCATGAAGCCGATAGCAGGCAAGCCCGCTGCCGATGCACAGGCACGCCATTAAGGGAAAAAGCCAGGCGGCCAGCCTTCCGGGCGACTGCTTCAGATAGGTTTTTACAGGGAAATATCCAAGCAAAAGGCCGGGGAGTACGACGAGAAGCTCCAAAATCGGACGCAGAATATCCTTCATTTCATACGCTCCCTTTGCAGCAGAAATTCCATAAACGCCTGCCGGGCAGGCTTTAAAAGCTCCTGACTGACATAGACGCTGCTGCCGTCTGTCATGCAGAAGGCACCGTCCCGAAAATCTGCGGCGTGCTCTAAATTGACGATCATGCCTCTGCCGCAGACGAAAAAGCGGGGATCTTTTTTCAGAGGCTCGGTGAACACCTTAAAGCTCTGGCGGGTGACCAGCGTTTTCAGGGCAGTCGTGCGGATGTTGATCAGATGTGCAAAATGCTCTGCCGAGATAATGTCCCGGTAGCAAAGACGGACATCACTGCCGCTGACCTTCACCGTCAGGACCGGCTCGGGGCGGGGGAGTCTTGCAAGCATCTCGGCCAGCAGGGCGGAAAGCTCCTCCTCGGAAAAGGGCTTCACGAGATAGTGGAGCGCACGGACCTGAAAGCCCTCCAGTGCGTGGTCGGTTGAGGTCGTGGTAAAAACCAAAAGGCAGTCTGCGTCCGTTTTGCGCAGCTCCTTTGCAGCGTCCATGCCGCTCATCCCGCGCATGTAAATATCCAGAAACGCGGCGGTAAAGCGCTGCTCTTTTTCTGCGGCGAGAAAGCTCTCGCCGCTTTCGAATTCCAATAGCTCCGCCTCGGCGCCGCGCAGGCGCAGCTGCCGTGCAAGGCGCGTTTTCAGCTGCGCGCGCTCGGTCTCAAGATCATCCACAATTGCTATTCTCATGCCGGACTGGCTCCTTCGGGAAAGATTCTGTTTAGATTATACCACAATTGTCCGGCTCCGGCACGGCGGAAAACCCGATTTCGTGCCGGAATTGGGGCTTTCGTGCCAAAAGGCTTGAAAAGCCTGCACCGTTCCGTATACTGAAAGCAGAAACAGTCAACGACGGCAGAAAGGGGGCGGAGCGCTATGTACCACATTGCCGTGCTGACAAAGAGCGAAACGCAGGAGACCTTTTACAGAGAACAGCTTTCACGGTTCTGCGCAGAGCGCGGTCTGTTTCCCAGGGTGGACTGCTACCGCGGGCAGGAGGTATTCTTTGAGGTCGCGCGCAAAAATGCGCCGACCAACGCTGTAATTTCCCTTCCGGGCGTGGATGGGCTGAATGCAGTGGAGCACCTGCGGGCGCTTTTCCCGGAAACGCGCATCATCTGGTGCAGCGAGCTGGATTTTTCCCTGCATGCGTTCCGGCTGCGCGTAGACTACTTTCTGCTGGAGCCGATAACGGAAGAAGCATTCCGGCATGGGCTTTATGCATGGGTAGAGGAAAAACAACCGTCTGCTTCGCCCCGAGCGGATCACAACCAACACAGCAAGGAGGATCACCGATGAAAAAGAGAAACCCGATTTATACTGCAGGCAGTTTCCTGCTGGCAGGAGCATTGACCCTGTCGATGGCAGCCTGCAGCGGAGCACAGGCACCGGCGGAGGCCACGCAGACGCCTTCCGCCACAGCAACACCGGCTGCCACAGCCGAGCCTGCCGAGGAAACGACCCCTTCCGCGCCGGAATCCGACGCACTCCCCGTGAAGGCCTTGCAGCCCAAGCAGGTCGAGGAAAACCCCTACATGGCAAAGAGTGATGCGAACATCCATCACGACGGCTATAACACCGATTCAACCGACGAGATCCTGCCGCTCGGCATCTATCCGGAGATCCATGTCTCCTATGAGACGACAAACGCGAATGCGTCTCCCGCCATTTACTTTGACAGCTACGGCCATGCAGTCGTTCCGCTGCTCGGCGGCATCGCCATCCGCGATCTAAATGCGGAGGAGACAAAGACGCTCGGTTATTTTTCCCCGAAGCAGCATGACGGCGGCAGCTACCTGATCCAAAGTTCCTACACCTTCCTGGACGCTGAAAACCGCATCGTCTGCCCGACCAGCAACAACCATGTACTGATGCTCCGCGCAACGGACGAGGAGGGAAATGTCCTTCCCGAGTTTGAAAAGGTGCTTGACATCGACATCAAGGCGGCGGCAGAGGCCGCGCTCGGCAAGGAGCTGACGCAGAATCTTCTTTCCGTGGTATTTGACTACGACGGGAACCTCTGGTTCGCCACCGGCGGCTTCCGCATCTATCCCGAGCGCCAGCAGCAGGGCGTTCTCGGCTATATCGCCCACTCGGCAATCGAAGCGATCCTCAACGGTGAGCAGACCGACCTGTCGAAGGCAGTTTTCGTCTACGAGCTGACGCCCGGCGAGGGCGCGGAGAACGGCATTGCCGCCTCCAAGGACGGCGCGGTCATTCTGACCAATAAAAATTGCTATCTGCTGCGCGCCAACAACGGTGTCGAGGCTGTCTGGTGTACGCCGTATGAGAGCGTCGGCGCGAAGGTCAGCGGTGAAGGCGACAAGACGACCGGCGGTGGTCTCGCGTGGGGCGGCGGCTGCTCGCCCACGCTCACGCCGAACCTCGTGATGTTTACCGATAATCAGGATCCCGTCAACCTGCTTGCGCTGGATATGAAGACCGGCGAGGTCGTGGCGAGCTGCCCGGTGCTCGACGATCTGCCGGAGGGCTATCAGGTTGCCGTTGAAAACTCCGCCATCGTCTATGACGACGGCGAGGGCGTCGTCAGCACCATCGTGTGCAACTGGTTCGGCGCAGGCAACGCAGGCCTTGCCGACCCCAACAACGACTCCTCGATTCAGAGCTATGCCAACATCTATGACATGAACTGGCTGACAAAGGGCAACTGCATGATCGCGCCCGGCGTCGAGCGCGTGGACACCGTGAAAACCGACAGCGGCTACGAGATGAAGAGCATCTGGACCAGAAACGATCTGAGCGACACCGCGATCATGAAGCTCTCCACCGCAACGGGCTATATCTACGGCTATGTGCAGGATCTGACCACGGGTATGTGGCAGTACATCATTCTCGACTTTGCAACCGGCGAGACTGTCTTTACGATGGATGTATCCAACAAGTACGGCTACAATAATATGGCCATTGGCATGTACACCGGCAATAGCGGAAATGCACTCTACTGCCCCACCGGCTATCTGGAGCTGCTCCGCCTGCAGGACCGCTTTGTCTACCTGCCCGAGCTTCCGTACCGCGAGGTCGATCTCGATCAGGCGGCAAGAAATGTGCTTGCGCAGGATCAGTTTGCACAGGACGGCGGCGAAGGTACGGTTGCAAGCTGGCGCAATACCGCAACCATCCGCAATGTGCACCCCAATACCACGGTGGCCTTCCGCATGAACAATCTGTCCGGCAGCGCCTCCGATTTGACGCTCTACGCCTATGGTGCAGACGGCAAGCTGGCAAAGGTTGCCCCCGAGCTGTGGTCGATCACCGACGAGACCGGCGCGGCTGTGACCGAGCTGACGGACGGCGTGCTCTATGAGCTGCGCGTGACCGTCGCCGACGGCGGCGATTTCGACCTGAGCGAGACGGAAAAGGAAATCAAGCTGTCCGTTGTGCTTGGAAAATAAGTGGGTTTTGAGAGGCTGCTGCACATTCCTCCCAAAAAGACCCCAAAAAGACCGAAATAAAAGCCATAAAATGCTTTGAGGTTCACACCGTCAAGCAGACAGAAAAACAGTATTCGTTTATCGTTCGCCGTTTCCTTGTGGAAACGGCGATTTTTTCGTGCAAAGACGAAACAGCCAATGCACGGTCATCTCCGAAGCATCGGGTGCAATGCAATCTTAACGCAATCTTAATATTCCGGCAGAAAAGCTTAACACCATCTTTAAATGGGCGGCGCTATACTGTATTGTACGAAAATTTTGCTGGAGTGTGATTTCTCTTGCCATTTCATCGGCGTTTAGCCTGTAAGCTCAATTACTTTCAGTCCATAATTCTGATGTTTGCAGCGGTTATCCTTATCGGGGCGGCACTTCTGATGCTGCCGATTTCTGCGCAGGAGCGCACCGTCACCCCTTTCCATGAGGCATTATTCACAGCAACCTCCGCCGTCTGTGTCACAGGGCTGGTTGTGCGGGATACGGCTTCTCACTGGTCAGCGTTCGGTCAGGCCGTGTTGATGGTGCTGATCCAAATCGGCGGCTTGGGTGTGATCACAGTCGGCGCGTCTTTCTCGCTTTTATCAGGCCGGCGCATTTCCCTGTCCCAGCGCGGACGAATGCAGGAGGCCATGTCCGCCCCTAAAGTGGGTGGCATTGTGCGGCTGACAGGCTTTGTGATCCGCACATCCCTGATGATCGAGGGGATCGGCGCACTTTGTATGCTCCCGGTTTTCTGCCGGGATTTCGGCGTTTCCGGGGTATGGAAAGCCATTTTTCATTCCGTTTCCGCTTTCTGCAATGCGGGCTTTGATTTAATGGGTACTCCCGACACGCCTTTTGTTTCTCTGACCGCATATCGCGCAGACCCGGTTATCAGCCTGACGATTTCCACCTTGATCGTTATAGGCGGCATTGGCTTTCTGACATGGGATGACGTGCGGACCAATCGGCTCCGCTTTCATCGCTATCGGCTGCAAAGCAAAGTTATTCTGACATCGACGGCACTCTTGATCTTGCTGCCAACACTATACTTCTTCTTTTTTGAGTTCAAAGGAGTCACACCGCAGGAGCGGCTGCTGCTCTCTCTGTTTCAGTCCATAACGCCCCGGACAGCCGGTTTTAATACGGCAGACTACACGTCCTTGTCCAGCAGCGGGCGCGGCCTTACGATTCTGCTGATGTTCATCGGCGGTTCACCGGGTTCTACTGCCGGCGGCATCAAGACAACAACGATAGCGGTGCTTGTCGCCAATGCTTTTGCTGTATTCCGCAGGCAGAAGAGCCCAGAAATGTTCGGGCGGCGGATGGAAGAAAAAGCGGTCCATGATGCCGCAGCCATTTTTACACTGTATCTCGTCCTTTCGCTGACGGGGGCATTCACCATCAGCACCGTCGAGGGCTTGCCGCTGTCCGAATGCCTGTTTGAGACGACCTCGGCCATTGCTACCGTAGGACTGTCCCTGGGGTTGACACCACATCTGGGAATCGTCTCGCAGGGGATTTTAATTTTCTTGATGTTCATTGGGCGTGTCGGTGGACTGACCATGATCTACGCGGCACTCTCCGGCAGCAAAAGCAGCGTGGCGCGGCTGCCGCAGGAACGAATAACCGTAGGATAAAAGAAAGGTAGATCCCATGAAAGCTATTTTATTGATCGGCTTGGGCCGATTTGGCCGCCATATTGCAGAAGAATTAAATAAACTCGGCCATGAGGTCATGGCAGTAGACGAAAACGAGGAGCGCGTCAACGCAGTGCTGAGCATTGTGACCAACGCCCAGATCGGCGACAGCACCAACGCGGAATTTCTGGAGGCGTTGGGCGTCCGCAATTTTGATGTCTGCATTGTGGCAATCAGCGGAAACTTTCAAAGTTCTCTCGAAACCACTTCCCTGCTGAAGGAGCTGGGAGCAAAAATGGTTGTTTCCCGTGCGGAACGGGATGTACAGGCCAAATTTCTGCTGCGCAACGGTGCAGATGAAGTGATTTACCCGGAAAAGCAGCTGGCAAAATGGGCAGCCATCCGTTACGGCTCCGACCATGTGCTGGATTATATCGAACTGGATCACGACCACGCCATTCTGGAAGTGTCTGTGCCTTCTGCATGGATTGGAAAGACCGTTGGCGACATCAATATCCGCAAGAAATACAGCATCAATATTCTGGGAATCAAACGCAATGGAATTGCCGATGTCAACATCGACTCGGACACAGTCCTGCCCGGTGACACCACCCTGTTGGTACTGGGCGAGGGAAAAGCCCTGAGCCGGTGCTTTCATATCTGATCGTTTTCCAAGGGAAGTGGTTCATTTGAAAACAGCACTGCTGATTTTGCTGTTTCTGGCTGCTGGGCTTTTTCTTGTTTTTATCGGTGTCCGATGTGATGCGTTCTGGCGCGGCGTCCGCCGCGCACAATTTGAGCGGCAGGAAGGCTTTCGCCGCTGGTAATACAGCCCAAAATATGATATGATACCCTTCAGAAGGGAGGATTTGCCATGAACATCAAAAAGCCATCTCCCGATACATTGAAAGCGCAGGCCGTCCGACAGGCAAAGGATCTTTTGATTACCGTGTTGATTCTGGCCGCAGCAACCGGCATTGGCAATATTTTCTGGTATTTCTCTTTTACCCGCAATATCATATCGGTGTATGTTCTGGGGACATTGCTGACCTCGCTTTTTACCAAAAGCTATTTCTGCGGCTTTTTAAGCTCGTTTTCCAGCGTGCTGCTTTTCAATTTTTGTTTTACAGAGCCCCGCCTGACGCTGCACGCATACGAGCGCGGCTACCCTGTCACCTTTGCCATTATGCTGATCGTTTCCATCATCACGGTTACATTGGCGATTCAGAATATCCGCAATGCCGAAGAGAAAGAGCGCGCTGCCGTCCATGCCAAGAACGAACAGCTGCGCGCCGATTTGCTGCGCACGATTTCCCACGACCTGCGAACCCCGCTCACATCCATTTCCGGCAATGCCTCCAACCTCATCAGCAACTATGAGAAGATGGACGACCCCACCCGCAAGCAAACGTTTCTGGACATCTACGACGACTCTATGTGGCTCATCAATCTGGTGGAGAACATTCTTTCCATCTCCCGCATTGAGGATGGGCGGATGAATCTGTCCATCTCTACAGAGTTAGTAAGTGAAGTGTTTGAAGAAGCCCTGCGCCATACCAACCGGCACAGCGGGCAGCACACGATCACTGTACAGATGGACGATGATCTGCTGCTGGCGCACATGGATGCCAAGCTGGTTGTGCAGGTCCTGATCAATCTGGTGGATAATGCCATCAAATACACGCCTGCCGGGTCGCACATTGTCCTTTCCGCTGCGGCGCAGGGGGAAAGCGCCGTAATTCGGGTAAGCGATGACGGCCCAGGTATTCCCGACGAAGCAAAAGAAAAGGTCTTTGAAATGTTCTCCACCGGGGAAAAACGCATTTCGGACAGCCGCCGCAGCCTTGGGCTGGGACTGGCCTTATGCCGCACGATCATCG
>OLOH01002084.1_pt1 | contig 10360 bp, 12 predicted proteins | sample 1673221 | NCBI WGS metagenome assembly OLOH01 (sample SAMEA3136767, study PRJEB25190) | human gut metagenome
GAGCAGTCCCGGACCAGAATGTTGCGTGCGTCTCCGGTGGTTATCATGTCGTTGTTGCCTTAGAGCCAAAGTTTGGTGTACTCGTAGCGTTGTCCGCTTTTGAAGTAACCTTGTACGGGATACGATACCGAATCTTCCAGCGTGGAGCCGACAGGAGTGTCGGGGCGGCGGTCGAATATGTTTTTGCCGTGCCGGTCGAGAATCCGCACCTCTTCTTTTTCTTCGATGGGGCGGACATTCGCCGGCATGATCACCTCGTAGGTGTATTCGATCGCTTTCCCGTTCGGCGATTCGATGAACCGGGCCTTTCCGTCGTAACGGGCATTGCATCGGCTCACCGTCTGCCATTCTTCCGTGGCGGAGTTCCAGCGTTGAAGCGTATAGGGAAATCGTATCATAAGAATCTGACTGTCGGTTGCGGATTGAACTCGTCGGCAATATCGGTCAGGCCGTTATCCTTTGCGAGGGCGTGGATGCGGCGGCGCAGTTCTTCGGCATTGTAGCCGAGAGAATATCCGCCGTTGCCTTCGGACGTCAGAACGACAAGCTGCTTCAGGATGTCAATGGCCGCTTTCGCCACCGATACCTTGTTGCCCGGCGCGTACTCTTCGTCCGCCGGCAGCTCCGCGTCCATGCAGGCTACTGCAATCAGGTCGTCGCCCACGTCATAGGGATAGAGCCGTGCCGATATTGCTTCCGAATTGGTCATCGCAGGTCCGTTTAGGCGTTACCGTCGTTCCACGAGGTATTCTCCGTGTTGATGTAGTACAGCGACTGCCGGTTGATGAGTGCCGGCATGATGTACGCTTCGGCCAGAGTGACCTCGAGCATCGGGTTCAGCTCCGAATAGCGCGTGATCTTCACGTTCTCGCGGTATGCTTGCAGGGCATCGGTGTCCGAAACCTGCGGGACGTCGCTCCACCAGGTCCAGCCGAGCTGCGGTGTCGGCGACAGCACGGCGACATGCTCCGCCCACGGCTTGTAGGTCGTCTGGCTGCCGTCGCGTGCCTCCTGCTTGACGTAGGAATCGATCACGATGATCTGCGGATACCCTTTCGAACGCATGTAGGTATTCACGAGGTCGATCGTGAGCGTGTCGCTGCTTGCCAGGCCCGTCGCGGTGAGCACGACGGGCGAAACCCGCTTGACGGTCTTTTCGCTCATCAGCAGTTTGTCGAAAGCCGCCTGTTCCATGATAGCGTACATGGGCCGGCTGAAGCCCTCTTTCTGGATGGCTCTCTGCCCGGCGATGATGTCGCCGAGCGGATCGCTGCCGGAGGATGCGCTCCACTTGTTTTTCACGCCGGTTTTGTGTGCCGAAGGGATGTTGAAGTTGAGCATTTCCTGCGTTACCACGTCGTTGTTGTTTACGGTTTTGAGTACGATTTCGGCCTTCGATCCGACTTGGAGGGCCAGGTCTTCGGCGCGATAGTTCACGCCGTTGTAGCAGAACTCCACGTCTTCATAGACCATATCCACGAGCTGGAGCGCCACATTGGGGTTGCCGTTCGACTGCGCATAACTGCGGAGGATTTGGTATTCCTTGATCTGCTTTTCGTCCTTTGCCCGTGAGATTGCGACTTTCGCAACCTGGCCGCTCCATGCGCCGATGGTCTCGCGTATTTTCTGCGGCGCCTTCGCCTTGAACGCGATCACGTCTGCACTCACGGGGATTCCGTCGTTTCCTTCCAAGGACTTGATGTCGAGTGTCGGGGTGTAACGCAGGGGGAACAGCGTCGGCCATGCCAGACCGGCCCCCGGCATGTACGAGTTCAGTTCGGCCTGCATATCGACCTGCGAAAGGTCGAAAAGGGGTTTTCTCATGTCTGCCATGGCTAAACGAGATTAATGGATTTGAGACTTGCGAGAATTTCGGGGGCGATGTTGGTCGTCACGGCCCGGACGCTCGCACCGTTTACGAGGCGCACGAAGTTGTTTACCGTGCCGCCTTCGAGCTTGTCGCCCGTCAGATAGACCGGTGCATAGACAGCCTCCGCGCCCGATGCCTTCGCCGCTTTCGCCTGATAGCCCTTCGTGCCCACGGCGACGGTCGCGCCGAATGCTGCGGTCGTAAGCACGTCTTTCGAGGCATCCGAGCTGTTGATCGCGGAGATGGCGACGGCCTTTCCGCCGAAAGCGATGAATTCGCCCTGTTTGAATCCGGAGCCTTTCGCGATTTCGATAGTCGTGTCCTCGGCTCCGATGGCCTTCACGAGCGTCGCGCCCTTGATCGGCTTGTAGATGTTTCCGGTTGCCAATCCGACGACGGACCCGGCCGGCAGGTCGCCTTCGAGGTCCGTTACATCGACTGTGCCGCCGCCTTCCTTCTCGGAAAATACCACCTCGAACACCACCTTGTCGGGTTCGGGGGCATCATAAAATTTGTTTTGCAAACTCATGTCGATTGTTTTTTTGATTTATAGACCTTTGATCGCCGATGTCTTGTAACCCTCGGCGGCCTTCTTGCGATCCAGTCGGGCCGCCATCGCCGCAGACGTCTTGTCTCCGCTTTCTCCGCCTCCGAAAAGGGGCGGAACCGATCCTACGCCGCTTTTGACGAACATTTTGGCTGCTTTAGAAAGCACCTGATCCACATCATCGTCGGGGTTGATCCTGATGATGGAGAGCATGTCGTCGTCGAGCCCCAGCGCGCGGGCCTTTTCACGTATTGCCGCAGCTCGTTGCGCCTGCGTCTGCGCCGCTTCGAATCCCTCGATCTTCTCCGTGTAGGGCTTCATGGCAGTCTGGATAAAGGATTTCATCCGCTCCTCGAATGCCTCGGGATCGAAAGTCCGGGGATTGCTCTTGCCTCCGGGTTCGGGTTGCTGCTCTCCGCCCCCGGGCGCAGGGACTACGGGTTTTCCGTCTTTTAGGTTATGCCGCCTCTCGTAGTTGCGTACTGCGGTCTGCGAAGCATCCCCTGCGCGGTAGTCGCCGTAGCTTTGTAACACGTCCGGAAACCCGATCCCCTCCGCAATGGCAGGTAATTGAGCTTCGTCCGTCACGTTCTCGGCCTTCTTCGTAGCGATTCGGTCGAGGATTGCATCGTCAACCCCAACGAATTTGGTTTTGAGCAATGCCAGGAGTTTTTCTTTCATGTTCTTTCGTTCTATATGGTTTGGGATAAGTCCTCCTATCCGCATTAAAAAAGGTCTGCCGGCTGATGCCAACAGACCTACCTAACCTGACAATTACATGGAAGTAGTTTCGTTCTATGTCTGTTGGCCTATATCTTCATAGGCTCTGCGACAAAAATCTGCATGTTCGGCACATTGTGCAAATTTTTTTGCGGAAAAATTCAATAAAAGCCGGAGAATTTATCCATGCCGGTGGAATATGGGCGATTGTGTTCTGTTTGTTCGACTATCCTTCGGGAGAAATCCCCGGATTTGGCTCCTGATTGTTTAATTGGTTTGATCGTGCCCTTTCCGATTTCAGCCGCTCCATTTCGGTTTTCGGGTCTTTGATCCGCGGATTCTGATAGACTGCGGTCTCCTGGCTCATCGTTCCGGCGTCGATGGACTTCCGGATGATGTCGAGCGTATCGGAAACATTGTCGGGCATAGGTGTCGAGAATTGATAGCCGATTTTTAATGCCTCGAGCTGCCCGTTCAGCTTCAATTCGGGATGAAGCACGCCGACAATGGCTTTCACGACGTTGATTTCCCGGTCGATCAGCGTTCCGTAGTAGTCCTGGTAGTTCTTGGCCTTCAGCTCAGGGAAGAAGAACATGTATTCCCAGCTGACGCCGCTCGGAATCTTCATCTCCTTGATGACGTCCGATGCGGGGTTTACGGAATAGGTCATGCCGTAGATGAACGAATCGAGCGTGTCGCATTCGCGTTTGCGGTTCTCGGGGGCAGAATCGTATGTCAGATAGTAGACTTTGCCTCCGTTCTGTGTCTGGATGATTTGTGCCGGATCGTCCGGATTGAGAGAACCTGCCACGATTCCTTCGCCGACCACTTTCGGATTGGCGAAATAGTCGTTCATGTCGGCATCGTTGCATTGTATCGCTTCGCGTCGTTCGATCAAAGCCTGCACGTCCGCCCACTCCCGCTCCTGCATGTAGAGAAGGACCGGGATTTTCCCGATGAAATTCTTTTCCGGGACAACTTCCCACCCGACGGCGCGCCGTGTGCAGCGGAAGATCGTTTCCGCGGTATAGATGTCGCAATGAATCTCGTCGTTCCCCTCGTCGTCCTGTATGGTGAATTGGCGGACAAAGAGCATCAGCCGCCCGAAATCGTCGAATTTATAGTAGATGTCGTCCCCGAGCGATGTTGCGAGGACCTTCACCATCACCTGAAGCTCGCCTTCGGGCGAGAGATAGAGATGGTACAGTTTGGCGCACAATGTTTCGGATCCGGCTTTGGTCTTGCATTCCCGCATGTTTGAATCGAAGCGCGTCGTTTTGAGAATCTCCAGGAATCGTTCGTAGGCTTCGGCGGCTTTGCTCGTTCGGATGGTCTCTCCGTCGGGTCCGGAGGTCTCTACTACGTCCGAAAGATCGGAAAACTGTACGGGCGAGCCGAACAGGAAGGCTGTGGCTTGCATGTTGATGACCTTCTGAAACGGGATGGGTAGTTTGGCCGTGATGATGTCCGGCTTGCCTTTCTGGTGACGATCCGGACGTTTCGTCACATCGTGTTTTGTCGGGTCGTATTCTTTGAGGGCTTGCGCGATTTGCCCGTTGTGTGTCGTCATTTTGCCCAGCAACCGGGACACGTCGCCGTTCCGTATGAGATCGACGAGCTTCTGTTTGCGGCCCAGCGCTGCGTTGAATTGATTGGTGAGGGCTTGTGTGATTTGTCTGATCGTTGCCATATTATAATCCTAAATCTTCTTTCGAAAGAGGGCGTATTTGATTGTAGTCGAACCATACACGCATCAGCAGCGCGTCCCTCCAGTCGGGGGAGCGTCCAATGTCCTGCTTGATCTCGTCTTTGGGCTTCAGGAACAGTTTGCGGTCGTTGTCCACGTTCCAGGTCTGAAGCTGTTCCAATTCCTCGGTGATTTCGTCTTTCTGATCCTCGGACAATTCGCAATCGAAGGATATGGCGAAGGAGTTGATCTTGTCGGCCAGCTTGTATCCGCATTGCGTCTGGAGGTTCGAGAAATTCTCTCCGTTGAGACATTGCGAGTTATTGACGAATCCGCCGATCCGGCACATATCGACCACTCCGCCGCCCACTCCGTCTTCGTCGGCGATGATCCGATAGCGGGGGATGCGGTGTTTGGCGGCCAATGATTCGATGCAGGCGGCGATTTCCGTAGTGGCGCTTCGGTCGAACGACACCTGTTCGATGATCGCCCAGCCGTCCCACACGAGGATTCGCGCCCGGTCGGAACCGAAGCGGGCAATATCCGCCGTGATGTATTTGATGCCGGTGCGGGCATGGATTTTCGGATAGAATATCTCGCGGATGTCGTCATGCGAGCATAGGGCATTCGGATTGTCGTCGTAATCCCAGTTTCCCTTCAGCAACCGTTCTTTCTTGACCTTATCGGTCGTGGATTTCAGCGCTTCGATATAATCCTTTTCGATGAACGGGTTGTCCTGGACGAGTGCGGCGAGGTATATTCGGTAGGGCGGGAGCGTCCCGGCCTTCGCCGGTTTGTAGAATGTCGAGTGCATCCAGTTCTTTTTCGGGTTACACGAGATGAACAGTTTGCGCAGGATTCCGTATTTGTCGTTCAGGTGACGCCCGATGCGGGTTTTGAGCGTGTCGTAGGCTCCGAAGTTCACTTCGCCGCCCTCCTCGATCCATCCTCCGGTGTATTCCACCGAACCGTAGCGTTCATAGAGGGGATCGGACGGAAGATAACGCAGATCGAGCAGGTCGATGCGGCTGCCGTTGGTAAACTGAATGTAGTGATCCTGCCCGTTGTATTTGAAATCCTGGTCACGCACGATGCCGTATTGTGCGCAGACCTTGAAAAAGGTGATAAGCGTCGATTCCCGCAGGCGTTTCAACTCTTCGCGGCCGATGAACCATTTCGTCCCCGGGTGGCACAGCGACATGAATGCCAGCCATGTGCAGCCGGTCCACGATTTCGCACCTCCGGCGGCTCCGCCGTATAGGAATTCCGTGTGAGTGTCGTCGGTAAGAATGCGCAGGGCCTCCTCCTGCTTGGCATGATGCCCGTGTTCCGACCGGGTGATGAAGCCAAAAATTCCCCGCCGGAACATCTCGCACTCTACAGAGAGCCTATCAGAGACAAGTTTATTTGCTGGATTTACCATCGGCAGCCTTCTGGATAAGGACATAAGCCAATTTCAAGTCTTCGTCGGAAAGATTCGAGTAGTCTATCGACTCCTTCATGTTTACGTCGGCCTCGATATTGGATTTAGATCTATTTTGCCACTTTTGTGGATTTATGTTTGTCAATAAAAAAATCGCAGCACCAACATTTGGTGGCTCTTCAATATTTTTTTTTGTTTGTTTTTTTATTTTTGGTTTTCCATCTGAATCCGTATATTCTGTCATTGTTTGCTCCCAAGCATAGCCCTTAGCACATCTTGCGAGGGATTTTACAAGATCAATCTCAAGCGTGTCCCGAAAAGTATTTTTTGCCCTTTTTATTGTGTCGGAAAATTCGGATTTTTTGAGCCAATTATAATATGTTTTTTGATCTATATTAAGGAAAGATAAAAAATCTATAAGACGAGCTCCTCCATCATCAATAAGCCCGTTTTTGCTAACCCATTCAGCGCATCGCTTTATTATTTCAGGACTATACTTTGCCATATTATAATTTGAGCGGCGGGGTGGATTCGAACCCCATTTCCGATTTGGATTAATCGGCACACTGCCGTTGTGCTACCGCCGCTTGTTTGTATTTTTCTCGTTCAATTTGTGCTTCACTTTTTTGAAGGTGTCGACCCTCCCTTTTTACATTCTCTCCTTTGTACATCCCGGCCCCAATTTCGTCGATTTTGGAGAACGGAATAATTGGAACGGTCAATTTGTCTTTATACGCTTGGTCGATAAAGTATATATATCGTAATTGATATCCCGGTATGAACTTTGCGCCTAATTTCACCCACTCGTTTCTTGTTCTATATTTATGTTCAATGCCTAAATATGCCGACTGTTTTTTTACAATCGAGAGGTGAGGCGTTGCCTCTAATGTCATGGCCGCAATTCTATCGCCGGTAGGGAATTCAAGTATCGTTTTATTTTCACGAATGCCTGTAAGCACAAAATTGCTCGCTCTGTAAATAGTTCCATCGCCACATTGAGCCGCATCTGCGAACGAAATTACCCATTTTACATGGGGCGCATTTTTTTTGATAAGGCGTAGAGATTTGCCTATGCAATAACTTTCCGAGTTTCTTGGAAGGTAATCATCGAAGGCTATGCGATTTAATTCTAAAAAATCATTCCATCCGGTATTATTTACAAGGCCAATAATTTTCTTTTTGTCCATTGACGGACCATATTGGAGAACCCCATGAAGTTTCCCGTCAAGAAAGGCTCCAAAGTGTAGCTGACTATTTTGGACAACTTTCCCTGAGTAATGGTGCTTTTTAACAAAATCGTTAGCCAGTTTACTCGGGATTACTTTTATGACTATTTCCTTTGCTCGGCCCATTGTTGAACGATTAAAAATAAAGCATTCCCATTGCTGTTTTCGTTGCCAAACGTCTCCATATATTTGAACTCATCCGTTGTCTTTATTTCAGAGATGGCCAGTTTTAACGTTTCCGCTTGTTCGTCGGCAAGAATAAAGCTCATGTGCTGAAACGGGTCTTTATCCCCGTTTTTAAGAGAAAAATCATCGCTAAAATCTTCAGGATCGGCACTCCATTCTTTGGGCACATCCATTCCCCAAGATGATAATTGATCCAAATCCCAATCCGAGGCGATCAGAGACCAATCCCATTCTCCATATCCAAGATTGTCTTTGATAACAATAGCCTTTATTTTTTCGATAGGCGTATCTTCAGGGAAGATGTAACATGGCATTGACTCCATATTAAGAGCCTTTGCCGCCTGAAGTCTCATATTCCCCCCAATGACAATGTTTTCCCCGCAATAACGATAAACTAATAAAGGTCGACATTCCATCATTTCAGGATCATCAATAAGCGATTTTTTAAGTTTATCCAACATTTCCGCAGAGATAATCCTTGGATTACCAGGTAATCCATTAACTTGTCCGTTATTTGGCGATAATTCTGATATTAAAATATTTTTAACCATGTCTTTTCGTCTGAATCGTGTTTCCTATGTCTTCATAGGTTCAGAGGCAAAGGTGTGGTGCTTCGGCACATTGTGCAAGAGATTGGGTGAAAAAAATCCCCGACCGATTAGGTCAGGGATCTATTTTGGCATATAAACTGTTTGTCAGCTATCAGTTAAATCTTAGACTTTGTGATTATTAAAATGAATCTTTTTCATAGTAGTTCATAATTTATAAGTGTGACATAAAATAGTATATCCTTGTCGCGGCAAAATTAAACCATCATTTTGTTTTCTCGAACTGACCTTACATGGTCTGTCCCGCTGCTTCGCACTTCATTTTTCTGCTTCGGATGATTTCGAGAATCACCCGGTCGCCGTCGAGAATCAGCATTCCGTGTCGGCGGGGATCGCCGCCTTTGGTTCGGTGCTCTGCTTCGCATTCGGTTCGGATGCGGACACAGCGGAAACCTGCGGCCTCGAAAGCCGATCCGATCAGCGACAGGTCGCTGCGCTTGGAGGCGCAGTACATGCGCGGAATCGCCGCCTCGATGCGGCCCATGTGTTCGATGCAATTTTTCATAACATTTTAGCAATAAAAAACTGCGTTACGAGTTGCTAAGGCTGTTATGCAGACCTCCCGGACGTTACCGTTACCGGACTCGACGCAGTTAGTTTAATATTGAAAATGGCACAAAATATCAATAATTCTCAATAATATTTGTACCGCATAACATTTTAGCGATGCAAATATAGTGATTCTTAGGAAAAGAAAAAGATATTTTGTGTTTTTATGTGATTTATTATCGAGATGGTATTAGGTTGCTATTTTTGTTTTGCTATATATTCATCCCATGGCATAACCTCATTGCTCCGGAATGTCCCAGATATAAGATTATTTTTTCTTGCATATATTGTTCCATCTGGGTTAATCCTTACAATTTTATATTGCTCGTCTGTTGCAAGATGTACTATACAACTGCCGATTTGCCAATCGTTACTATTAGAATTTGGGATTGACATGGTTGTTTCATTTTTTTGTGATTGTATCCGTGTGGTATGGTTGGATAAAAGATTTTTGATTTCGTTTACATCATTTGTCATGCCCCATACCTTAAAAAATAGTATGATTTGCAGGATGCCGAACACCAGCATCACAAGACCGAGGATAATAGTAATTGTTTCCATATTTTAGTTGGTTTGTTGTATATACCACAATATGTTGTTTGAATCTTTCAATCTCCGCCGCAAAGTCAGAAACGGATTCCACTCCTATACGGGCGACTGTTCTACGCTTTGCCCATCTTATTCTATTTCAACGTGCCCTCCTGTTTCGTCTATATAGATATGGACAAATTTAACTTCACGAGTTCCGTCATAATCCGTGCGAATGACCTTAAACCGATGATCGTTTATCTCCTTCTGTAAATATTCGGTCGTGTATTTGGGCTCGTGCGTAAAATCATCCGTGCTTTCTTCAAAAAGAACGATCGTTTGCGGTTCTTTGATGTTATCCAAATGACAGTTGGCATATTCCACATACGCATACAACTGATTATAAACCATCCATTCGCTGGGGTCATTTGTATGCACCACAATATTCCCATTTTCTATTGCGTAATAGAAATTCGAATTTTCAGTTTCGAAATTAAAGACAGGTTCGCTGTTTGGAATATCGTATAATATGAAATTGCATGAATAGCTATATCTGTTTGTTTTTGATATAATCACATGGCTGTTATCATATTTCTGACAAGAAGCCCCAAGATCGAGATTATCCCCCTCTCCGATATTGTATCTCGTATGCTTGTTATCCGCATAGCATGTTATCAAATCCCAATAAGATAGAGTATTATCATTGGAAATATACGCCATTATGAATGAAAAGCAATCTGGAAATACACATAGATTATTTATAAAATGGCTAATGGCTGTATTGTATGAAGGATATTCCCATTGAATCGTCTGTCCGTATGCAGTTGTTATTGGTTTGTCGTCATCGGTAAATTCATATAACAGTTTGTTCGATGATTTGTCGAATACAGCAATCCAAAAATCGGATCTATCCTTATATCCCGTTAAGATAATCGTATTCGGCCATTGTGGCAATTCCGGATAAGATGCAATGCCATCTTTTATACCATACCAATTAAGATTAGAAAGCCTGTTTT
>OLOH01002086.1_pt1 | contig 10358 bp, 10 predicted proteins | sample 1673221 | NCBI WGS metagenome assembly OLOH01 (sample SAMEA3136767, study PRJEB25190) | human gut metagenome
CTATACTATGCATTTTGACGGACATCACCATCCTTCCTGTGTTTTTATATCAAAATTCAACAATTTTCGTTCATAATGTTCCGGTGCACTTCGCCACTGCTGTGGAGATACACCAAGAATCCGGCGGAAATTACGGTTAAATGTAGAAATTGTTGTGAATCCGCTTCGCATTGCAATCTCATTTACAGAAATATTTGTTTTCCGCAGTTCCTTACATGCCGCCCGGATCCGGATCCAGTTGATATATTCCACCGGTGTCATCCGCATCGATTCCTGGAAAATACGGCGCAGATGTGTTTCACTGATATGACATACCTCTGCCAGCTCCTCAATTCGAAGAATCTCTTTATAATTTTCTCCAATATAATCCAGCGCAGGCAGAATCAGAGCGATACTGGCATCATCTACAATAGAATTCTTTTCCTGCTCCTCGTCCCTTTCATTCCATCTGGCAATCTGCATCAGAAGCGCTCTGGTCAGTCCTTTCACTTCCTCGAGATAAAATTCCCGTTTTTCACCCATGCATTTAATGATCAGTTTGATCATCTCCGCGACCTCCGGCCTTTCCTCATTTTTCACAAAATGGGCCTTCTGGTTAATACGCGCAATCAGCTTTTGTGCCATGCGCATATTGCCCTTATACAGCTCTGTAATAAATCCTTCCACATCCACAAACACCCATGCCCAGGAACATACACTGTTTTCTTTTGAGTTTGTTGTATGCGGAAAGTTTTTCGGCACCACCGTAAACATACCGCCATGATACGGCAGTTCCTCATCTTCCAAAACAATCGTTCCCTCACCGTAATAGCAGAAACCGATCTCCATCAGGTTATGAAAATGCAGATAATCAATCTGGTACCCATAATTCTGCAACCATTTTTCTCCCTGCAGCACCAGCACCGGGCATTTTTCCGGCACTTCGTAATAGCGGTATTCCATTCTGGGCTTTTTCTTTCTGCTCATATCCGTACCTGCTTATTCTACTTTTTTCTGAATCATCGCCAGAAACACGAGCGGTTCTTCCCCTGCGCAGGAAACCGCATGGCCGCTGCCGTCCTCGCAGAACGTCGTCATGCCCGCCTGCACCGGGTAGGTTTTGTCGTTATCCTGATACATACCCGCACCGGACAGGATGTGATACGCTTCTGTCTCCCCATGATGCTCATGATACGGAAGCTCATCACCCGGTAAAATCGTTACTTTTGCAAAGAGTGTCACCTTTCCGGAAAGGCGTTCGCCCTCCAGCAATTTTTCTGTTGTGTGTCTGTCTGCCATTGTTCATGTCCTCGTTTTCGTAATCTTTTTTTGTTTTCCCTGTCTCCATCCTACACCAAATAGCGTAAGATTCGATCTTCTCTGTGTTTTTATTATATTCTCTGCTTCACCGGAAGACAATGAGATTCACCAAAAACGAGCAACTTTTTTCCGTCAGCCTACAATCTTTCCTCTGTCAATCTCCACCGTCGTATCGCACAGTGCTGCGATGTCTTCCCGGTTGTGGCTGGCCAGAAGAATCGTTTTTCCTTCGTCTTTCAGTTTCAAAAACAGCTGCCGCATCTCCTGCACGCCCTGGTTGTCGAGACCGTTCATCGGTTCATCCAGAATCAGAAGCGACGGATGCATTGCCATGATCGCTGCCAGATTGAGGAGCTGTTTCTGACCCCCGGACAGTTCTTCCACTCCTTTGTAAAACCACTGATGAATGCCAAAATAACTCGCCATCTCTGCAACACGAAGACGGATCGCAGCATTATCATATCCAAGGCTCTCCAGACCAAAGCTGAGTTCATGCCAGACTTTGTCCGTCACAATCTGGTTGTCCGGATTCTGCATAACAAAGCCGATTTCCTGACTCTGCGTCCTATGATCGATTTCTCTGAGTCTTTTTCCTTTGTACAGGATTTCTCCAGATGCTGTGCCATGCGGCATAAGTACACTTTTGAGATGACGAAGAAGTGTGCTTTTTCCGCATCCGCTTCGCCCACAGATGACATTTAAAGTTCCTTCCTGTATGCTCAAATTTACCTGATCAAGTACTTTGCTGGAACAATCCGGATATGCAAAACAAAAATCACGTATTTCTACAATATTCATAAACTTTTTCCTTCCTGTTCCAGTCCTTTATATTCCTGATTATTGTATATAAAATCCACTTCGTCCAGTTCTTCGTAGATCTGGCGGTAAGTCATGCCGATCTCTGTACCGATCTGTTTCCTGCTCTGACTGAGCTTCCAGTTTTCATAAAGCTCCAGAAATACCGGAATGAAGCAGAAAATTCCGAAACAGATATATGTGATAATTGCAAACTGCGGAGATACTTTTACCGAAGCCGTATAACCCTGAAAAGAAAATCCTGCCATTACGATCCGCGGATCATACACCGCGTAAGCCGCTCCACCGGCACATCCAACTGTAAATACCGCAAAAAGTCCGCCCATCACAGCCCCAAGGAAACAGTCTCTTCGGGTAAGTCGATAAATTGAAAAAGCCGTTCGTCCATGCAGCCCATATCCTCTGCTTCTCATGGAATCAGATGTCTCAATTGCATTTTCCAAAGCCCATGTCACAAGGATCGACACCATCTGCAAACCATATTTGATCCGGTTCAGGACGGTTCCTTCTGAAACATCACGTCCCATCGCCTTTTGACCATTTCGTATCACTTTCAGCTGACGCAGAAAACGCGGGACAAATCGAAGTGCCATAGACAATACCAGTGAAAGTGCCGGTATTATTCTGCCAAACAAGTAAATAAATTTATCACTTGTCATCACTGTATTGTAGCAGGAAAACCACTGTATCACGATAAACATGACTGCACCAAGTACAAGGCCATAGACAAGCGCCTCCAGAGTGATCCAGTTACCGCTGCTTTCTATATAATAAAGCATCGTCACACCATAATGATTAAACATAGGATTCAGCAATGCTATGATCAGAAGTCCCGGAAGTGTCAGCAGCAATCCCTGCTTCAGGGTCTTTCGCCATCCATTCAGCAATCCTCCGTATACAAATGCACCCGCATAAGAAATCCCAAGAAATACCGGATGCTGGTTAAACATTGTAAATAAAAGTGCCACCGCAAAATAAAAGAAGTTTAATAGCGGGTGGCACATGGAAAAGGAATCATTTTCCTTCATATTTATCTCCTACATCAGATCCAAGATTGCAGGTATATCTCCATTCAACCTTATCTCCATCTTTTAAATTGTAACTGGATGCTCCATAATTTGGATATTCACCATTCACACTGTACATCCATCCCGAATTCTTACCGCAATCGAATTCGTAAAGCTGATTGATTCCCTCCACATAATAACTTTTATACAAAGGGGTATATCTGGAAGCCATATGGATTCCTTTTTTTCCGCAGATCTGCTTCAGAACATCAAATGCAGTCTCTCCGCCTTTAAAAGAGACTTCTGTTTCTTTAAGGATCCATCCATCCGAAGGAACAAATTCTTTTTTTGTTTCTTTCAGATCTTCCATATTATCCAGAATGCTGGAACATTCAATGGAAATGGTACATTTTCCGTCTTTCCATTTCTTTCCGGCACCACACCCTGTCAGGCAGACAACATTTAATACCAACAGCATGCAAATCAATACCGAAATTATTCTTTTCCTTTTTACTGAGGCTGCCCTCTGTCCGATCTTATCCATCTAATTCCTCTGAAAGCTCTACATACTCTGTCTGAAAGCCATATTCCTGTGCATATGCATCTATCCTGCTGCCCTTCTGACATACAATCGTACAGCTTTTGTTAATGATCCACGGTCCGATTTCGTCAGGATCATGAAAAATCTCTATGCGCTCCAGTCTGTTGCATCCGTGAAATGCCCAGCGGCCAATCGTCCGCACACTTGAAGGTATATAAACCGTTCTGAGATTTTTGCATCTGAAAAAAGCACTGTCACAAATGTTTTTAAGATTTGCCGGAAGTTCTATTTCTTCCATTCCACAAAAATAAAATGCTTCCTCGCCAATTTCTGTTATGGAATCTGGCAGAACAATATTTTTTAATTCTTTACAGCGATAGAAGGCTCTTTTTTCAATTATCTTTACAGTCTCTGGAAGATATACTTTTTCGAGCCTTGTACATGAATCAAATATGCCTTCTGAGATTACTTTGCATCTGCTGTTTTTTTCAAATTCAACAGACCTCAGATTACTGCATTCCCGATAACACTGCGCTCCAATCCGTTCCAGATTATGTGGAAAAACTACTTTTCGAAGTCGTCGGTTTCCCGCAAATCCTCTTCTTTTTATTTCCACAAGACTTTCCGGAAACTCCACAGCTTTCTGGAACTGGCAACCCTCAAATGCCTGCTTCCCAACTACACGGCATCCTGCCGGAAGCGTCACTCCGTGCACTTTCCCATTATTCAGGAAACACTTATCTCCTATATAAATATATTCATCCGGTATCTCCCCCGCTGTACCGATTCTTCTGCTCCGCTCATTCTGCGCTGTATATGTACGGATATCATACCTTTTCTGATTCCATCCTGTTTCATCTACAACTCTTTCCATTTTGTATTTTCCCCTCTAAAGCAACAAAAACAGAGCCCCATCTCTACCCATGGGTCTCTGTCCTCTATACACCGTGTTTTCTCTGACTTGTACATTTATGCATACTCACAGAAGTCTGTCTTAAACTGTTCCGGCTTCACACCGGATTTTATTAAACTGATTTTTCCAAATCAGACCACGCCTGGTTATTCTTTTTTCCAAGTATACCACTTTGATAAATTTATGTCAATAAATGTGCGTTTTTAGTTTTCCTTTTTTTTCAGATTCTTCGTATTCTTTTCTACCATCTTACGTGGAACCATGATCATATGTCCACACCCCATGCATTTCAGACGAAAATCTACACCCACTCGCAGGATTTCCCATTCCTTGCTCCCACATGGATGTCCTTTCTTCAGGGTAACAATATCTCCTACGTCGTAGATAAGTCCCATGTCTTTCTTTTCTCCTCGTAATATTATTTGTTCACTTTTATCTGTGAGAAAACCTGTCCGATCGGCTCTTTGATAAGAAGATCCGCATTACGGTCTCTCGGCGTGGAAGATTTGTTGATCACAACAAGTGCCTCACCACGGAAGTAATCGATTAGTCCGGCCGCCGGATAGACTGCCAGAGAAGTTCCACCGATGATAAGTACCTGTGCCTGCGAAATAGCTCTCACAGATTCTTCGATCGTATCGTTATCCAGTCCTTCCTCATAAAGTACCACATCTGGTTTGATCATTCCGCCACACTCGCAACGTGGTACTCCTGTACTGTGTTTCATATATGCAAAATCGAAAGATTTTCCACAGCGCATGCAATGATTGCGGTAAACACTTCCATGAAGTTCCAGAACTTTCTTACTTCCTGCCATCTGGTGAAGATTATCAATATTCTGTGTGATGACCGCTTTTAGTTTGCCAGCCTCTTCCAGCTCTGCCAGTTTCAGATGAGCCGCATTCGGCTTCGCAGTATCACAGAGCATTTTATCCCTGTAAAATTTGTAAAATTCCTCCGGATGATTCAGAAAGAATGTATGACTCAGGATCGTCTCCGGTGGAAAATCATATTTCTGATGATACAGTCCGTCCTGGGAACGGAAATCCGGGATCCCACTCTCCGTCGATACACCTGCTCCTCCAAAAAACACAATGTTGTCATGCTGATCGATCAGTTCCTGCAGTTTCACGATTTTTTCATCCATGATCATCCCTCCTGTACAGTCACACTGTCTACCGATGCAGCATCACTGTTAGCACTTCCCGCATTCTCACCACTTCCGTCATCCTCGGCATTGACTCTTTTTCCCTGTACAACAAATCGTGTAGATTCATTTCCTGTACAGGTAGACAGTGTTACAATCTTATCTTTGATCGTCAGTTCAGTATCTTCTGTTTTAATATCCGAATAACTCTTGATCTTTTTCAGATATTCTTCAAATTCCTCTCCAGGGCCTTTGAACAATGTATATGTGTCACTGTTCACTCCGGTCGTATATGCGGATATGATCTCATACCGATAATTCTTATCCGGAGTCAGAATCCAGAAGTATCTGTCATTGTTATACAGCTTTTCATCTTCCGTAAATTTCTTCAGATGTCCGAACATTGATCCATTTTTCATGTTATGTCCGTAGACCAGTGTATTACAGTCATTGAAATCTCTGCCATTTTCGTAATCCACAAAGATCGTTCCTGCAAAATTATAATTCTTCTCATAGGTCTGATGAAGATATGTCTGATTGTCCTTTCCCTGCACAATCGGATAACTGATATCCGGCAGTGCATCTACGTAGATCCAGCCAATCACATCATCATTTATACTCTTCAGTTTTTCAAAATCAACATCTATTGGCGGTTTCGGCTGTGCGTCCGGTCCTGCTACTTCCGTACTGTCCGGATCACGTTCTGTAACCGCCATTTCTTCAATTGAATTATACTCATTCGTTCCTTTTCTGTATTCTGTATAGATATGATACAGATTGTAGGCTGCATAACAGAACACTGCGATCGCCACAACCAGTGCTATCGTAAGAATCACATCACTTTTCTTTTTTTTCTTCTGTTCAGGCTGTTCCTGTGTACCGTTCTTGTTTTCTTCCATAATCATACTCCTCGTAAAATGGCTTATTCTTATGCTGGAAACACATCCCCTCCAGTATGTACCTGCATGATTCATATTATAACATATCTACGCCTGATTGCGTAAAATAATCTTTATTATTTGGAATGCATGTCATGAAATTTCCTATAACGAAAAAATGGCTATGAGATTTCAGGCAAATATGGTAAAATGAGTTCATTATCAGTTCAATCGGAGGTATATAATCAATGGCAAAAAAAAATCTTATCGTCGGACAGTCCGGGGGGCCGACCGCCGTCATCAACAGCAGTCTCTATGGTGTCGTTTCTGAAGGTCTTACCCATCCTGACACGATCGAACATGTATATGGTATGGTAAATGGTATCGAAGGTTTTTTAAATGACCGTATTCTTGATTTCGAAGAAGCTCTTCCGGGCGATAAACTCAATGGGCTTACTCATACTCCTGGTGCCTACCTCGGCTCCTGCCGTTATAAGCTTCCAGAATCTCTGGAAGATCCAGTTTACCCGGCTCTTTTTAAAAAATTTGAAGAATTAAACATCGGCTGGTTCTTCTATATTGGCGGCAATGATTCCATGGATACCGTCAGCAAACTTTCACGCTATGCCGAACACATCGGAAGTTCTATCCGCGTAATTGGAGAGCCCAAAACCATCGACAATGATCTTGTACACACCGATCATACTCCCGGCTTCGGAAGTGCCGCGAAATATGTCGCTTCCACTGTCCGCGAGATCACAACCGATGCCAATGTATATGAAAAGAAATCTGTAACGATCATCGAGATCATGGGACGGCATGCCGGATGGCTGACTGCCGCCAGTGCACTGGCCCGCAAATACGATGGAGACAATCCTCTGTTTATCTATCTTCCGGAAGTTGCTTTTGATCAGGATGTCTTCCTTAAGGATCTGGAGAAAGCATTCGAAAAGAACTGTAATCTGATCGTATGTGTCTCCGAGGGAATCCATGACGCAGATGGTACTTTTATCTGTGAATATGACAGTTCCGTAGGAACCGATACTTTCGGTCACAAAATGCTTGCAGGCTGCGGCAAATATCTCGAAAATCTGGTACGCAGCCGTCTCGGCGTCAAAGCCCGTTCCGTTGAACTGAATGTCAGTCAGCGCTGCTCTGCATCTCTGATTTCTGCCACAGACCAGAAGGAAGCCATAACTGCAGGAAAGTTTGGTGTTCAGGCTGCTCTTAACGGTGAAACAGGCAAAATGGTATCTTTTATCCGCCAGACAGACTCTGAAGGTAATTATCAGATGGTATGCGGACTTGAAGATGTCAACGCAATCTGCAATGAAGAAAAAACAGTTCCACTTACATGGATCACTTCTGACGGACATGATGTCACAGAAGATTTCATCCGTTACGCCCGTCCGCTCATTCAGGGAAATATAGAGGTTCCTCTCGGCGAGGACGGACTGCCAAAATTCGTATACCGAAAATAAAATGCATCCTCTCGGAGCGTTTGGGGCTTTATTGGAATATTACAAAGTAATTTCTTATAAAGTCCAAAATCTCCACTCCCGATTGACAGAGAGTGGAGATTTTATTATTCCTGTTCAAATTCTTCATGATCCTGCTGGATCTTTTCTTTTACTTCTTTCTTTAATTCTTTTTCGTGTTTTTTTTCATCGCGGCTCTTCGGAAGAATAATATTCAGAACAACAGCGATCAGCGTTGCAAGCACCACTGGTGATTTTCCAAAAATAGTAGTTACCCAGTCCGGGAAACTGGCAAGTGCAGCAGATGCCTGAGAGACACCAACTCCAATTGCAGCGGCAAGTCCGACAATGGAAGAATTTCTGTAATCCATTTCTGCTGATGCAACCAGCTTCATTCCTGTCATAGCTATCGAAGCAAACACAGAAACAGTTGCTCCTCCGAGTACACATTGCGGAATAGTGGTAAGAAGTGCCGAAAATTTCGGTACGATTCCGGCAACTCCAAGAATTGCTGCAGCCAGTCCAAGTACCCAGCGATTGATAACTTTAGTCGTTGTTACGATACCAACATTCTGACTGTAAGTCGCTGTCGGAAGTCCTCCGAGCAATGCCCCCAGAATATTTGTCACGCCATACGCCATGATGCCGTTCTGCAGTTCTCTGTCCTCCGGAACTCTGTCCATTGCTCCAATCGTTGTCGCAGAGTAATCTCCGATGGCCTGTACAGAATTAATGGCAAACAGAAGCCCGATCGCAACGCATGCAGAAATCTCAAAATGGATTCCAAAATGCATAAACTGTGGAAGCTGAAATACTTTTGCTTCTCCGACACTTGAAAGATTTACCATTCCAAAAGGAATCGACACCACATATCCTACGAGAATACCGATCAGTATCGAAGCAAGCTTCAGGATTCCCTTTCCAAAATGATTTAGTGCAGTAACAACGGCAAGAGTCAGAAAAGCAACCGCCCAGTTCTGCCATGAACCATAATCAGGGTTACTTGTTCCGCCCGCCATATAGTTAATTGCTGTCGGATACAGGGAAAGTCCAATGGTAAAGACAACTGTTCCTGTGATCAGTGGTGGAAAAAATACCCGGATTTTTTTTACCAGTATTCCCATAACAAAAGCAACAATGCCACCTATGATCTGCGCACCAAGAATCGAACTGATTCCATAACCTTCTGCAATTGCCTGCATACTTGGTACATAAGCAAAACTTACCCCCATGATCATCGGCAGTCCTGAACCTAAAGTAAAACCATTCTTCTTTCCAATCGGAAAAAGCTGAATCAGGGTTGACAATGCGGATACAACCAGAGATGCCTGTATCAGGATGACTCTGTCTTTTGCACTCAGGCTATTTCCGCCAACAGCACCTGCCACAATGATTGCCGGTGTTACACATCCTACGATCATGGCAACGACATGCTGCAGTGCCAGCGGAAGTGCTTCCTGAAACTTCGGGATACCATTCAGTTCAAAAATACTACCTCTTTTCATGATTCCTCCTGCCCGGTTTTCAATATTGTTTTCTCATCTGTGTATTGAAAATCCTTTTTCTGACTGTAATTGCTCGAACAGTCTTATTTTTTTAGTAATTATAACAAATTTAAGGCTCAAAAACAATTCGTAAGCCTTAAATATTTTGCCGTCATAGATACTAAAGTTTACTGTCTTTTTTTGTATACTTTTTCTCAATACTTAAATTGGCTAACCATTATTTAGCCAATCCTGTCTTCTCACGTCAGCAGCTCAAACGTATGATATAAGTCTACTCTGCCCGAGGATGTCAAGTAAAGGCTACAAAATTTTTTCATTTTTTCGCCCTGTTTTTCCCATAAAACCGTTATTTTGGAATAGAGGAAGTTCTACAAAGGCTACAAAATCATGGGGGAGGACGTTACACTAAGGCTACCTTATTTAGTAGCGACAATTCAAATAGCTTTCTAGGCACCATGTAACCATATGTTATTGTTAATATCTATTAGGTCAGTTTACAAGGAACTACACGCAGACCGTGAAACGGGCTGCTGACAACAAACGGCGCTATGCTCCCGGCTGGGTGCATAGCACCTGTTTGTTGCGGGGGTTTCCAAAGGGGGCAGCGCCCCATTTGGCACACGACTTTGCGGAGCAAAGTGTAGTGTGTTATACGCTCTGTCGGCGTTGCCCTGAAAATACCGTTGCCGCCGGGGAGGGCAAGGGCATTTGACGCGGCAGGAAAGCAGGGCTTTGTTTGGGGCTGGTAAGCCGGAAACAAAGGGCTGATTTCAG
>OLOH01002087.1_pt1 | contig 10350 bp, 7 predicted proteins | sample 1673221 | NCBI WGS metagenome assembly OLOH01 (sample SAMEA3136767, study PRJEB25190) | human gut metagenome
CTGGCTAACACAGCAGAATAAACCAGCGCCCCGACAAAAGTCGGGGCTTTTTTGTAGTTGCTGTAACGTTTGGGGCAAAATCATCACTTATAGAGTGAAAGCACAGAGGAAAGGAGGGCAGGCCATGCCGCTGCCGGAACTGGAAGAACTGTATACGCTATACCGTACGGACCTGTACCGCTACCTCTGCCACTTGACACACGACCCAACCGAGGCTGAGGACATACTGAGCGAGACCTTCCTGCGTGCCATGCGGCGGCTACCCACCTATCGCGGCGACTGCGCTGTCAAAACATGGCTGTTCGGCATTGCCCGCAACATCTGGCTGGAAAGTCTGCGTAAGCGCCGCCCCGACGTCAGCGCAGATGACCTGCTGGAAAACTACCTGGTCGAGGATACCCTGACCGAGCATACCGACACACGCCTGCAATGGCAGCGGATCTGTGAACTGCTGCAGCAGAAAGACGACCGCGCCCGCCGCATTATGCAGCTGCGCGCGGAGGGCTATACCTATGCGGAAATCGCGGTACAGCTGCATATCAGTGAAAGCTCGGCCCGCGTCATCGAACACCGCACCCGCAGCTGGCTGAAGGAAATTTTGACGAAGGAGGGTTATGACCTGTGAAGAAACTTGCTGAAAACGCAAAAATACCCTGTGCGGTCTGCCGGGACTTGATGCCATTGGTGCAGGACGGAATCGCCAGCCCGGAAAGTGAGCAGCTTGTCCGCGCCCACATTGCCGTCTGCCCGGCCTGTCAGGCCCTGTGGCAGGGGACAGAGCCGCCCGCAGCGCCGGAACTGCAAACCCCCGACGATACCAAAATACTCAAGCGGCTGCGCCGCCGTTACAGCATCCACCTGTTGCTGCTGGCCTTTGTAGGCATTGCAGTGGGCATAGCCCTGGGGTATACAGGCAGCGCAAATTGGGTCATTCTGTTTTTGCCGCTCGTCTGGAGTGTTCTGACCTACCGTGACATCGGCATGGGAAAGCCGCTGCTGCTGTTCACGCTGGGGCTGGCGGTGCTGGATGCTATCATAAAGCAGATGGCCTTGCTGGAATCGTTCACATCTGGTAATTTCTTGGCAAATTTGGTGTCCGGCTGCATTTTGTACGTCAGTTTGGGCGGCGTTGGCTGGCTGATCGGTTGGCTGCTGCACTATGCAAAGGAGAGTACCCATGAAAACAAAAGCTAAAAGAACGAAAACCATGCGCCGCTTTGCGCTGACAGCAGCCCTGCTGCTGATTCTCGCTCTGCTGCTGGCCTTTGACGCCATCAACGGTGACCCGCTCAGCCAACAGTGGGCTATACATCGGGCCATTCGATATGCGGAAAAGCTATATCCGGAGGAAACATTTCACTGGGACCAGCGCACCGCCGCTGATGGACAGTTCTTCCACTATGTGGTATACGTTCAGTCTGACCAGAGCCGTGATACAAACTTTGCGGTGCAGACGCGGTTCTGGCTGCTGACTGATGATGAAATCCGGGGTAAGGAGCTTGAGCCAGACCATGTGTTCTATGTAGACCACCGCTGGACCACCGCCTACCGCCTGGGGGATGAAGCCGCCCAGCAGGCAGCCGCGTATCTGACCGTGCAGGCCCCGGAGTTAAACTTTGCATCTGTCTACGGCGCAAAGGGCAACACGGTAGAGATCGACCTTTGCTATACCGAGCAGGACGGCATGACTCCGGCTAACTATGTGGATGATCTGCCGCTGGATGCTGCCTTTGACAAAGCCCTGCTGCAAAAGGTGCCCAGTCGCCTGTGCGCACAGATTTTATGGGATGGCAAGCCGACCGACGCCGATATGCAACAGGTACTGCACACCCTGAAACAAGTGCTGGAAAACAACGATATGCCGATAACCTATTACGATATCACCCTTGTACCCACCGGCAACTACGCCGACCACAATGCATATATGGCCGATGTACTGGAATCCGGCCTGACACCCGCCGACAAAATTGCATAAAAATAACCCCGCAGCGCTGTATGAAGAACGCTGCGGGGTATTTTTATTGTTTGCTTAGTGTGGGGCTTTACACGCTCAGTTCCACATGCTGGCCCAAGTCCTCTTTATTGGCGTCCAGCACAGGCTGGATGACGTCGCGCAGGAACTCGGTGACCTGTTCGCTGCTGCGGCCGGTGAAGGCCTCGGGGGACAGCTCAGCCTCAATTTCCTCGCGGGTCAGGCCGAAGGCAGGGTCAGCCTCGACGCGGGCAATCATGTCGTTGGGCTTGCCCTCCTGCTTGACGACGGCGGCAGCAGCCACGGCGTGCTCGCGCAGGCGCTCGTGCAACTCCTGACGATCGCCGCCCTTCTTGACAGCCTTCATCATGATGTTCTCGCTGGCCATGAAGGGGAGCTCGGCCATGACACGGGCGCGGACAACCTTCGGGTAGACGACGAGACCGTCAGAGACATTCAGCAAAATGTTCAGAATTGCGTCAGCAGCCAGGAAACCCTCCGCCATCGCAATGCGCTTGTTGGCAGAGTCGTCCAGCGTGCGCTCAAACCACTGGGTACCAGCGGTCATGGCGGGGTTCAGCACATCCACCATCAGGTAGCGGCTTAAGGCGCAGATGCGCTCACAGCGCATGGGGTTGCGCTTGTAGGGCATGGCCGAGGAACCAATCTGGTTCTTCTCGAACGGCTCCTCCATTTCCTTGAAGTTTGCCAGCAGGCGGATGTCGGTCGCCATCTTCATGGCAGACTGGCCCAGACCCGCCACGGCGGACAGGACGTTGTAGTCCACCTTGCGGCTGTACGTCTGGCCGCAGACCGGCACGACCTTGGTAAAGCCCATCTGGGCGCAGACGTCGGCCTCGACGGCCTTGATTTTGGCGGAGTCGCCGTTGAACAGCTCCATAAAGCTGGCCTGGGTGCCGGTGGTGCCCTTGACGCCGCGCAGCGCCAGTTGGGAAATCTGGTAGTCGATGGCTTCCAGATCCATGTACAGCTCGTTCATCCAGAGCGTGGCACGCTTGCCGACGGTGGTCAGCTGCGCGGGCTGGCAGTGGGTGTAGGCCAGGCAGGGCATAGACTTGTACTCGTCGGCGAACTTAGCCAGGTTTGCCAGCACGCCGATAATCTTCTTGCGCACCAGCTGCAAAGCCTCGCGCATGACGATAACATCGGTGTTGTCGCCGACATAGCAGCTGGTCGCGCCCAGATGGATGATGCCCTTTGCCTTGGGGCACTGCAGGCCATAGGCGTAGACATGGCTCATAACGTCGTGGCGCACCAGCTTCTCACGGGCGATGGCATCCTCGTAGTTGATGTCGTCCTTGTGGGCTTCCAACTCGGCAAGCTGCTCATCGGTTATTGCCAGACCCTGCTTCTGTTCGGCCTTGGCAAGCGCGATCCACAGCTTGCGCCAGGTGCGGAACTTGTTGTCGTCGGAGAAGATATACTGCATCTCGTCCGAAGCATAGCGGGTGGAGAAAGGGGAAATATAACGGTCATGTTGTGCCATGGGAAAAGTCCTCTACTTTCTTACAGCTTAAAGTAATTCACACCGCCCTCAAAGATTGGCTGGTATTTGTCGCCGGTGACGTTCTTGTACAGTTGCTCGCCGCAGCGCTCACTGTGGCCCATCTTGCCAAAGACACGGCCGTCTGGGCTGGTGATGCCCTCAATGGCCAGCACAGAACCGTTGGGATTGTAGCGCATATCCATCGTCGGGCGGCAGGTCAGGTCAACGTACTGCGTCGCAATTTGGCCGTTGTCGATCAGCTGGTTCAGCAGCGTCTCGTTGCAGACAAAGCGGCCCTCGCCGTGGCTGATGGCGATCAGATGCTCGTCGTTGATATCGCAGCGGCTCAGCCAGGGGCTCTTGTTGCTGGCAACGCGGGTGCGGACCAGCATGGACTGGTGGCGGTGAATTGTGTTGAAGGTCAGCGTCGGGTCGTCCGCCGTGATGGGACGAATCTCGCCGTAGGGCACCAGGCCCAGCTTGATGAGCGCCTGGAAACCGTTGCAGATGCCCAAGGCCAGACCGTCACGCTGGTTCAGCAGACGGTTGACGGCGTCGGCCACCGCCGGGTTGCGGAAGAAGGAAGCAATGAACTTTGCGGAGCCGTCCGGCTCGTCGCCGCCGGAGAAACCGCCCGGCAGCATCAAAATCTGCGCCTGGTCAAGCTCCTTCACCAGCGCCTCGCAGCTCTCGGCCACGTCAGCGGGGGAGAGGTTCTTCAAAACCAGAATGTGCGGATCACCGCCGGCACGGCGGAAGGCGCGGGCCGTGTCGTATTCGCAGTTCGTGCCGGGGAATACCGGGATGATGACCCGCGGCGTCGCCAGGCGCACAGCGGGGGCCACACGCTTGTTGGCAGGGCAGTCATGCTCCAGTGCGGGTACAAATTCACCGGCCTTGCGGTAGGGGAACACAGGCTCGAGCTTCTGCTCCCACAGCTCCTGCAGGCGGGCCAGGTCGATGTGCTTGCCCTCGGCTTCCAGCGTGTAGTCCACGGTGGTAAAGCCCAGGAACTCACCGGCGGAGGCATCCAGCAGTTCCAGGATGACCGCGCCGTAGGCAGGCTTGAACAGGCCGTTCAGGTCGATATCGTTGGATAGCTGCAGGCCGACATGGTTGCCGACGCACATTTTGAACAGCGCCTCGGCCACGCCGCCGTAACCCGGTGTCGCAGCGGCCAGCACCTTGCCCTCGTCGATCATCTGTTCGACGGTCTTGTAGATCGCAATCAGACTGCCGATCTCGGGCAGACCGTTCTTGTAGTTGGGGCGCAAGATGACGATCGAGCTGTTGGCTTTCTTGAACTCGGGGCTCTGCACGTCGCGGGTGTTGCCGATGGCCGTTGCAAAGCTGACCAGCGTCGGGGGTACGTCCAGCCCCTCAAAGCTGCCGGACATGGAGTCCTTACCACCGATGGACGCAATCCCCAGGCCCATCTGGGCATCCAGTGCGCCCAGCAGGGCGGCCAGCGGCTTGCCCCAGCGCTCGGGCTTGTCGTTCATGTGCTCAAAATATTCCTGGAAGGTCAGGTACATATCCTCATGGTGGAAGCCCGCGCAGACCAGCTTGGTCACGCTCTCCACCACGGCCAGGTAGGCACCGCGGTAGGGGTCGGCCTCGGTCAGGTAGGGGTTGAAGCCCCACGCCATGCCGGAGCAGGTCGTTGTCTCGCCGTCCACAGGCAGCTTGGCGGCCATGGCCATGGTCGGGGTCAGCTGGTACTTGCCGCCGTAAGGCATCAGCACGGTGGCTGCGCCGATGGTGGAGTCGAAGCGCTCGCCCAGGCCCTTCTGGCTGCAAACGTTCAGGTCACTGACCATAGACTCCATTTTTTCTTCAAAGCTCACACCGGCAAACTGGGGCTGCCAGACATGGCCGGGCAGGATGTGGGCGTTGGCGTGGCGCTCGGCACCGTTGGAGTTCAGGAACTCGCGGGACAGGTCAACAATGGTCTTGCCGTTCCATACCTCACGCATCCGTTTTTCCTCGGTGACGGTGGCAACGATGGTCGCCTCGAGGTTTTCCTCGGCGGCGTACTTCATAAAGGTCTCGGCATCCTCAGCAGCCACGGCCACGGCCATGCGTTCCTGACTCTCGGAAATTGCCAGCTCGGTGCCGTCCAGGCCCTCATACTTGCGGGTGACTTTGTTCAGGTCAATATGCAGACCGTCAGCCAGTTCGCCGATGGCGACAGACACACCGCCCGCGCCGAAGTCATTGCAGCGCTTAATGAGGCGGCAGGCATCCTCGCGGCGGAACAGGCGCTGCAGTTTGCGCTCAATGGGCGCGTTGCCCTTCTGCACCTCGGCACCGCAGGTTTCCAGGCTCGTCAGTTTGTGCGCCTTGGAAGAACCTGTTGCGCCGCCGACGCCGTCACGGCCCGTGCGGCCGCCCAGCAGGATGACCACATCACCGGGGGCGGGTTCCTCACGGCGTACATGGCTGGCGGGCGTTGCGCCCACGACCGCGCCAATCTCCATGCGCTTGGCGGCGTAGCCGGGGTGGTACAGCTCGGCTACCTGACCGGTGGCAAGGCCAATCTGGTTGCCGTAGCTGGAATAGCCGGCGGCAGCGGTGGTGACCAGCTTGCGCTGGGGCAGCTTGCCGGGCATTGTCTCGGAAACAGGCTTCAGCGGGTCAGCTGCACCGGTCACACGCATGGCCTGGTAAACATAACTGCGGCCGGACAGCGGGTCGCGGATGGCACCGCCGATGCAGGTCGCCGCACCGCCGAAAGGCTCAATTTCGGTGGGGTGGTTGTGGGTCTCGTTCTTGAACAGGAACAGCCAATCTTGCTGCTCGCCGTCCACATCGCACTTGATTTTGACCGTGCAGGCGTTGATTTCCTCGCTCTCGTCGAGGTTCTTCAGAATGCCGCGCTGCTTCAGGGCCTTGGCACCAATCGTCGCGCAGTCCATCAGGGTGCGGTTCTTCTTGTCGCGGCCGGTCTCGGCACGCAGAGCCATGTAACGGTCGAACGCGGCCTGTACCAGCTCGTCGTCGATCTTCACATCGTCGAGAATCGTGCCGAACGTCGTGTGGCGGCAGTGGTCGGACCAGTAGGTGTCGATGAGGCGAATCTCGGTGATGGTTGGGTCGCGGTGCTCGGACTTAAAGTAGTTCTGGCAGAACACGATATCCGCGTGGTCCATGGCAAGGCCCTTCTCATTGCGGAAGGCTTCCAGTGCATCGTCATCCAGGGCGGTAAAGCCGGTCAGCGTCTCGACCTCGGTGGGGATGGCAAACTCCATCTTCAAGGTACTGCGCTCGTCAAGGCTGGCCTCGCGGGCCTCCACCGGGTTGATGACGTACTTTTTAATGGCGGCCAGATCATCGGCAGTCAGCTCGCCGTCCAGCAGATAGACCCGGGCAGAACGCACAGCGGGGCGCTCGCCCTGGCTCAACAGCTGGATGCACTCGCTGGCGGAGTCGGCGCGCTGGTCAAACTGACCGGGCAGGTACTCAACGGCAAACACGGTCTTGGCGTCGGGCAGTGCGTCGTAGGTCACATCCACCGGCGGCTCACTGAACACAGTGGGGATGGCCTGCTGGAACAGCACATTGTCGATGCCCTCGACGTCGTAGCGGTTCAAAAGGCGCAGGCCGGTCAGGTTCCGGATACCGACCAAATCGACCAGCTCATGCAGCAGCCCTTGGGCTTCACCGTCGAAGCCGGGCTTTTTCTCAACATAAATGCGATATACCATTGTATTTCCTCCGTTACTCCATCGCCGCCAGCGCTCTTGCGCCAATATCACTGCGCTTGTGCAGCTTGTCAAAATGGATGCTCTCGGTTGCGGCATAGGCCTTTTTCAGCGCGTCAGGCAGGGTGTTGGCCGTGGCGGTCACGCCCAGCACGCGGCCGCCGTTGGTGACGAGCTTGCCGTCTTTGATGGCCGTACCTGCATGATACACCGTCACGTCCGCAGCGTCAAGCTGGCCCGCAGCCAGGCCGGAAATTTCCTTGCCCTTCTCATAAGAAAGGGGATACCCGCCGCTGGCCAGAATCACACAGGCCGCCGCGCCGTCGCGGAACTTGACCTCGGTCGTATCCAGCGTGCCGTTGGTCGTCGATTCCATCACGGTCAGCAGGTCGCTTTCCAGCAGGGGCAGCACGACCTGGGTCTCGGGGTCGCCGAAGCGGCAGTTGTACTCGATGACCTTGGGGCCGTCGGGCGTCAGCATCAGGCCAAAGTAGAGGCACCCCTTGAAGGGGCAGCCCTCGGCCTGCATGGCGGCGACCGTCGGCAGGAAAATCTCCTTCATGCAGCGCTCGGCGATTTCCGGCGTGTAGTAGGGGTTCGGGGCCACCGTGCCCATGCCGCCGGTGTTCAGGCCCTCATCGTGATCCAACGCACGCTTGTGGTCCATGCTGGACACCATCGGTTTCACGGTTTTGCCGTCACAGAAGGACAGTACGCTGACCTCGGGGCCGGTCAAGAACTCTTCCACAACCACATGGTTGCCGGACGCGCCGAACTTTTTGTCCAGCATGATCTCCTTGACACCGTCGGCGGCCTCCTGCTCATTCTGGCAGATCAGAACGCCCTTGCCCAGCGCCAGGCCGTCCGCTTTGATAACGACCGGGTACTTGCCCTCGGCCTTGATGTAGTCCATGACCTTTTCGGGATCGTCGAACGTCTCATATTTCGCTGTAGGAATGCCGTATTTCTTCATCAGGTCTTTGCTGAACACCTTGCTGGCCTCGATGCGGGCCGCGGCCTTGTCGGGGCCGAAAGCCGGGATGCCGACAGCAGCCAGTGCATCGACCATGCCCAGGGCCAGCGGGTCATCCTGGGCGACGACTACATAATCGAAGGCTTCTTCTTTCGCAAACTTGACCATCGCGTCCACATCGGTGGCAGGGATGGCCTTGCAGGTGGCATCGTAGCCGATGCCGCCGTTGCCGGGTGCGCACCAGATCTCAGTGCAGCGGGGGCTTTTTTTCAGCGCACGGATGATGGCGTGCTCACGCCCGCCGCCGCCAACGACCAGAATTTTCATGAGGAACCTCCTGTAAAACACCAACTGCCCACGACGCAAAATACGCCGCAGGCGCGTTGAATATTGCTTAGTGATGGAACAAGCGGATGCCGCAGAACGCCATCGCAATGCCGTACTTGTTGCAGGTGTCGATGACCTGCTGGTCGCGGATGGAGCCGCCCGGCTGCACGATGGCCGTCACGCCGTATTCGGCAGCCAGCGTCACGCAGTCGTCGAAGGGGAAGAAGCCGTCCGAAGCCAGTACCAGCCCTTCGGTCACACCCTGGGCATGGGCCTGCTTGAGCGCGAGTTCCGCCGAGCCGATGCGATTCATCTGACCCGCTCCGACACCCAGCGTACGACCGTCCTTCACCACTACGATAGCGTTCGACTTCACATGCTTGACAATACGCCAGCCGAAATCGAGATCGGCGAGCTGCCTTTCCGTCGGCCGCTTCTCCGTCACGCACATATCCGCCGTCACGGGACGTGTTTCGAGGTCGAGGTCCTGCACCAGCAATCCTCCCGTCACACTCACCAACTGGCGCTGCTTCGCATCGCTCTTCTCCATCGGAACTTCGAGCAGACGCAGATTCTTCTTCGTCGAGAGCACTTCGAGGGCTTCGGGCGTAAACGAAGGGGCCATGATGATCTCCAGAAAAATCGGCTTCATCAATTCGGCCGCCTCACGGGTCACAGGTCGGTTCAGGGCGACGATACCGCCGAAAATCGACACCTTGTCGGCCTCGTAGGCCTTCGTCCACGCCTCCACGACGTCGCGGCCGACGGCCGCGCCGCAGGGATTCATGTGTTTGAGTCCCACGCAGAACGGCTCATCGAACTCCCGCACGATCGCAAGGGCTGCGTTGGCATCCTGTATGTTATTGTAGGACATCTCCTTGCCATTAAGTTGCCGGGCATAGGCCAGCGAATAGGGCACCCGTTCGCCGCTGCGGTAGAACTTGGCCTGCTGGTGCGGATTCTCTCCGTAGCGGAGCGACTGAACCAGATCGAACTCCAGGAACAACTTCTCGTCGAGCCCCGCTTTTTCACGCATGTACGTAGCGATCATCGCATCGTACTCGGCGGTATGGGTATATGCCTTGGCCGAGAGCTGCAACCGCAATCGGGGAGTCGTATTGCCGTATCCTCTGATCTCCGCAAGGATCGTGTCATAATCCGCCGGGTCGCACACTACGGTCACGTCCTTGTAGTTCTTGGCCGCACTGCGCAACATCGAAGGTCCGCCGATGTCGATATTCTCGATCGCCTCGTCCATCGTCACCCCTTCGCGGGCGATCGTCTGACGGAAGGGATAGAGATTCACACACACCATGTCGATGAACTCGATGCCGTTCTCCCGCAACGCTTTCAGGTGGTTCGGATCGTCGCGGCGAGCCAGCAGGCCGCCGTGCACCTTGGGATGGAGCGTCTTGACACGTCCGTCGCAGATCTCCGGGAACCCCGTCACATCGCTGATGTTGATCACCTCCACGCCGCTTTCAGCCAACAGTTTCATCGTACCGCCGGTGGCGATCACCTGCCAGCCGAGCTCTCGAAGTCCGCGCGCGAACTCCACCACGCCGGTCTTATCGCTCACACTGATTAATGCTCTCATATTGCTAATTTATATAGGCAATCATATCTTTCAATATACCATTTCCGACGATCTCAACACCGAATCCGAGAGTCGCTTATTCGCGGTCCAATGACCGCATTTACCACTCCGCCTTCCCCTAATCCTTTCTCGAAAGGGACTCGGGTCGCTGCATTTCCAAAGAGGTACACTAAAGGATATGATCGCGTTAATATATACGTAGTTTTATCGTTTTCGACTCGCGGTCGCCGTTATTCACGGTATCCGACGATGTGTTTCCAGGTCCGAATC
>OLOH01002088.1_pt1 | contig 10346 bp, 12 predicted proteins | sample 1673221 | NCBI WGS metagenome assembly OLOH01 (sample SAMEA3136767, study PRJEB25190) | human gut metagenome
GCTCTTCCGATCTTGTACGCATTTGACAGCAGAATACGTTACAGTGAGACAGACAGCGAAGGGAGACTGACGCTGAATGCCCTGCTGAACTATTTTCAGGAGATCGGAGAGTATGTAACACAAAACAACGAGGATTTTACTGTGAATCCGGCCGTGGCAAGGTTTTTCGATTACAGAGCCTTCGGTGAGTATATCGGCGAAATATATTACGGGAAATTCGTCGACGGCGGCTTTATCTACAACGACACCGACACAAGCCTGCTCGACATCTTATATCAGGACGAGCCTATGACGATGGGAGGAATGTAAATATGATCACCGCTATTATCCGCAATAAAGAGAACACCCTCGTTCTCGAACTGCCCCACAGCATTTACGACATTTATGAAAAGCTGCAGTCTATCGGCATTATGCAGCCGCCGAAACAGATCCCGCTGACCGACAACGAGGACGAGGATATCGGCGTAAAGCTGTTCAGTGAGAGCGACTTCGGTCGGCATCTGCTCCTCACATTGAATGAGAAAAACTCCATCGCAGATGCCAATATGCTGACGCTTGTTATTGGGGCGGCAAGCGAGGACATCAAAGAGGAACTGGAACAGAATATCCTCTATGACCAGTACGGCTCAATGGATGAAGTGATTTCCGCCGTCCGTCAGATGACGCAGGATGCCGGTCCCGTAAAAGCTGTGTTCTTCTGTCCGCTTGTCGGCAACATCGACGAGGGCGACGGAGATATGTTCACGGTCGGAGATTCCTACCTTGCCGACAGCGCCGATGAGATCGCCGATGCATTGAATCGTTACACCGCCAATGACGAAAACGATATGGCAACCTATTATAACAAAGATGACGGCGTAAAGGAAAAGCTGACCTCGGCTGTATGGTCGGTGGAATTACACGGCGACAAGCTGTTCGGACGAATTGATTGCAGCCTCAAGGAAGCGCTCACGGCAGAGGAAACGGAAGCTCTCCGGGACTGGCTTACGGGACAGTGTTCGGACGGCCTCGGCGAAGGCTTCGAGCAGCAGCCCATTGATACGATGGACGGCGAGCTGTTCGTCTCCTTCTGGAACAGCGGCGATGACTACGCCATGATGACCGAGAGCGAATTTGACGAATATCTGCAAAATACCGAAACACAGACCGGATGGATGCAGATATGATCGTAAAACCGCAGGGTCAAAAACGTGGAACGAATACGGAGGAACATAGCATGAACGAATATGATCGACTGTACAAGCAGGCACAGCGATATAAAGAACTCTATCCCGAAGGGACACGGATCCTGCTTTTGCATATGGGCGACGATCCCCGCCGGATCGAGGATAACACGCGCGGCACCGTCGAGTTCGTCGACGACATCGGAACGATCCGCTGCTCCTTCGATAACGGCAGGCAGCTCGGCATCATCCCCGGCGAAGATGTTTTCCGCAAGCTCACTGCTGAGGAACTTGCCGAGGAGCAGGCGGACGGCGAAGATGAGAGCGAGGATCTCGGCATGACAATGTAAGGAAAGCGAGGCGGGACGGAAAAACAACGGTATCGGTCGGATGACTTATGCCAATCAGATTTTTGGATATGTTCGCAGGGATCGGCGGCTTTCGTTCGGGGCTTGAACGGCTCGGCGGCTTTAAGTGCCTCGGCTACTGCGAGATAGACAAATACGCAAAGCAGGCGTATGACGCCATGTACCCCACGAAAGGAGAACTATATTTTGCAGACGCAAGAACCATTGATCCATACACCCTGCCGGATATCGACCTTATTTGCGGCGGTTTTCCCTGTCAGTCTTTCAGTATCGCAGGGCTCCGCAGAGGATTCCAAGATGACACAAGAGGCACTCTCTTTTTTGAGATCGCCCGAATTGCCGCCGTTAAAAGACCACCTTTTCTGCTGCTTGAAAATGTTCCCGGCTTGCTGTCGCATGACAAAGGCCGGACTTTTGCGACCATCCTCGGTGCGCTGGATGAGTTGGGGTACGATGTCGCATGGCAAATCCTTAACAGCAAGGATTTCGGTGTCCCCCAATCCCGAAAGCGCGTGTATATTGTCGGATATCTTAGAGAGCGATGTGCCGGAGAAATACTATCTTTCACAAACGCAAATACAGCGTCTCTTATCCAACTCCTTGGAGGCACAGAGGGCAATCGGGTCTACTCGGACGAGGGAGTCGGCATTACTCTCACAAGCAATGCCGGAGGCTTCGGAGGAAAAACCGGACTCTACGATGTAGCACTGCCTATCAAGGTAGATACAAAATCCGGCTTTCAGCTCGCACACCCCGGTGACAGCATAGACCTTGCCTACCCGACAATGAATACACGGCGAGGACGGGTCGGAGAAAAGATTGCCCATACCGTAACGCCCGGCAATACGCAGGGCTATTTCTTTATCGACATGAACGCCGATCCGCAGCTTACCGAAACGGCTCGGTGCATTACTGCCCGACAGGACAGCGGCATCAGCAAGCACAAGGGCGAACACTCCGCCGTGTTTATTGAGGACGAGCCGAGAGCCGTTGTGACGCCCGATAAGAAAACCATCCGTCAGCAGGGCCGTTGGATCAAAGAGCCTAACGAGCCGATGTTCACCTTAACGGTGCAGGACCGGCACGGTATCCTCCGCTACGGCAGGGTGCGAAAGCTCACGCCGAGAGAATGCTGGCGACTGCAGGGCTTTACCGACGAACAGTTCGACAAAGCCAAGGCTGCGGGGCTAAGCGACGGACGGCTCTACAAAATGGCAGGCAACGCCGTGAGCGTGCCTGTCGTTTCTGCTGTCGGTGCTGTTATTAAGCGAATCTACCAAGAACAAATTCAGAAAGGATAAGCGCGAATGAACTATAACAGAAAAATCATGAGGCTTGAACTATCCGCCGAAAAAGCACTTAACGGCGGATATTATTATGCCGAATTGTTGCTGCCTGCGGCGGACTATGAAATCAAGGACGCTCTGCAAAGGACTCGTGCCGGCGGCAGAGAAAACACGGTTGAAGTCAGCATCCTCGAATGCGATATCCTGCCTGATCTGCAGGACATCCGCTTGGACACTTTCAGTTTGGACGAGTTGAACTTCTTTGCTAAGCGGCTTGCTTCTCTCCCCGACGAGGAACTGCCCGTGTTTTATGCCGTGACCGAGCAGATATTCAACGACGCAGACGAAAACCCCGTCAGCATCAAAGACCTCATCAACTGCACCTACGGCTTGGACACCGTTCCCGTTGCTCATAATGTGAGCAATCTTTCCGAGCTCGGTCGGTTTGCCTTCGAAAATGAACTGCTCTCCGACCTCGAAGATATCCCCGAAAGTGCCGTTCCGTTTTTGAATGCAGAACAGATCGGCAGAGTGCAGCAGAAAAACGATAACGGCGTGTTTGAAGGTCGGTTATATATCCCAACCGTGCATTATGACCGACCGGAGATATATGACGGCGAGACCTTGCCGGACGAGGAATCCGAATCCTCCGACTTTGCCATTCGTCTGCTTGTATCGGGTACGCCGGAGCATATCAAGGGTGATCCCGTAGATAGGGCTATATGGCTGAGCCTCCCAATGGCAAGCGACATACTCGCAAATTATGCTGCGGCTTTTAATGAAGCAGACATCGGCGATTGCGTGTACTATGATTTTGAATCGGCAATTCCGCAAATCACCCCGGAGATGTTCGGCAGCATGAAGGATGTCCAAACGCTCAATAAGCTTGCTGCAGAAATCAGCATCATGAGCGAAAGCGAACAGGTTAAATTCAAAGCCGTTCTCGACGCCGAAAACACGGCAAGCGTTCAGTACGCGCTGAATGCGGCACAAAACCTGTGGCGGTATAAATTTACCGCCGAACCCGACACTGCGGATACCTTCTTCAAGAAGTATATTTTTGAAAACACAAGCACAGAGTTCGACAGCAGGTGGCTTGAAAACCTGCTTCCGAGAAATGAAGCGGATAAGCTGCTCGACCGCATCGGCGCAGCCATCACGGACTACGGTGTTATTTCCGCACGAAACGGACATCTTTTTGAGCCTGTGCCGTATGACGAACCGGAGGCAAAGGAATTGAAAACGCAGGCGATGACCGAGGAAAAGTTGGATGTCATCGAAGTGCTTGACCGCAGAGCGCTGTTCAGCAACGGACGGCTCATGCCCGAACAGATCCCTGAAGGCTTGTATGCCTATGACCTCCGCCACAGCGATGACGGCGGCCGCTTCTGTGCCATTGAACCGAAGGTCGGAGTCAACCACGGCGGCACTGTGCTGATGCGGGATATCCTCGACTTCGGCGAGAACGGATATATTCCGCTGGATGAGGACACCGAGCCGAACTTCCTGGGCGAAACGATGACAGTATCGGAGTTTGCCGAGGAAGAAGCCCAGGACGAAGCCATGCAGATGGGAGGTATGTAATATGAGCATCAAAACCGTAACCACCGACGACCTTCGCCGTATGAACGGAAAGGAAGGACTTGTTTTGCAGGGCTGCGGCGGTGATCCGCAGGAGTGGCTCGACGGCATCAACGGTCTCCTCACTGATGAGGGCATCTTGAAAAACGGCAGCAAATTCGAGAATATCTCCGTATTCCAAAACGGCAGCCTTACAAATATCCTCTTTCCCTTTGAGGACGGTGTGGAGATCGACATGGGCAAACTCGCTATATGGAGGTTGCATTCCCATGAACAGTTCGGCGGCACCTGGCTTTCGGACTATGTCCCGAATCGGCTCGGCGGTTTCATAACCGAGCATGAGCCGGATAAGATAAAGCCCGATTGCAGGCTCATCGGCGAGGACGGAAACATCTTCAACCTTATGGGGCTTGCTGCCCGAACTCTCCGCCATAACGGACTTGTGGAACAGGCAACGGAAATGACCGGCCGAATTCATGAATGCGGCAGCTATGACGAAGCTCTCTGCATTATCGGCGAATATGTTAATATCACCGGCGGCGAGGAATCTGAGGATGAGGACGAAGGGATGGGTATGCGCTTATGACCTATGACGAACTGCAAAAGAAAACCGCAGAGCTTTACGCATCCGGCGAGGTCTATACTTCGCCGGATTTTCAGTGCGACCAAACAGGCGGTTTCCCGACCTCGCTTTGCGTATGTTGGGAAAAGCAAAAGGCGTGGCTCGAACTGAACGAAAATATCCTCATGGACAGAGATGGCATGGAACTCGGTTATTACAGAGATCTGTGTGCCGATTACGGTATCCGCTCCTGCTGTGACATTGAGGATTTCAACAGCCTGCTCCAAGGGCTCGGCGAGGACGCTGTCCGGACCGCCGAGCTGTTTCCCGATGAGGACGAAAGCATAACGATGGGAGGAATGTAGAATGGAAATCGCCATGCTCATAATCGGCCTGCTCCTCGGCGGGTGCGTCAGCTTCTGCATCCTCGGATGTATGCAGATCAACCGCATTAACGACTATGAGGACGAGATACGCAGGCTCCGTGCCAAAGAGAGAGCCAAAACAGAATAAGCAATAAATCCACGGCGGTATCAATCGTTTTGAAAACGAAAGATACCGCTTTTTTGTTTTCGGAACGGTTGACCGCCTCAAAGTGAGGTGATCAAAATAAAATCCCCCGTAACCTGGATAGGCAACAAAACCTCTATCCTCCATATCCTGTATGCCTTGTTTCCCATAGGCTGTGACCGCTATGTCGAGCCGTTCGGCGGCTCCGGTGCGGTATTGCTCGGAAAACCTGTGCCGGACAAATTCGAGGTGTTCAACGATTACAACCACAACCTCGTGAATTTATTCCGCTGTATGCGTGACCGCCCGATGGAGTTCATCCGTGAACTCGGTTTTTTAAGCCTGAATTCCCGTGACGATTTTGCAATCTTAAAAAAGTTCTTCGAAAAAGAGGAATTCACCGAGGACTACCTAAAGGCACAGCTCGAACTTACGGAAATAATGCTGCCCGAAGTGACCGCCAATGAAGTGCGGACGCTGTATTCGATGGCAAGGAACGACCACGACCTGCGCAGGGCTGCCATGTTCCTAAAGCTCATCCGCTACAGTTATTCCAGCGGATGCAAGTCCTTTGCCTGTCAGCCGTTTTCCCTCAGGACGCTGTTTACGCTCGTGCAGGACTTTGCCAAGCGATGCGAGAATGTGGTTATCGAAAACCAAGATTTCGAAATCCTCATAAAGCACTATGACCGCCCGACTACCTTCACCTACTGCGATCCGCCGTACTTCACAAGCGAATATGTGTATGACTGCGGCTTCACATGGGAGGATCATCTGCGGCTCTACCACGCTCTTGCGGGCATGAAAGGCAAATTCCTGCTGTCCTATAACGATTGCCCCGAAATCCGGGAGTTATATAAAGAATATGACTTTTTCGACTTCAAACGGGTGCATAGCATGGCGCAGAAATACGAGGCCGGCAAAGAATTTCCCGAACTGCTCATAGCCAATTATGACCTCTTTGAGCGTGAACGGCAGCAGCCGCACCAGCTCACCCTGTTCGATTCCATCGACAAGCCACTCGACTACGAAAAAATATTAAAGGAGAACATCGTATGCAGAATAAAAAGATAAAAACCGAAATCATTATGCTTCCCGTGCCTGCCGAGCTGTTCCTCGAAGCCGGAATGTTCGAGGGCGATCCCATGCAGATGTACGCAGACGGGCATAAGATCGTCATTGAAAACATCGACGACCCGAAGGACATCGTCTGTGACGGCGATTGCGAAAACTGCCCCATTGCCGACATGGACTGTGACGGCGACTGCGAGGACTGTCCTTGCAGCGATAATTGCGATGAAAGCGAGGCGAACTGATATGACAAAGCTATACCGTGTCCTTGGCAAAAGAGGGCGAATCACTATCCCGTTTGAGATCCGGCAGCGTGTGGGCTTCACCTATAACGATGTGCTGTCCTTCACCGAATCACCGGACGGCAGAACTGTCACCGTCAAGCGTGAAAAGATTTGCGATAACTGCTCCGGCACCAAGACAGCCGACAAGGAAGCCGAGATGACGCTCGAAGATTTCCTCGACAGCCTCTCTGCTGAACAGCAGCGTGTAGCCCTTGTCCATTTGTCCGTCAAATGGGCTGAACAGAAATCCCAAAATACCAATATATAATCAGGAGGAATTATTATGGCAACCAAGAAAGCAAACACCTCTTCCAAACCCAAGCTGTCGGTCAGTGCTAAAATCGACCGCATGATCGAGCGTGAGGACGCGACGGTCAAAGCCTATGCAAGCGTCAATATCGGCGGCGCGTTCGTTATTAAGGACATCGCCGTTGTGGACGGTCAGAAAGGGATGTTCGCCCGGATGCCCTTTCGCTCCTACAAAACCGGCAGCGGCGAAACAAAATATTCCGACATTGCCTTCGCCCTCACCGATGAGGCAAGACAGAGTCTTAACGACGCCGTTCTCGGCGCTTACCGTGAAGCTCTGGAGGAATCCGAGGACGAATTACCCGATGAGGACGAAAGCCCTGCACAAAAGATGTGACTTTTTTCTGAAAAGTGCAGATTTCGCTGGACTTTCCGAATTTTTTCGGTATCCTGTAGGTAGAGGTGGTAAATATGAGAAAGACGAAAATGCTCGCAGCCCTCCTCGCAGGACTGATCACGCTGAGCCTTGCGGGATGCGGTGCGGATAAGACGGAAAATACAGGCAGCGATCCTGCAAGCGCGGAAAGCGGCATCACGGCAACGGCAACGGACAACGCTTCCGAGCCGACCGACGAGAGCAGCCTGCCTGCGGGTACGGAAAGCGCGACCGACTCTACAACAGAAAAAGAAAAGGAAAGCAGTACAGCCCCTGCGAACAGCGGCAAAACGGAAGCTGCAAAGCCTGCGGATACCGAATCGCCAAAGCAAACCGAAACCCCAAAGGTGACAGAAACCCCAAAACAGACCGAGCCGCCGAAGGTCACGGAGCCGCCGGAAACCAAACCGACCGAGCCGCCTACGAAGCCCACCGAACCGCAGCCCACCGAACCTCCTGCAACGCAGCCGCCGAAGGGCTTCACCGAGGCCGACCATACACGCATCGTGTCCGAGGTCAAAACCTATGCGGAAAGCTATACCGCCAAGGACTTCACCTTCGAATGGGCAGAGGAATTGGCGTTCGGCTGGGATATCGGTTGGATGGGAACGCCGAGGATCAGCCGTGACGGTGTGGACGGGGTCATCAGCACCCTGAAGCACCATGTGGATCTGATCTATAAAACCGGCACCGACCCTGCCAACGGCGTGACCGCAAACAGCGTCAGCTATAAGGTGGTGCAGCTCGAAATCGACGGCGGGATCGCCTATGCCGTAATATACGGCTGATACAATATTATAACCCTCATGAGAATGTCGTGAAATCCACGGCATTCTTTTTTTTCACCAAATTGAATGGAGGAATCTCTATGAAAGCCAAAACAAAACGAGTGGTGACGGCATTGCTTGCCGTCGTTATGCTGCTCACAACACTTCTGCCGCTGACCGCCTCGGCCGCCGATGTGACGATGGATCTGAACAACTGCCATGTCAGTTGGGATTACACCCTCACCGACGAGGACGGAAACACCTTCTCCGCCGCCTACGGGCTGAGGGCTGCAGACGACATCTATTTCAATAAGGGCTTCAGCCCGTATCTCAGCAAAATGCATGACTACACCGCCAAGCGCAGGGGCCTCACCGGAAACAAATCCGATTGGGTATACGGCAAGGACTATGTATACTGCTTCTGCATTGAGCGAGGCATCCCGCTGCCGGACAATACGGAATATGCTGGCTCCGCCGATGCAAGCCACGGAGATAAATATAAGCGGCTGACGGAGAATCAAAAGGACTTGCTCAAGCTCGCACTGACCTACGGATATCCTAACCGAGTGGGCTTGCAGACGAGCAAGGACGCCAACGCCTGCTATGCCGCAACCCAGCTCATCGTGTGGCAGATCACCATGGGCTTTCGCAGCTCGGCTACGGCGCTGAACGACAAGACCTATCCCATGAGCGGATACAGCGGCACGATGACCGAGCAGTATACGCGGAATAAATATCTGAAAGCCTATTACGACGGCATCCTCTCGGATATGGCGACCCATTACACCCGACCGAGCTTTACGGCTTATACCGCAAGCGCGGCAAAGACCTTTGAGATGGACTACAGCGGCGGCAGATATACGGTAACGCTGACCGATACCAACCGTGTGCTGCAAAACTATGCCGTGACGGTAAGCGGCGGCGCTTCGGTATCGGTTAACGGCAATACGCTGACCGTTTCTTCCGTAAAGCCGCTGAATGACGAAGTAACTGTCAAGCTCAACCGCCGCGTTCCCTCCACGGATATGTCCACCGGCTTTCTGATCTGGTCCGTGCCCGGCAAGGAAAACGCCAATCAGGATATGGTCTCCGGCGTTCCCGCCGACAACGACCCCGTGCCGGCATATCTAAAAGTGCGTACCGCTGCCGGAAGCGCAAAGATCGTCAAGGTCAGCGAGGACGGCAAGGTGGACGGCATTACCTTCCGCATTCAGGGCGAAGGTGTGGATCAGACTGTAAAAACCACAAACGGCGGCGTGATTCAGGTGGACAACCTTCGCCCCGGCGTGTACACCGTAACAGAAGCCGAATATGACAAATATGTGCCGCAGGAAACCCGCCGCGTCACCGTAGTCAGCGGTCAGGTGTCAACCGTCACCTTTAACAATGTCCTAAAGCGCGGCGGACTGAAGGTCACCAAGACCGCCGAGGACGGACTGACCGAAGGCATGAAATTCCGGCTCTACGGCACATCCCTTGCGGGAATCGCCGTGGACGAATACGCCGTCACCGACAAAAACGGTGTGGCGAAATTCAAGGATGTGCTGATTGGTTCGGGATATACCCTCGAAGAAGTAGATACCCCGAACCGCTATGTTGTACCGGACAAGCAGACAGCAGCGGTGGAATGGAACAAGGTCACAAGCAAAGCCTTTGACAATGTTCTCAAGAAATTCAGCGTTACGGTTACGAAATCCGATTCTGAAAAGGGCTTGCCGCAGGGCAACGCCTCTCTCGCAGGGGCAAAGTACGGCATCTATAAAGGCAATCAGCTCATCGACACCTACACCACCGACGCAAATGGTCAGTTTACCACCAAGTATTATATCTGCGGCGATGATTGGTCGCTGAAAGAGATCAACCCCTCCGAGGGATATTTAATCAATACCGAAAGCCTGCACATCGGCGCAGAAGCCAGGCTCTATACCGTTGAATACAATCTTGCAAAGCCTCTCGACTCCCTTGAAGATGTGATCAAAGGCAAAATTGCGATCATCAAGCACACCGACGACGGCAGCACCAAAATCGAAACGCCCGAAGTCGGTGCAGAATTTGAGGTGTATCTGAAA
>OLOH01002089.1_pt1 | contig 10343 bp, 9 predicted proteins | sample 1673221 | NCBI WGS metagenome assembly OLOH01 (sample SAMEA3136767, study PRJEB25190) | human gut metagenome
CCCGCCAGGGCGCGTTCCTCTTGGATGGCGAGCATATGGTGGGGGAAGCCCTCGCGGCCTGTCCCGACCGGGTGAGCGCGCTGTTTGTGGACGAGGCGCGGTTGGAGGCTTACGCCGCTCTGACCGCACTTGTGCCGCAGACAGCGTGCTATGCCGTGCCTTCGCACGTGCTGGCGGCCATCTCGCAGGTCAAAACGCCGCAGGGCGTGGCGGCGGTCTGTGCCATGCCCCCGTCCCCCGCGCCGGAGGAGATGGGCAACCGGTTGATTTTGTTGGAAAACGTGCAGGACCCCGGCAACGTGGGCACGGTGCTGCGCACGCTGGATGCGGCGGGATTTGATGGCTGCATCCTCACGCCCGGCTGCGCCGACCCCTTTGGCCCCAAGGCGCTCCGGGCCACGATGGGCAGTGTGTTTCGCGTGCCGGTGTGTTCCGTGGGGAATACGGTGGAAACCGTACAGGCCCTCAACGCGCGGGGCTATGCCACCCTTGCGGCGGCATTGGACGGCGAGAACTTCTACCGCCGCGCGCCTCTGCCCGCACGCCTGTGCGTGCTTATCGGCAACGAGGGCGCCGGGCTCACAAAGCAGGCGCAGGACGCGTGCACGAACCGCTTCCGCCTTCCCATGCGTGGCGGCGCGGAATCGCTCAATGCCGCTGTGGCCGCCGCCGTTATGATGTATGATCTGATTAACCGCGAATGATACAAAGGAGGAACCCGCAGATGATCCGCAACATCGTTTTTGATATGGGCATGGTGCTACTGGACCATGACCCGCTGCTGCCCTGCATCCGCCACGCGGGCCGGGAGCGCGCGCAGGCGCTCTGCGACGGCATCTTCTGGCATCCGGAATGGATGGAACTGCTCGATGGCGGCGTAATGGACGAGCAGGCCTATATTCCGCGCGCGCAAAGCCGCTTTGAGGACCCGGAGATGAAGCGGCTGGTTGCGGAGATCCTGAACGATTGGTATCTGGACGCGCTGTATCCCAAGTCGGGCATGGAAGCGGTGCAAAAGGACCTGCTGGACCGCGGTTTTCGCCTCTATGTGCTGAGCAACGCTGGCTACAGCTTCCACAAATTCAGCTATAAAATCAAACATATCGACCGCTTCAGCGGCATCATGGTGTCGGCCGAGGAGCGGCTGATGAAGCCGGACCCCGCCCTTTACGGCCGCCTCTGTGACCGTTTTTCACTGGAGGCGTCGGAGTGCCTGTTTATCGACGACCTGCCCCGCAATATTGAAGGTGCGCAGAAGGCCGGCATGAACGGCTACTGTTTCCAGGATGGCGACGTGGCACGGCTGCGGTCCTTTCTGGAAGCTCTCAACGCCTGAGGGGGATGTGGGATGCTGCAATGGATTGCGTTTCTGGCTGTGGTCTGCGCGCTAAGCGTGGCCCTGAACCGGCGCTTTGAGCGCGTGCTTGCCCCTGCCCTGTGCGGGCTGATGCTGCTGCTCTATGTGCTGGCGATTCCGCGCGTCCTTTCGTGGGTGGACTGGATTGCTCCTGTTTTGCTGGCGCTTACGGTTGCCTTGGCCATCGCCGCACTGGCCTTACGAAAGCTGACGCCACGCGCTCTTGTGGCGCGCTTTGCCAAAAACGTGCTTACGCCAGGCACATTGTGCTTTGCCTGCCTGTGCGCCTTGTTTCTCTACGCCAGCGAACCCATGGTTGTATGGTGGACGGATGACGCGGGCTATTGGGCGCTGGAGGTCAAGTCGCTGTGGCATTACGGAGGGCTGGTGGGCGCGGATCAGCATCTGGCCCTGTATTATGGTACGTACTTGCCCGGAATGCAGCTGATACAGTGGTGGGCCATGCACGCTTTTGGCCAGTGGAGCGAGCCGGTGCTCTATTCGTCTCTGTTCATCACCTATGCCGCTTTTCTGCTGCCCATCTTTGACCGCGTAAGCTGGCGGCGTTGGTGGATTTTGCCGTTCGTCCTGGCAGGTATGGTCACTTTTCCCCTGTGGGGCAACGCGCTCAGTTACATTGTATTAAGCGTTGATACGGCTCTGGCATTATGCTTCGGGTATGCGCTGGTACGGATTTGGAAGCTGGAACCGAACGACCGGGCAGGCCTGTGGGGCATTGGTTTGTCTCTGTGCGCCATGGTGCTGATAAAGCAGATCGGCATCCTGTTCGCATGGCTGGCCATAGCGCTGATGCTGGTGCTGGGGCGTTGGCGGAGACAGCCTCGTGCCGGGCTGTGGCTGTGTTGCCTGACGCCGCTGGCCGCTCTGGGCAGCTGGATGCTGTTTTGCTCGCTCACAGGCATCAGCGGGTTTCATACGTCCAGCCTGTGGAGCGCGGCGGCCGGGCTGTTGAGTGGCAGTTATTCGCTTCCGGAAAAGGCCGGTCAGGTGGCGCCCAGCATTCTCCATGCTCTTTTTTCTCCACTGACCAATACAGGACGTTTCTCCACCCGGCTCATCAACGATACCCTGGCGCTCGTTCCTCTGCCGCTTGGGGTTCGGCTCCTTGTGCTGATTGTTTTGCCCCTGTGCCTTGTTCGGTGCTATCCCAAGCGTGAGATGATCCGGATCAGCCTGTTCTCTCTGGGGGCTGCGGCAGTCTATACGCTGGTTATCTACGGCAGCTTTTTTACGGTCTTTCTGGCGGAGTTCGATATGTATGTGGAGGAAGACCTGTCCAACATGACGCTGCTTCTGGAGCGATATTACGCACCGGTCACGCTGGGACTGGGCATGCTGGTGGCAGCGCTGGTCATCGGCGCGTTTCCCCGGGCGCTGGCCAAGGTATGGAAGCCCCTTCCTGCCATATGCCTCACGCTGTTTACGGCTACGCTGGCGCTGACGGTCAACTGGAGCGCGCTCGCAGACGATCTGGTTCCTGAGCGCTACATCCAATACGACGAGGCTACGGGCGTGGAAGGCAAAACCTATATGGATCATTACTGGGGCGAAGCGCTGGCAGGCTATGAGGGCGCGCGTGTGCTCGTGGGACTTGAGCCCAACAATTCCTTTATTGGCTTGCTCAACTACACCTTTGCCCCGGCGCGGTTCTTCTGTCCTACTTGGGATGATTTGGAGAGCACGGAAGCCTTATCCGCCCGGCTTTTGAAGGATGGCATCACCCATTTGATCTTTTTTGATGAATCCAACGAGCTCTATGAACGAGCGATGCCTCTGGCGGCGGATGGGGAACTGTATTCCTGGACGCTGTATGAGGTACTGCCCGATGGGGCAGGCGGCGTAAGCCTGACCGAATACTATTATTGAGCTTCCCACAGGTGCGCAGGCAAAGCATGCGCCGGGCTTACTCAGGATGCTGGCAACGAGGGGAATCGCCCCCCGTTGCGGCATCCTTCATGCTTTTCTTCTCCCCCAATGGCTGAAGCCGCAGCATTTTCCGTGGCCGCAGCGAGCGTTTGAATATCGCATAAACCATAACATTTTTAAAGACTTGGGTGTTGTGGCATCTATAATCATTTTGTGTCATATTCTGGGTCTTTTTATCGTTCAAAATGCCTGAAATATAAGAAAATAAATAGTAAGAAAAACCGTTGACAAGCGATTGACAAATTCATATCATATCCTGTGGTTTCTTCTATAAAAAACGGTCATATTAGGAGGAATGATGGATGAAACGGTTACTATCCATTCTCTTGAGCCTGACGCTTGTTTTCTCTCTGAGTGCAGCGGCCGGCGCGGAGACGGCTGAAGCGTCTGTGGTGCAGACGCAGGTGCTTGTTATTGGCGGCGGTGGAGCCGGTATCTCTGCGGCGATCGCGGCTGCTGAACAAGGCGCACAGGTTCTGCTGCTTGAAAAGCTGGGCTATCTGGGCGGCGCGACGATCATCTCCGGTGGCAAGATTCCGGCTGCCAACAGCAAGCAGCAGCAGGAAAAGGGCATTGAGGACAGCGTTGAGGCGCTTGCGCGCGACATCCTGCGTCCCTCCAACTACAGTGCCCGTCAGGAGCTGGTCTACACGGTCGCTGAAAACGCGACGCCTGTGGCCGAATGGCTGGAAAGCATGGGCGTTGTCTGGACGCTGATGGATTCCCTCTACTACGGCCAGACCGAGTATCGTATGCTCAACGCTGAGGGCAACGGCGCCGGCATGACCTCCAAGATGATCGACCATCTCAACAGCCTTGAGAATGTGACGGTCATGCTGGAGACCACCGGAACCGGTCTGATCACCAATCAGGAGAACGAGGTCATCGGCGCAACGGCCGAGGGCAAGGACGGTTCGATGGTGATCTACGCCGACAACGTGGTCCTGGCGACCAGCGGCTTTGCGGCCAATAAGGAAATGCTTGAGAAGTACATCCCCGAGATCGTGGATGCCTATCCCATGGTCGCTCCTGGCGCTACGGGCGAAGGTATTCTCTGGGGCATGGAGCTGGGCGCTGCGGTTGAGAACATGCACGCTTATCAGGGCTACGGCTTCTACTGCGAGGGCGTGGGCGCCATGGATCAGGGTCTTGCTGACCGCGGCGGCATCATGGTCAACCTCAACACCGAGCGCTTCTGCGACGAGCACAACGGCTATTCCCAGATCGCGCCTCACGTGATCGCCCAGCCTGAGCATCACGTCTATCTGATCTTTGATGAAGCCAATGCCCAGCAGAGCGATCTGAGCGCTTACGAGGAGAAGGGCCTGCTCATCAAGGCCGATACCGTTGCCGAGCTGGCGGAAAAGACCGGCCTGGATGCCGAAAAGCTGGAAAAGGTTGTGGAAGAATACCGCGAGGGCATCGAGAAGGGCGAGGACAAGTTCAACCGTACGCTTCTTCCCGATTCTTTCGAGGCTCCCTTCTACGCCATCTACATGACTGCTGACCTGCGTCATACCCAGGGCGGCCTGGTGACCGACGTTGCGGCTCACGTGCTGACCGAGGACAACGAGGTTATTCAGGGCCTCTACGCGGCTGGCGGTGTGACCGAGGGCTTCTCCACCCGCGCCGGTGCGGATTACATGTCTGGCAACGGTTTGCTGCAAGCGCTGGTCTTCGGCAAGATCGCCGGTGAGCGCGCTGCCACCGAGACCCGTGGTTCTCAGGAGTATGTGCCCTATACCGGCACCGGCCTGGACAACTACAAGGACTGATCTTAACAGGCAGAGGCCGCGAAGACAATTCTTCGCGGCCTCTCAGCGTCATAGGCGGACTTTTTTGACATGCTGAGGGCGCCGGATGATTCCGACGCCCTCAGCGTTTTTTCTTTATTTACTCGGCTTTACTCGCCGTCAGAGAGCTTGTTGGCCTCATCACCAATGGCGATCTTGAAGCCATTCTTCTTCTCCTGCGTCTTTTCCTTGGGCAGACGCACCATCAGCACGCCATGGCGATAATCGGCCTTGATGGCACCCACGTCGATACCTTCCAGATTGAAGGACCGCTCCACATGGCCGCAACGGCGCTCGTTGCATACATAGCCTTCCTTGGTTTCCTTCTTCTCCTGATTGATGTCAGCACTGATCGTCAGCACGCCGTCGTTAACGTCAAGGCTGATGTCTTCCTTCTTTACGCCAGGCAAATCGGCCTCCAGCAGGAACGCATCCTCCTTTTCACGAACGTCCACCCGCATCTCGGGCGCGTTGCTGGCGTCAAAAAACTCACGCATGAAGTGATCGTTAAACAGCGGGGCAAAAGCAGAGTCAAAAGCGCGACGGAACGGAACGATTGTATACATAAAGCATCCTCCTTACAAATGCGGCGTTTGCCGCCCGGTCTTAAAAACGGAATTTCTGTGGTCTGGAGGCTCCCGGGGGAAATTCCCCCGTGGTCCTTTCCTCCTGACCACGCTGTTAGTATACCTAAATGGTCAAAGATAGTCAAAATTGAAAATCGCGATTGATTCATCAAAGAAGGTCAAAAATAGCATCAGCCACATTCGAAATGGCGGCTGATGCTAACGAAATCATCTTTTTTCTTCGTTTTTTAGCGTTTTTCAGATGAGATGCCCAAAATGTAATCACCCAGCTGCTTAGGCGTATGGAACAGGTTCGTAGCGCCTGCGGCGCGCAGCTCGTCCTCTGTGCGGAAGCCCCAGCAGACCGCCGCACCGTCCACTCCGGCATTGCGGGCGGTTTCCACATCCACGTCGCTGTCGCCGACATAGAGCACTTCGGATGGCTTGCATCCCCATTCCTTCATCACCCTGAGGACCGTATCCGGAGCGGGCTTGCGGCGCACGCCCTCCTGTTCTCCCACCGCCAGCGGAATCCAGCGGCTGAAATAATCCTGGGTGAGCGCCTTGACGTTGGGATCATTCTTGTTGGAAACGATCGCCTGGCGCACGCCCGCCTGATTGAGGCGCTCCAGCAGCGCCTCAATCCCGTCATAAGGAGCCGTGGTATCGTTGTTGTGGCGCGCATAATAGCTCTTAAACGCCTGCAGGGTTTCCTCGAAGGCTTCCTCGTCGCCGTCGGCGGACGCCGGCAGCGCACGATGGATCAGCTGGCCCACGCCGTTTCCTACAAAGCGGCATACCTCTTCCGATGTGCGTTCGGGATAGCCGCTTTCTCTCATCGCATGGTTGACCGCATTGGCCAGATCCTCCAGTGTGTTGAGCAGCGTTCCGTCCAGGTCATAAATGACCGTTTCATACCGTTTACGCATTTACAAGGTCCCTCCCCTGACTTTCGTCACCGGCATGATACCACTAGTTCGCACTTTGCGCAACCCGGTTTTACAATGCCAACCCTTTCCCTCGATTGCGAAAACGCCCGCGCTTTGCTATAATGGTGGCACGCTTTTTGAAGGGGAGGAGGCATGCCGCATGCGCAAACTGCGCCGGTTTATCTGGTATCTGGCGGGAAGGCTGCTGCTGATTACGGTGCTGTTGGGGCTGTTTACGGTCACGTTTTACTATGCCATGAACGCCTCCAATATCTATATCGTGCTCAAGGACGGCATGGCCAAGCGTGCTCAGGTCATCATGATGGGCGAATCGCCGTCGGAGCTGACCAAGTTCTTTCAGGGCAGCTACCTGCAGCGGGATGAAAACCTGCTGCTGGCCATTGATGGGCGTAGCCCCTATAGCTATTACACCATACGCGGCATCGACCACAGGCTGGAAATGACCTGGATGTGGTGCTGGCCGTGGGAGAGCACCGCGCGCGTGGAATTTATCGAAACCATTCCCCGCATCGACGGACGGGTGAATGGCGACTATGCGGAGGCGGCGCGTGCGCTGTATGGCGAAGGCTATGAATCACCTCCCAAGTGGCAGGGAGGGCGCTATACGGCCACCATGGTCAAGGAAAACAACCAGTGGCACATTCGCAGCCTGTCGCTGGTGGAGCTGCTGGATGGGGACGAAGGGGACGCCCAGCCATGAGCGAAAGCATGACGGTCCATATTATCGCGCGCATCCGCAGCGATTTTGGAGCCAAATTCGGCATTCCACGCCAAAGCGGGCTGGTGGACAGCCTGACGGCCCGCGTGATATTCGAACCGGAATATCGAAATTCCGACGCGCTTCGCGGGCTGGACGGGTTCAGCCATCTCTGGCTGATCTGGCAGTTTTCCCAGTGCATGGGAAGGGACTGGTCGCCCACGGTGAGGCCGCCCAAGCTGGGCGGCAACCGGCGCATGGGCGTTTTTGCCACGCGATCGCCGTTTCGGCCCAATCCTATCGGCCTGTCCTCCGTGCGGCTGGAGCGAATCGAAACGGACCCCGTGCTGGGGCCCGTTTTGTACGTATGCGGCGCCGACCTGATGGACGGCACCCCGATCTTGGATATCAAGCCCTATCTGCCCTATACCGACAGCCATCCGGATGCGCGGGGAGGCTTTGCCCCCGGTCCACAGGCCGCACTGGAAGTGCAGGCCTCTGCCGGGGTCCTTGCGCCTGTCCCGCCGGACAAGCGGCAGGCGCTTCTCGATACGCTGGCGCAGGACCCCCGTCCCGGCTATCAGCACGAACCCGGCCGGGTCTACGGCCTGCTTTTTGCCGGCTGCAACGTGCGCTTCACCGTCGAGGACGGCGTGCTGACCGTACGTGAGGTCTGTCCTGCCGAAAGAGGCACGGGGTGAGCGGAACAGCCCATAAAGACGGCCTCTCCGTCCTCACGCCCGCTTCGTTTCACCCTCCAGAATCAGCAGCGCGCCCATCATCGCCACAGCCGCTATATCCCGGCTGTACACCACCGTGCCCAGCAGCGCAATCACACCCACCGCAATCCCCGTCAGGATCAGATGTGCCCTGGCGGGACTTTTTTTCAGACCTCGCAAGGCCCCGCGTCCCATCAGCCATACCATGCCGCCCATCAGCGCCGTGCCCAGCACGCCCGTGCCGCTCAGCGCGTCCAGGATGTCGCTGTGCTGGCTGAGCAGTTTTTCGCCGCCAAACATACTGCCCGTAATCGGCGAGCGCAAGAAGCCTTCCAGCGCCGTCAGATAATATCCAAGTCGGGAATCGGCGCTGGTGGCGCCGCCCTCAAGTGCCAGGAGCAGCTGACGGAAGCTGAAGGCAAAATTGCTCAGTCCCAGCCCTTCGCACACATTGGCCGCCAGCGCGGTATGGCAGGGATACAGCCCGCCCGAGGGCGCGGTTTTGATCCGTCCGTCCTCACGCCAGGCGTCAAATATCAGCTGTGCCACGGCTTCAAGCGCCTCGTGCTGCGGTGTCACGCCCAGCTCCATCAGGTACAGCGCGCTTTCCAGCGTGGTAAACGGCGCCCCCTTGAGCAGCTTTCGGTCCGGCGTGGTCCACCAGTCCGCACCCTGGTCGTGACGGTGGGAGAGAATGACCGCCACGTCTGCGGCGGTGCTTTGCGCAATTGTCATGGTTTGTCCGTTCCTTTCGCAGTCATGTTTCGGGCGCTGGCTGCGCATGCTACTTCCGGACGGCGCGCGGCTTGCCGGCGCCTGTCCAAAAGAGGGAAGGAGGAATCCGCCTTGCAGAAGCGACCCCCAAAGCCTCGCCCCGATGCCAAGCGCCTGTGCGATCTGGCGCATATGGCCGACGAGCCACAGAGCACCGACGTGCTGGGCAGCTACACCGGTACTGCGCAGGACGGCGAACATCCCGTGCAGGACGCCGACGACCTGTAGGCACAAAAGGCCCGCTGCGCTCAAAAAACGCGGCGGGCCTTGAAGGGTTTTACAGGGAATTGATCAGCTCGTAGGTTTCGCGGTCAAAGTGCTTCTTCATCATCAATGCGTCGGCAAAGGGCATGTTGAACACGCGTCCATGGCGGATGCCGATGGCCTGGTTGGTGATGCCGCGGTTGAGCAGCTGCACGGCCAGGTGGCCCGCCTCAAAGGCGAAAGCACTGTCCTGCGCGGTGGGCTGCGCGCCGCGCTGAGTGTAGCCGATGACGGTAGCGCGGGCTTCGATGCCGCCGCACTTGCGCTTCAGGATGCTGGCGAGACGCTCGGCGTTGATGGGCTCGCCGGGGTAGACGACCTTGCCGTTATCGTTTAAGAACTTGCGCCAGTCAAATTCCTTCATCTTGTGCCAGCAGTGCTCGCCGATGACGAGGGTGGCGCGGGTGTTGCCCTTGGCGATCAGCCCGTTGAGGCGTGCGGCAAGAACGTCCACGTCCCAGTCCATTTCGGGCACGACCACCATTTCCGCACCGGTGGCCATAGCCGTCTTCATGGCGATGTCACCCGAGTTGCGGCCCATGACCTGCACCACGGCGGGGCGGTCGTGGCTACGGCTGGTGGCTCGAATGGAGCGCACGGCCTCCACACATACATTGACGGCGGTATCATAGCCCAGCGTGGCCTCGGTATAGCCCAGGTCGTTGTCGATGGTGCCGGGGATACCCACGCAGGGGATGCCCAGCTCGCACAGGTGCATGGCGCCGTTGAAGCTGCCGTCGCCGCCGATGACCACCAGCGCATCGATGCCAATCTTGCGCAGATTGTCGGCACACTGGCGCTGCACTTCGGGTTTTTTGAATTCATCGCAGCGTGCGGTACGCAAAAAAGTACCGCGCTGGTCCGCAATATCCAAGACTGTTTCCAGGTCCAGGGCGGCGATGTCGTCCTCGGGATTTTCACTGAGGCCCAACAGGCCATTATAGCCGCGCTTGATGCCCATAAGCTGAATATCGTGCGCAGCTGCGCAGCGAGCCACGCTGACTACAGCCGCATTCATGCCGGGGCTGTCGCCGCCGCTGGTCAGAATGCCGATCTTTCGGATCAAACCAATCACTCCTTGATTTCGCTCGGGCAGGTGGAAACCCCGCCAAGCAGTAGTATAGCACAGCTTTTGCCTGGCGCAAGGGGGCAAAAGGGGCTGTAAGGGATTACATTTCGGAATTTCCCACCCGTGTGCGGCGCTCCTCGGTGCCCACGTGCTTGAGGTAGGCCGTGGGACTCATGCCGACGATATGCTTGAACTGCTTGCTGAAGG
>OLOH01002093.1_pt1 | contig 10311 bp, 10 predicted proteins | sample 1673221 | NCBI WGS metagenome assembly OLOH01 (sample SAMEA3136767, study PRJEB25190) | human gut metagenome
CGCATAGCGGGCCAGCAGGGCGAACACGATTCCCTGGGCGGTGACAGTGGCCACTGCCGCGCCCGCAACGCCCCATCCAAGCGGGAAGACGAACAGCAGGTCCAGCCCCACATTGAGCAGGGCCGCCAGCACCACGGCGTACAGGGGAGTTTTGCTGTCCCCCAAAGCCCGCAGGATGGCCGCCAGCAGATTGTACGCCATAATGGCCGGGATGCCCCCAAACACGATGCGCAGATAGAGCAGCGCTCCCGGCAGAATGTCATCCGGAGTGTTCAACAGGCTCATCACCGGCTGGGCGGCCAGCTGGCTGGCGATCATCAGCAGCACGGTGAAAATCACGCACAAGGTCACCGACGCTCCTACCGTTCGGGAAAGTTCCCGGTGGTCTTTTGCCCCGAAATGCTGGGCCATCAAAATGGCGAAGCCCTGGGTCAACCCTTGGATGATGCCCAACACCATCCAGTTGAGCCAATCTGCGGCGCCCAACGCTGCCAGCGCGCCCACGCCCACCACTTGACCTACTACGGCGGTATCCACCACCGTGTAGAGCTGCTGGAACACATTTCCCACCATCAAAGGCAGAGCAAAGGTGACCAACAGCTTTGTGGGGGAACCTTCTGTCATGCTGCGGATCCTCTGAGCCATAAAACGACCCCTTTCTATAAGGTACGCCTGTTTTCAGGCAAAAAGGGACAGCGAAGGCAGTTCCCCGATCCTCGGGTCGCTGCGAACGCCGCTCTCTTCTCCAGATATCTTATCATGTCCCTTGCGGGTTTGCAATCCATATTTTCAAGTTTTCACCCAGGTTTTTCCGGCGCTTTTCCCCGCCCTCAAAACCCGGGAAATTTCTGGCCTTTGGGCCCTTTTTCGCTGCCGTTTACCGACCGGTCTTTGCCGCCCCGCCGTATTTCTCCAAAAACCTTTCGATCACCCTTTCACACCCCTGGGGATCCATCCCAAAACTTTGGGCGTGGCCCGCTTCCGGCACCAGGTACAGTTCCTTTTCCCCACGGCAGGCACGGTAATTTTCTTCCGTCATCTCTTCCGGCACAAAATCGTCCGCCTGCCCATGAAGGAACAGCACCGGCAGCCGGTTTTTCCCCAGGGCTTCCCGGGTATCCGCCCCTTTTAAGGAGAACCCGGCCACCACTCTGGCCACCAGGTCCAACAGGTACAAAAACGGGAAGGGAGGAAGATGAAAATCCCGCTTGGCCACGTGGGCCATGATGGCCCAGGGTGTGGTGAACCCACAGTCCGCCACGATCCCCCGGGTGTTCTCCGGCAGATCCAACCCCGACGCCATCAGCACCGTGGCAGACCCCATGGAGATCCCCATGAGAAACAGGGGCAGTTCCTTCCCAAACCGCTGGGAAGCGTACCTGGCCCAGTCCCGGCAGTCAAACCGTTCCCGCACCCCGTAGGTGATGTATTTCCCCTGGCTCTCTCCGTGGGACCGCTGATAGGGCAGCAGCACATGATACCCCAACCGGTGGAAAAATTCCACTTCCAGGGCAAAGTCGATGGTCGCCAGGGACCGGTATCCGTGAAAGGCCAAAATCACCCCTTTGGGCTGTCCCTGGGCGGGCAGGTACAAAGCGGTAAGTTCCAACCCGTCAAAAGAGGTGAGCTTTATCCGCTCCGCTGTATGGGCCTTGATAAACGCCTGGGATTCCTGCATCCGCTCCCGGAAGGGCCGCCAGATGGAATCCTCTTCCTCGTACTGTTCGTCCGGCCGCTCCACTTTATACCGCCGGATGGAAAACCGGAAAAAGAACCAGGTGGCCAATCCCAGCAGCAAAATGAGCAAAACGGCGCAAACTCCCACGATCACCCAAAACGTTGTCATGGAACTCCTCCTTTCCCAGCGTCACCGGGCGTGCCTTCCCCTGTACCGGCCCGGCTTCTCTTGAACGGTTTTTTCCACAGTCCGGGGTTTCCCTGTGGAAAACTCTTCTTCCCGAACTTCTTTGTGGCGTCCCAAACCCAGCAGGGTGGGCAGCGCCAGCAGCAGGACTCCTATCACCAGCACCACCGGCGGACCCCACCAGGAGCTGAGGAACTCATACACCGTCCCTGCTCCCGGCAAGGACGCCACCACCGCTCCTTGGATGGTCTCCGGGGAAAGGAGCGCTTCCGCCTCTTCCCCTTCCCCGTCGCCCCGGGCGATAAAGCTGTCCCCGGTACTGCCCACCAAACGCTGGAAGGATTTCCCCTCCTGGTCCTGGCACAGCACCGCGTCCCCCAGGCCGTATTCTTCCCGGGGCACTGTCACCGCCAGATCCCCCGGGGAAAGGGCGGGCGCCATGGACGTATCCTTCACCTGCCGCAGGGTCAGCCCGAAAAGGGACACCTCTTCCTGCTCCAACACCTGCCGCTGGCTAACCAGCCAGATGCTCATTCCCAACACCAGGCAGAGGATCACTCCCAGCAAAGCCCGCATCGCTTTGATCGCTCCCATGGTTTCTTCTCCTCCCTCAGAGCTTTCGCTCCATTGCAAAAGTTTCTCCTTTGCTTTGCCATTCGGTAATTTGTCAAACGGATTCCGTTCCGCACAACCTCCTGCTCCTTTTCCACCCGGTATCCCCGCTTTTCAAAAAACGGCCGGGCTATTCGGGAAGCATGGACAGTGATTTTTTCCACGCCCAATCCTTCCCCATACCCTTCCAGGGCCTGGACAATGGCGGACGCCACTCCCTGCCCTTGAAAATCTTTATGCACATACAGCCGGTCCAGATAGCCGGTTTGATCCATATCTCCAAACCCCAGGAGCACGCCCTCCCGCTCTGCCACCAGGGTATAGTGGGAGGAAAAGCTCTCTCCCCAGGCAGCCCGGTTCACGGATTCCGGGGAGGGCACCCAGGCGTCCACTTCTTCCTGGGTATACTCTTTCCGGGCCACTGTGTGCACCGTTTGGTAAAACAGCTGGATCAGCTCTTCCAGATCCTGGGCACGGTACAGCCGCAGCCGGAACTCTCCCGCCCGGCTTCCCAAGGCCAAACCCGGAGCGGTGTCCGCCAAAAGCCACTTGGCCACCCCGTCCTCCTGATGGGAGGGGATCACCCAATCCGCGGCCTCCTTCAGCCGGGGAACGGCGTTTTCCACTGCGCACCGTTCCTGGGCCGCTTCAAACAAAGGCAGGTCGTTGAGCCCGTCCCCAAAAGCCACCATCCGGCCGCAGCCCAGACGCTCCGCCAACAGTCGGGCGGCGTTGGCCTTGGTAGCGCCCTGGGCCATGATCTCCAGCCAGAACTCTCCCGGCTGGTAAATTTCCTCCTGGAGCAGGGCCCGCATCCCTTCCACCTGGCTCAACTCCTTCCAGGCGGGCTCCAAGGTTTCCCGGTCCCCGATGCAGGTGAAATAGAACACCTGGCCACCGTAAAGGGAATTTTCGTCCTCCGCCGGCAGGAATCGTGGGTCCCCACGGCGCTTTTCCAGATACCGGGCCACCCCAGGGGTTTCCAGGCCGGGACGCCACCGCACCCGCTCCACTCCTTCCAGCAAGGTATACACCAAGGGGGAAAGCCCAAAACGGCGGAAAATTTTCCGGGCACAGTGGATTTGGGACGGAAGAAAGGTCTCCTTCACCAGCAATTCTCCCGTGTCCCCCCGGCGAACGCCCCGTTGTAAACGATCACCGGCAAACTCTTGTTCAGCCCCTGGGTGACCACCTCCGCCGAGTTCCGGGACCGGGCAGTGGCGTACGTGAACCGCACCCCCTGCTCAGTCAACCGGTTGAGCACCCGGAGGGTAAACTCCGTCAGTTTCTCCTCCTCCGTGAGCAGCGTGCCGTCCAGGTCGGAGACGTATAAGGTATTTTTCACTGCCGTTCCCCCTCTCTTTGATGATATTGTATCACAGCCCCTGGGCAAAAGCCACGGATTTTACATGGGGTTTCCCTTATTCCTCCAGGATTTTCCCCTGTGAGAGCGTTTGCCAGGCAACATAGTAGGAAAAGCTTGTTTCTCCGGAAAAATCTTCTGTGCTGTGTTTTATCCTTTCCCCAGCACGCAAAAAAGCCCGGGGAACCCCGGGCTTTCCACTCATTTTAACTTACAGCAGGGACTTGTACAGTTCTGCGATCTCTTCCACGCTGGTATCCCGGGGATTGCCGGGACGGCAGGCGTCGTCGTAGGCGGACTGGGCCAGGAAGGGGATATCTTCCGGCTTGACAATCTCTTTCAGGTTGGCGGGGATGCCCACGTCCTGGGAGAGCTGGCGCACCGCGTCAATAGCGGCCTTCCGGTACTCTTCCTGGGTCATTTCGTCCACGCCCTTCACACCCATGGCACGGGCGATCTCACGGTACTTCTCGCCGGTGGCAGGAGCGTTGTACTCCATCACCGTGGGAAGGATGATGGCATTGGCCACGCCGTGGGGAGTGTCATACAAAGCGCCCAGAGGATGGGCCATGGAATGGACAATGCCCAGGCCCACGTTGGAGAAGCCCATGCCGGCCACATACTGGCCCAGGGCCATGCCTTCCCGGCCTTCAGGAGTATTTGCCACGGCGCCACGGAGAGAACGGGAAATGATCTCAATGGCCTTCAGGTGGAACATGTCGGACAGCTCCCAAGCGGCCTTGGTGATGTAACCCTCGATGGCATGGGTCAGAGCGTCCATGCCGGTGGCAGCGGTCAGGCCCTTGGGCATGGTGGACATCATGTCCGGGTCCACAATGGCCACCACAGGGATGTCGTGGGGGTCCACGCAAACCATCTTCCGGTTCTTTTCCGCGTCGGTGATCACGTAGTTGATGGTGACTTCCGCGGCGGTACCGGCAGTGGTGGGAACAGCGATGATGGGTTTGGCAGGATTTTTGGTATCCGCCACCCCTTCCAGGGAGCGCACGTCGGCAAACTCCGGGTTGGCGGCGATGATGCCGATGGCCTTGGCAGTGTCCATGGAGGAGCCGCCGCCAATGGCGATCAGGTAATCGGCGCCGGATTTCTCAAAGGCAGCCACGCCGGTCTGCACGTTCTCGATGGTGGGGTTGGGCTTGATGTTGGAGTAGATCTCATAGGCGAGACCAGCAGCTTCCAGCACGTCGGTGACCTTCTTGGTCACGCCAAACTGAAGCAGGTCCGGGTCGGAGCAGATGAAGGCTTTCTCAAAGCCTCTGTCCTTGGCTTCATTGGCGATCTCCTGGATCGCGCCCTTGCCGTGATAAGATCTTTCATTCAATACGAAACGGTTGGCCATAGTGAAAAACATCCTTTCTACAATATTTTCCCATAGATCCGCGCTGGGAACGTTGGATACGTTCCTAAGTCTGATAAAATTGTAACAATCCCCGGCGCAAAAAACAAGTGACACTTTGGGGGGAGTGTAACAAATCCCTTAGAAAAATCAAAAAGAGACAGCGTTACACTGTCTCTTTTTTTCAAGTTTTCCCCACCGGGCCTTGCAGGTCCGACAGCAAGGCGTACAACCGTTCCGGCATGGCTTCGATCAAAAGATCCACCAGCTCGGGAATGGGACGTTCCATGCCGCCGGTGACCCAATCCACCGTCATGCGGATGGACCCGGAACAATACATTTGCAGCAAAAAGGCCACGTCCGCCGGAAGCTCCCGGCATCCCAGCTTTTTCCGCAGGATGTTCCCGTAAAATTCCAGAATGCACTGGTAATCGTAGGCCACCACCGAATTGCAGTCGTTGGAACGGAACGCCTGGGTGAAAAAGGTCCGCTCCCCTTTTAAAAACTCAAACTTCTGGATGAGCCCTTCCCGCAGGGTCAGGCTCACTCCCATCTGTTTGAAGGAACGCTGGGCCAGCTGCTCGAAATGCCAGTTCACCAGGTCGTATTTGTCCTTGAAATTCCGGTAAAAGGTCTGGCGGGTCACCCCCGCCCGCTCCACGATCTGGGTGACGGTAATCTTGTCCAGAGAGGTGTGTTCCATCTCTTCTTTGATGGCCCTGGCCAGCTTATCCCGGGCACGGTCCCTCTCGTCCATGGGATCATTCCTCCTCCAGCACTTTTTCCAGGAACACCCGCTCCCGGAACGCCCCGTTGCGCTGGGCTTTTTCCTCCTTGGTATGGCGGATCTGGCCATCGGTCCAGCCCTGCAGGTGGGCAATGGCCTCCAGCACCTCCAGAATGTCCCCCAGCTCGTTGAGATTTTCCTCTGCCAGGAATTCCTCCACCTCTTCTAAGAGCTTTTTCTCCAGGCACGCAAGGAATTCCCCGTCCTCCAGGGTGCGGATCACCGGGGTTTCCCCCTGCTGCCGGATGATGTCCGGAATGTTGTCCCGCACCAGCTTGTTATACACCCGTTCTTTCACAGGAGTCCCCTCTTTTCCCGGTTTTTCTTACACTTTCTCCGCCATTTCCAGCAGCAGCCGCTCCGTATCCTTCCATCCCAGGCAGGGATCGGTGATGGATTTGCCGTACACCCGCTCACCTTCAATGGGCTGGCTGCCCTCTTCCAGGTAGCTTTCGATCATCACGCCCTTGACCAGCTTTTTCAGCTCCGGGCTGTAGTTCCGGCTGTGAAGCACCTCGCTGACGATCCGGGGCTGCTCCCGGAATTTCTTGTCCGAGTTGGAATGGTTGGCGTCCACCACCACTGCCGGGAATTTCAATTCCCGCTTTTGATACAGCTCCCACAGGCGCATCAGATCCTCGTAATGGTAGTTGGGCACGCAGGTGCCGTACTTGTCCACCCCGCCCCGGAGAATGGCGTGGGCCAAGGGATTGCCGTCCGTGGTCACGTCCCAGCTGCGGTACAGGAAGGTATGGCTGCTCTGGGCTGCCTGGATGGAGTTGAGCATGACAGACAAGTCCCCGCTGGTGGGATTTTTCATGCCCACAGGGATGTCCATGCCGCTGGCGGTGAGCCGGTGCTGCTGGTTCTCCACCGACCGGGCGCCCACTGCTTCGTAAGAGAGCACGTCGTCCAGATAGCTGCGGTTTTCGGGATAGAGCATCTCGTCGGCGGAGGTCAGGCCGGATTCCTCCATCACCCGCAGGTGAAGCCGCCGGATGGCGATGATGCCTCCCAGCAGGTCGGGGGCTTTATCCGGGGAGGGCTGATGGAGCATCCCCTTATACCCGGCGCCGGTGGTCCGGGGTTTGTTGGTATACACCCGGGGGATGAGCAGCAGCTGTCCTTTGACCCGCTCCTGCAATTTGGCCAGACGGGTGACGTATTCCAAAACGGAATCTTCCCGGTCGGCGGAACAGGGTCCTACCACCACCAAAAACTGGTGGGATTCCCCTTCAAACACCTTCCGGATCTCCCGGTCACGCTCTTCCTTGATGGCCCGCAGCTTCAGGGAAAGGGGATACTCCCCTTTCAACTCCTCCGGCAGGGGCAGTTGACGGTTATATCGCATTGCCATAGACGCTTGCCTCTTTTCTATCAAGATCGTTTGGGAACCTTATTCCTTTTCCCCGTTCCCCGCCAGCAGCCGCTCAATCCCTTCATCGGTATAGGAAAGGAGTTTTCCATACCGCCAGGCAATGTCCCGGCGCTTTTCCGGGGTATAGGTCCCCGTGTCCTGGGCCTGCTTCTTCTCGGCTTTCAAGCCCAAGTATTCCTCCAGCACCCCGTCCTCCTGGTAGAAAATGGCGTTATACTTTCCCTTGTTCATGGAGATGGGGAACAGATCGGTGAGCAGGGACACATCCTCCACATACAGCTTTACCCCGTACTTTTGACACAGCTCTTCAAAATAGGGCAGGTATTCGTCCCGCGCCTCTTTGGTGTCGCAGGGATGGGCCAGGGCCAGCTTTTTCACTCCCGCCCGGACCATCTCGCAAAAACAGTCCGCTGCGCCCAACTGGTAAGAAAAATGGTCAATGTTTCTCATGGTCGTCCTCCTTTTGACTGAATGTCCCTCCGGGAAGTTCCCTGGGTGGAGATCACTCCCGGAGCGGCAGCCTTCGGTCCGCACTGCCTGGACTTGCTTCCTGTTCTCCGGCGTGGACGCGCGCTGTCGTCCTACACAGGCGCGGCTCCCAGCCGCCGCCCCAGTGCGCGACTTGCCCGGGGTGCAACCCCCCGCGGACTGCGCTTCTGTGGTTCTCTGCGAGGAAAGTAAGCGTAGCGCACGATCCCACGACTTGCCCGGGGTGCAACCCCACAATATCCAACGGCGTGAACGCGCGCTATCGTCCTACACAGGCGCGGCCTTCAGCCGCCGCCCCAATGCGCGTCTTGCCCGGGGTGCAACCCCTCAAACTATCTGGAAAATATAAAACTTCAAATAATCTGTTTCCGGCACGTTCCACAGCACGGGGTGGTCGGGACCCTGGGCGCGGGCTTCCACCAGGCGCAATTCCACCTGAGCGTCGCTGGCGGCGCTTTGGAGCATCTGCCGGAACAAGGCATCGGTCATAAAATGGGAGCAGGAGCAGGTGGCCAGATAGCCGCCGCGAGGCAGGAGCTTCATGGCCTTGAGATTGATCTCTTTATAGCCCCGGTAGGCGTTTTTCACGGTGGCCCCGCTCTTGGTAAAGGCCGGGGGGTCTAAGATGATGTAGTCGTAGGGATGCTTCTTCTCCTGGGCCAGGGTGGTGAGCAGGTCGAACACGTCCGCCTGCCGGACCTCGACCTTGTCGGACAGGCCGTTGAGGGCCGCGTTGCGGCGGGTCAGCTCCACGGCGTCCTTGGAGATGTCCACGGCGGTGACGTGTTCGGCCCCGGCCTGGGCGCAGTTGAGGGCGAAGGCCCCGGTGTGGGTGCAGCAGTCCAGCACCCGGCGGCCGGGGGCCAGGGCCGCCGCGGCCCGGCGATTATACTTCTGGTCCAGGAAAAAGCCGGTCTTCTGGCCGTTGATATAGTCCACGTCGTAGCGGATGCCGTTTTCCATCAGCTCCAAATGCCCGTCCAGGTCCGTGGCCAGGCCGGGGAGGGGGTAGAAGCCCTTTTCCTTGGGCAGGCCCTCCTTGTCCCGCAGGGCGGCCTCGTTGCGCTCGTAGATGGCGCGGACCGTGACGCCGTACGCTTTCAGCAGCTCTACCAGCAGGGGGTAAAGGATGTGCTTGCGCACCTCCATGCCCAGGGACAGCACTTCCGTGACGAGAATATCCTGGAAGAGATCGACGGTCAGGCCGGGGAAGTGGTCGGCCTCCCCGAAGATCAGGCGGGAGCAGGCGAAGTCCGGCCCCATGACGGTCTTTCGGTAGTCCAGGGCGTACTGGATGCGCCGCCGCCAAAAGGCCTCGTCAAAGCGGTCGTTGGTGTTGCGGGAGAGGAGCCGGACGCGAATTTTGGAGTGGTCGTTGATGACCCCGGCGCCCAGCCAGCGCCCCTTGTGGCTCACCACGTCCACGATGTCCCCGTTTTGATAGGGCTGGTCGGGGCCGGTCGTCTCTGCCCCATAGACCCAGGGGTGCCCGGCCCGGAGGGAGCGGGCGGCTTTTTCGTTGACAGTCAGGATGGGATAGGGACGAGTGGGCATGGCAGGGGTCCTCCTTAGTTCGGTTTTGTAAAGTGTCTGCCTTATTATAGAGGATGGTTCAGAGATTTTCAAGGTGGCAAACCCTGTCGAACTGTGCTATCATCAAAGCATCAAGACACAGAACAAGGGAGGCAGCGACCATGAAACCAAACATCCGTCTGCTGGCGCTGGATCTGGACGGGACCCTGCTCAACGAAGAAAAACACATCACCCCCCGCACCCTGGCGGCTTTAGAGCGGACCAGGGAACAGGGGGTGCTTCTTGTACCGGTGACGGGGCGGCCTGCCCAGGGCCTGCCCCAGGCCGTCTTAGACCTGCCCGGTCTGCGCTATGCCGTGACCTCCAACGGGGCCACCATCCGGGACTTGCAGGAGGACCGCTTTTTGCTGGAAAAGCACCTCACCCCGGCCGCCTGCCTGGCCGTGCTGGCGCGGTGCGCGGACTTCGACATGATCCGCCAGGTCTTCCGGGAGGGGGTGGGCTATCTCTCCCAGACGGACTACGACACCCTGAAAGCCCGCTACGCGGGGACAGCGATGCTGGCGTATCATCTCAGCACCCGGAAGATCTTGCCGGGGACCGTCGAGGAGTTCCTGACCCAGGATGAGCGGCCTGTGGAAGAGCTTTTCTTCCTCACCGACAGCACGGACACCAAGGCCCGCCTCCGGGCGGCCCTCTCCGACCTCCCGGACATCGGCTTTGCCGACCCCTTCCCCAACGACCTGGAAGTGATTGCCGGGGGCATCGACAAGGGCATCGGCCTGCGCTTTCTCTTGGACCACTTAGGCATCGACGCCGGCGAAGTCCTCGCCATGGGCGACGGGGGCAGCGACCTGCCCCTGCTCCAAGCCGCCGGCCTCGGCGTGGCCATGGCCAACGCGACAGCAGAAGTCAAAGCCGCCGCCGA
>OLOH01002097.1_pt1 | contig 10297 bp, 7 predicted proteins | sample 1673221 | NCBI WGS metagenome assembly OLOH01 (sample SAMEA3136767, study PRJEB25190) | human gut metagenome
CTCTTTGGAGAAGTAGGGCTCGGCATACTTGCTCTGCACGACGTCTACGATCCGGCCGTCCGGGGCGACGAGCAGGGCGCGTGCGCTCTGCGTGCCGATGTCGCACGTCAGCACCAGCGGTTTGCTCAAGATGATTCCCTCCTAAGTTTTATTTTTGCTCTCTATACAAAATATTCATTCGGGTCTGTGCTTGAGGAGACTGCTCGTGGCGATGACATCCACGCCGAGGCCGAGCACGTCCGGGATCACGACATCGCCGCGGCCGATACGCTCTGATACGGTGACGGTTTTAAGCGCGTCCATGACATCGAAGATGCGGTCTTTCGGAATGTCGGCCGACACGCGCACCGGCAGCACCGGCGCGTCCGGGAAGGCCGTGCGCACGGTCGAGCAGATGGTGCGCCTGGGCGCGGTCATCTCCGAAACGGCAAACTCCCGGCCGCGGGGGCAGGTGTTGCCGGTGACGGACCAGCCGTCGCCGTCGCGTTCGATTTTCAAGGTGCAGCCGCGCGGGCAGCCGATACAGGTGAGTTCTTTCATGCCTCTGCCACCTCGATCATAAAGTGGACATCGCGCGCGTGGGCGATGCCGAGCTTGTCAAAGTCCAGTGTGAGCTGCTGCATCTCGGGCGGGCGCAGGAAGGGGTAGCGCCGCGACCAGGTTTCCTTGCCGTCGATGGTCAGCACCACGCGGCACGGGCCGAGCACCGCCGCGCTGCGGAAATACAGCGTGACGCTGCTGTTGTCCTCCGTGCGGTCGAGCCGCTGGGGGACAAGGTAGCCGAAATCGTCCGAGATCGTGAGCGCGATCTCGTCGCGCGTGTGCGCGGCAAAGTGCGCCGCGCTCTTGCCCGCCAGCTCGCCGGAGGCGGACACATAGTCCACGAGGTCGTTGACGTGCAGCGCGTTGCCGCACGAGAAGATGCCGGGCACTTCCGTCATGAGCTGCCCATCGCACACAGGGCCGCGGGTGTGCCCGTCGAGCGGGACGCCGAGCGACTCCGCCAGCTCGTTTTCCGGGATGAGGCCGACGGACACGATCAGCGCGTCGCAGTCGATGCGCTGCTTCGTGCCGGGGATGGGGCGCATGGCCTCGTCGACCTCCGCGACCTCCACGCCCGTGAGCCGGTCTGCGCCGAACACGCGCGTGACCGTGTGGCTCAGGTGCAGCGGGATGCTGTAGTCATGCAGGCACTGGTGGATGTTGCGCGTCAGGCCGGAGGGGGTGGGCTTGGCCTCGTACACGCCGAGGACCTCCGCGCCCTCGAGCGTCAGGCGGCGGGCCATGATGAGTCCGATGTCGCCGCTGCCGAGGATGACGCAGCGCCGGGTCGGCAGCTCGCCGAGCAGGTTCGTAAAATGCTGCGCGGTGCCGGCCGTGAACACGCCCGCCGGGCGCGTGCCGTGGATAAAGACCTGTTTTGCCGTGCGCTCGCGGCAGCCGGTGGCCAGCACGAGCGTGCGGGTGTCATAGCGCGCGACGCCGTCGCGGCTGACGGTGACGACCGCGAAGCCGGCGGGCGTTTTCTCCACGCGCGTGACGAACGTCTGTGTGTGCGCCTCAATGCCCAGATCCTCGAGCCGGTCGATGAAGCGCTCGACATATTCCGGCCCGGCCAGCCGCTCGCCGAAGCGGGCGAGGCCAAAGCCGTCGTGAATGCACTGTTTGAGCATGCCGCCCAGGCGCGCCTCGCGCTCGATGAGCAGCACGTGCGCACCGTTTTCGTGCGCGGAGATGGCGGCCGCGAGTCCGCCGGGGCCGCCGCCGATGACGATGACGTCGTACATCATGCCTGCACCTCCCCGGATTTCGTCGGGCCGAACGTGATGGGTGCGTCGGCCGAGGACTTGCGCACCGCGCTGAGCGGCACGCCGAGATACTCCGCGATGATGCGCACCACCTGCGGTGAGCAGAACCCGCCTTGGCAGCGGCCCATGCCGGGCCGCACGCGCTTTTTCACGCCGTCGACCGTCGGCACGCACACGTTCGAGCGCAGTGCGTCGAGGATCTCGCCGCGGCTGATCTCCTCGCAGCGGCAGACGATGACGCCGTAGTCGGGGTTTTTCGCAATATAGGCTGCGCGCGTCGCGTCGTCCATCTCCCGCAGGACGGGGATGCCCGGCCGGTGGGGGTCAAAGTCCGGATTGATGGCCACGGGGCGCTCGCGCGCGAGGATGCGCACGGCCATGTCCGCCACGTCGACCGCGACGGCGGGCGCCGTCGTCAGGCCGGGGGACTGGATGCCCGCGACGTGGATGAGGTTGTGCGTGCGGCGGCCGCGCTCGATGATGAAATCCTCCTCGAACGTAGGCGCGCGCACACCGGTGAAATAGGTGATGATGTCGCGCTCGGTCAGCGCGGGCATCGTGATCTTCTGCTTTTCGAATACGTGCGCGATGCTCTCGGGATACGTCGCCGTGTTCTCTTTTTCATAGGTCTCCACCGCGTCGGGCCCGATGAGCAGGTTGTCGTGCACGGTGTGCAGGATGCCGCCGCCCTTCGAGTGCGTTTTCGACACCATGTCGCTGCCCTTCACGGACGCGATCGAATGCATGAACGCGCCGGCCTTGCGGTCGAGGATGCTGTTCGTGCCGCGGCGGGGGTGGATGGAGAAAAAGCGGTCATCCGCCATGCGCGCCACGTCCTCGGCGAACACGCCGGCCGCGTTGATGACGAGCGCGGGGTGCAGCGTGCCGCGGTTGGTGTGCACGGCGGTGATCTGCCCGTCCGCGATGTCCATGCCCAGCACGGCGGTGTTGAGCGCGATGCGCGCGCCGTTTTGCACGGCGTTTTCCGCGTAGGCGATCGTCAGCCCGTAGGGACAGACGCAGCCGGAGTCCGGATTCGAGATGGCAAAGCGGGTCTTTTTGTTGAAGTTCGGCTCGCGGCGCAGCAGCTCCCTGCCGGAGATGAGCTCGGTGTCGGCGATGCCGTCGTGATATTTGCGCCACATGCAGTAGCCCCACACGGCGGGACGCAGCCAGCCGTGCTGGAAGCAGACATATTGCCCCACGCGGTGAAACGGCACGTCGAGCTCCTTGCAGACCTGATCGTACATGGCGTTGCCGCGGCGGATGTATTTGTGCTTGATGCTGCCGCGCCCGAGGTCGATGCCCGGGTGCACCTCGCCGTCGTTGCGCCCGGAGGCGCCGAGCGCGAGGTCACATTCCTTATCCACGACGAGAATGTCGAGCTTCTGGCGCGCGAGCTCGCGCGCGATCGACACGCCCGAGATGCCGCCGCCGATGATGAGCACGTCGGGCGTCTGCCCGTCGAGCGCATCGTCATGCAGCGCGGGCACGCGCATGGGCGCGTCCTTGCCGCCGGTGAACATGATGTCATTGACGACATGGCACGTGGAATATTTCGTTGCGGCCATCTGGCCGGCGCGCACCACGTCGTCCCAGCGATCAAGTTCGCCGCGCAGGACGATGCAGCCGTCGGCCAGCGCCGCCGTGACGCGGCCGCCGAAGGCGCGGTGCAGTTTTCGGTTCAATGCGGAGATCTTCATGAAAGACAGGCCTCCCGGAAGATGAGTCGGCCAAGCGGCCGACTGGATGTCACAAATATACCTTTTTTCGACCGGGAAGTCAAGGATTCGCCCTGGGTCAAATCTGCTGAAATTTCCCTGCCAGACTGGACAAATCGCCCAAAATCGCGTACAATAAGACACGATTTATCTCATAAGATCAGAAATGAGGAAAGCAAATGGCCGCTCCGCGCAACGACAATGTCAAGGAGAAGATCCTCGACGCCGCGACCGGCCTGTTGGACACGCAGACGTTTGCCGATATCTCGCTGGCCGAGATCGCCGCGGCGGCCGGCGTGTCCAAGGGGACGCTCTATTACTATTATAAAAATAAAACGGATATCCTTTTCGACCTCACCAACCGCTATCTCGACCGCCAGTGGGACGAGCTGATCGCCTGGACGGAGAATAAGGACAAGGACACGTCCGTGCACCGGCTGGTGAAGTACGTCGTCGAGCGCAACACCGCCTCCGCCGGCATGCGCCTGCACCTGATCCACGCCGCCATGCTCGGCGACGAGGCGCTGCGCGCCAAGCTCATCGACCGCTATGCCGCGTTCGAGCGGCTCATCGCCGAGAAGATCGCCGAGCGCACCGACGTCGTTTCCGCCGACTATCTCACGCAGCTGATCCTGCTCGCGTCCGACGGCATGATCGTGCAGGAGGCGCTGCGCAACGACAACTTTGACGCCGCCGCCTTCGTGCGCCAGAGCGAGGCGTATCTGCGCGTTTTGCGCCCCGCCGACCGGATTTGAGTGTCATTTCTCAACAAATGTGTCGAAAGTCACCCTCTTGTCCGGATTTGTGAAAGAATTAGCGTGTAACCGGTTGACACCGCATGGAACACGTGATATTTTTGTTATGACCAGGTGGTAGAGCAAGCGCCTGCTCGTTCCGCCGCGGTGCAGGGGACGCCGCAAAGGCTTTTTTCGTATGTCGAAGGCGCCGGAATGCACCCGCATCCCGACGCCTTTTTACATAGCTGCAATGGGAATTATTTTGAAAGAAGGGACAATATGAAAGACCTGAAACATCTGATTTTCTTCGAAAATCTCCTGCAGGATGCGCAGAACGAACTCGTCACGCAGGCGGTCAATGACGGGAAAATCGCCCTCGGGTACAACTGCTATTACATCCCCGAGGTTCTGCTCAACCTGCCGGGCTGCTTCTCGAGCCGCCTGCGCGCGCCGCGCTGCGAGTCTACCGACGTTGCGACCTACTACATGACCAGCCGTGTCTGCCCGTATGTCCGCTCCATCCTCGAGCGTGCCATTGAGGGCGGCTACAACTACCTCAATGCGCTCTTCGGCGCCGAGTGCTGCGCGTCCATGGAGCGTATGGAAGAGCACTTCTTCCTCATCAATCCCGTGAAGAACGAGCGCTTCTTCGTCACGCAGATCGATCCCCCGCTCAAGGGCGATAAGACCAGCTATGACTACTACAAGGGCCAGCTGCAGCTCAAGGTCGTTGACCAGCTTGCCGAGCGCTACGGCGTGGACACCTCCGATGCCGCCATGCGCGCGACCATCGAGAAGTTCAACGAGCTGTGCGATGTCATCACCGAGATCGGCAACTTCCGCAAGCTGCCCAACCCGCCCATTACCGGCTATGAGTTCCACGTCATCCAGCTGTGCACGCTCACGTGCCCGAAGGACCTCATCCTGCCGTACCTGCGCGAGACGCTGCAGGAGCTGCGCGAACGCCAGCCCGACCCGAAGCCGTGGTACCGCGCGCGCATCCTCATCGCCGGCAGCGAGATCGACGACCCCGAGTTCACGAAAATGCTCGAGATGGCCGGCGGCATGGTCGTGGCCGACCGCTACTGCTTCGGCTCGATGCCCGGCCGCGAGGAGATCCCGCTCGAGGAGGGCAAGGACGTTTTGCAGTCCATCGCCGACTACTATATGTGGCGCAACCAGTGCCCGCGCGCCATGGGCCCCGAGAACATCATCGAAATACATCTTCGATCTCGCGGAGAAATACCGCGCCGACGGCATCATCGTCGAGAACATGAAGTTCTGCGAATACTGGGGCTACGAGCGCGCGCAGGACGGCATGTGGTTCTACGAGGGCTATGAGCTGCCGCGCAGCATCCCCGTGTGCCAGATCGAGAAGGATTACACGAGCGCCGCCTCCGGCCAGCTGCGCACCCGGTTCCAGGCGTTCATCGAGTCGCTGGAGATCAAAAAGATCCAGGCGCAGCAGTAAGGGAGGGGCTCAACTATGTGGAAACGCAAACGCACGCTCAAAGAAGAATACGGCACGCTCGGCCACTTCCTGCGGGGTGACAACGACTGCCACTATCTCGGCGACCTGTACATCGAGGGCACGAACTTCTACTTCCACCGCGAGTGGCGCGGCGTGAAGGACACGGCCTATGCCTTCGCCCGCTGGCTGCAGACCTGGGGCAAGATGGCCGGGCTCATCGGCCGCGACCCGGTGCGCATGATCCGCGCCTTCTGGAAGTATCGCTGGCTGAGCGCGTATCTGGCCACGCCGATGATGGTCGACAAATGGATCGAGGGCGACCGTGGCATGGTCCTGCGCGCCGACCTGACGGCCATCGACTGCATGGTGTCCGACTCCATCACGACGCTCTGGCGCGAGATCCGCGCCGACCGCCGCTTCGGCGAGAACAAGTGGACCGAGCGCACGATCGCCTTTGACTACACGCTGCCGAAGCACATCATCTACGGCTTCCCCGGCTACTTCGGCATCAACATCCAGCAGCACGCGGCGTTCATGGTGCCGATTTTGAACAAGAACCTCGGCTCGTACTACGTCGACCAGGCTGTCAGCTGCGGCATCCCAGGCGATATGTGCACGCTGCCGCTCGTGGAGACCGGCGTCGCCGTCGAGGGCGAGTACCCCGACATCGGCAACTGCTGGCTCACGACGAACAACCCCTGCGACGCGAACATGATGGATAACGTCGCCATGTACCGCGCGCTCTCAAGCGACGGCAAGAAGGCCGTGCACCCGTTCACGACCCCGCTCATGTATGACGACCCGACCTGCAAGGAGCTCGGCGTGCACGAGGTGTACGACGCCATCCACTTCCTCGAAGAGCAGTTCCACCAGCCGTTCAACTGGGACACGTTCATCCAGCACATCGAAAACACCAACCAGTTCAACCGCGAGGAGACCGAGCGCTGGGACGTCTATGCCAAGACGAACAACGGCGCGCTCAACCCCGTGTGCCAGGGGCTGTTTCGCATCTACTTCTACCAGCAGGGCGGCAACGAGTACTTCCTCAAGGCCTCGCACAAGCTCATGCGCATCTTTGATAAATGCGTGCGCAAGAACATCAACACCTTCCCGCTCACGCGCCACCGCGCCATCGCCTGGAGCTGCGGCTCGACGTATTACGCACACGGCGTGCAGTGGCTGTATAACTGCTGGGGCATCCTGTGCCTGATCAACATGGACTCGCTCACCGGCCACAACATCGTCGACACCGAGGACCGCGACATCATGATGAGCGACGTGGCCGACTGGCACGCCCGCACCCCGATGCGCACACACACCGTCGGCGGCAACCGCCACCTGATGCAGATGTGGGAGACGGCGGAGAAGTTCAACTGCGACATGATCATCATGTACGACGACATCGGCTGCAAGGGCATGGCCGGTGCGCAGGGCCTGATCGAGGAGGAGATCCGCAAGCACGACGAGCGCTTCCACACGGTGTGGATGCCGCACTCGCTGATGGATCACCGCATCGTCTCGCCGGCCGAGGCGCGCCGCACCGTCAACGAATACATGATCAACGTCATGCACGAGGAGCCGGTCGATCCGTCGCTGCTCGACTTTGACGACAGCATGGGCTGGTAAAGGAGGTCCACCGATATGAAATGCAAATTTGCGCAGTTCCTGTTCCGAGCTTTTGGCATCACTGGCGGCGCGCTGGCCGTGCTGTTCGTGATCTATTACTATAACCTCGACATGAAGCTCATGCGCTCCGTCATCGTGCCGTTTTTGAACAAACACTATGACAGCGTCAAGCGCGAGCACCAGATCTGACAGGGGAGGAGCAAACCATGGCAGTCAATCATAATGTCAACCCCCGGCCGCTGACCGCCGAGGAAAAGGAAAACCGCGCCCGCGGCGTGTATGACAGCTTTGCGACCTATGTGGTCTTCTGCGGGCACTGCCGCTACGTGCGCAAGACGAATATGTACATCATGCGCGCCGAGGCTTTTATCGACGAGCTCAAAGCCCGCGGCGAGGTCTGCCCCCAGTGCGGCAGGCAGGAGTGGACGCTCGGCTACCCGATGGGCACGACCACCGGCTTCGTCAAGTTCTGACACGCGCACCGCAGCAGGCCCCCGCACCCGCGAGGGCCTGCTTTTTTGCGCAGATTCCGGCACATTTGCGCGACGCTTGTTGCATATCGCCGAAAATGGGAAATTTCGTTTCCCTGCGCGTATGCATATGTTATAGTAGTGACAATCTCAGCGCAACAACATGAAGGAGGAGAGACCATGGCACAACTCAGACCGAAGATCGTGAAGCTGGCGAAGATCATTGGGGGCGTCACCGGCATCACGACCAGGATCGACGAAAACGCGCCCGAATACTACTGCATGGCAGGCATCCTGACCGACGAGGAAGCGGATGTCGCCATCGCGGCTGGCCTGCGCAAGGAGCGCACCGCGGCCTACCTGGCCAGGAAGGTCGGCAAGACCGTGCAGGAGGTGCAGCCCCTGCTCGACAACCTCGTGTACTACGGCATCTTCCGCCGCTCGCACAACGAAACGCTCGGCGAGGACACGTATTACATGCAGATCTTCGCGCCCGGCATCCTCGAGATGATGGTCAACCAGAAGGAGCTGCTCGACACGCATCCGGAGGTCGGCCGCGCGTTCGAGGAATACACCCGCAACCTCGCGGCGAACATGGGCGCCATGATCCCCGACGGCTACGGCCTCATGCGCGTCATCCCGGTCGAGAGCGCGCTCGAGGGCATTCCCGGCGTGAACGAATTTGAGCGCATCTCGCACTATCTGGACAAGTACGACCGCTTCTCCGTGTCCCCGTGCTCCTGCCGCGCATCGCGCACGAGCATCGGCGACGGCTGCGGCCACCTCGACGAGGATATGTGCATCCAGATGGGCAAGGGCGCCGAGCACTACATCCGCTCCGGCCGCGCCAGGGAGATCACACGCGAGCAGGCGCTCGAAATTATCAAGCGCGCCGAGGAAAACGGCCTCATGCACGACATGGTCAACATTGAAGAGCCGGGCGAGAGCGCGGCCATCTGCAACTGCTGCGCCTGCGCCTGCTTCGGCCTGCGCGTGGGATTGATGTACGGCGCGCGCGACGCGATCCGCTCCAACTACGTTGCCGAGGTGGACGAGGCCAAGTGCGTCGCCTGCGGCCAGTGCGTGGAGACCTGCCCCGGCAACGCGCTCAAGCTCGGCCAGAAGCTCTGCTCGACCGAGGACCTGACGCAAAAGCCGGACTACGTCAAGCTCTCCGAGACCCTGCATCCGAAGCGCACGTGGGACCCGAACTACCGCGAGGACCACGAGGACGTCGTGCCCACCGGCACCGCCCCGTGCAAGACCGCCTGCCCGGCGCACATCCCCGTGCAGGGCTACCTGAAGCTCGCCGCGCAGGGCCGCTACACGGACGCGCTCGAACTCATCAAGAAAGAAAACCCGTTCCCGGCCGTCTGCGGCCGCATCTGCAACAAGCGCTGCGAGGCCGAGTGCACCCGCGGCGACGTAGACGAGGCCGTCGCCATCGACGAGGTCAAGCGCTTCATCGCCGACCATGACCTGCACGAGGCCACGCGCTACGTGCCGAAGCTGCTCAACCAGATCGGCCGCCCGTACACGGAGAAGATCGCCGTCATCGGCGCCGGCCCTGCCGGCATGAGCTGTGCCTACTACCTCGCCAACAAGGGCTACCCCGTGACCGTGTTCGACCGCAACCCGGTGCCCGGCGGCATGCTCACGCTCGGCATCCCGAGCTTCCGGCTGGAAAAAGACGTGCTCAACGCCGAGATCGACATCCTGCGCGAGATGGGCGTCGAGTTCCAATGCGGCGTCGAGGTCGGCAGGGACATCACCATCGAGCAGCTGCGCGCGCAGGGCTACAAGGGCTTCTACGTTGCCATCGGCGCGCAGAAGTCGGCCAAGCTCCGCATCCCGGGCGAGGAGCTCGAGGGCGTCTACGGCGGCGTGGACTTCCTGCGCGCCGTGAACCTCGGCCACGAGACGCATATCGGCAAGCGCTGTGCCGTCATCGGCGGCGGCAACGTAGCCATGGACGTCTGCCGCAGCGCGGTGCGCCTCGGCGCAGACGAGACGTACGTGCTCTACCGCCGCAGCGAAGCCGAACTGCCCGCCGACCCCGAGGAGGTCAAAGAGGCGATGGAAGAGGGCGTGCAGTTCCGCTTCCTGACCGCCCCGGTCGAGATCCTCGGCACGGACGGCAAGGTCACGGGCATCCGTGTGGAGCGCATGGCGCTCGGCGAGCCGGACGAGAAGGGCCGCCGCAAGCCCGTCGGCACGGGCGAATTCGAGACGCTCGCGGTCGATTCCGTCATCGGCGCCATCGGCCAGACGGTCGACTGGGGCACGCTCGACGTCGGCGCGCTCACGACGACGAAGAAGGGCACGGCCGAGGCCGACGCGCTGACCTATCAGACCGCGCAGCCGGACATTTTCGTCGGCGGCGACTGCTACACCGGCCCGAAGTTTGCCATCGACGCCATTGCCGCCGGCAAGGAAGCCGCCATTTCCCTGCACCGCTACGTGC
>OLOH01002108.1_pt1 | contig 10254 bp, 9 predicted proteins | sample 1673221 | NCBI WGS metagenome assembly OLOH01 (sample SAMEA3136767, study PRJEB25190) | human gut metagenome
AAATCCTGCGAATGTGCTTGTATTTCAAGGTTTTTTCGGGATAATCAAAATTTTTATAATAAAAAAATAGTCGAAAATATTAAAGAAGTTGTTTATTTATCGTAAGGAATGATTTTTCAAACACGCTCTAAAAAGGGGGAAAACATGTATGAAGGTTCTTATAATACCAGATGTTCATTTGAAACCATTTATGTTTAAACAGGCAGCAGAATTAATGGAGAGGGGAATTGCGAAAAGAGCTGTTTGTCTGATGGATATTCCTGATGACTGGAACAAGCAGTTTGACATCTCACTTTATGAGCAAACTTATGATGCAGCTATCAGTTTTGCAAAAAAATATCCCGATACCGCCTGGTGCTACGGAAATCATGATTTAAGTTATGTCTGGCATGTACCTGAGACAGGATACAGCACGATGGCTGCTTATACCGTACAAAAAAAGCTACTTGATTTAAAGGAAGTATTGCCAGAGAGCAATCCAATAAAGTATGCTCACAGAATTGATAATGTCCTATTTTCTCATGCCGGAATATCAAAAGACTTCGTTGACTTATATGTTCCAAAGATAAAGCACGATGATGTGGATACTGTTTTAAACTACATTAATAATTTAGGGAAAATGAAGATGTGGTATGATGGATCCCCAATCTGGCTCAGACCACAGTATACAGATGTGAAGATGTATAAATCACGACAATTCCTGCAGGTAGTCGGGCATACTCCGATGGAAACTATTACAAAAAAGAAAAATGTGATATCATGCGATGTATTTTCCACATATCGGGATGGCAAACCAATAGGAACAGAAGAATTCCTTTTATTAGATACTATTACATGGGATTATAGTATGGTTAATTATGGAAATTATTAAATCATTTTATCAAGAGAATACTACGTGTATTTATAAATATAAATATATGAAACCAATACAATCAGCTTTGAACAAGAACCAGCAAATATTGATGATATAATGGAAACTATTAATCATTTTCAATGTTTTGATTATATGATTGATTCTGCAAATGATATATTAGACGAGGATTTTATTAAAAATACTCATAAAATATTAAAGACAAATACATCTGATAGTAGAATTTCATGGTTTAACGTGGGCGAATATAAATCAAGGAAAAATATGGTGGGAGATTTGATTACCACACCACCTGAAAAAGTAAAAAGTACAATAGAAAAATTGCTTAACGAATACAATAAAAAACAGACGGTATCATTTGACGATATTTTAGATTTTCATGTAAAGTTCGAAAGAATACATCCGTTTCAAGATGGAAACGGTCGCGTTGGAAGAATTATTATGTTCAAAGAATGTCTGAAATATAACATTGTTCCTTTCATTATTGAGGATAATTTAAAAATGTATTATTACCGTGGTTTAAAAGAATGGGATAATGAAAAGGGGTATCTGAGAGATACTTGCCTGACAGCACAGGATAGATATAAACAGTATCTGGATTATTTTGAAATAAAATATTGAAAATTTTTGAATTTAAAGGATTTATCACTACAAAGGATAGGTCCTTTTTTATTCTAACTTGTAATAATAATTTTTTTAAATAATACTTGCAAAATACCCTAATAGGGTATATAATCCTACTTATCTGATAGAGAATAAAATTTACAGAAAGGAAAATGCTATGGGAGAGTGTTGTAATAATAAAGAAGATATTTCTTTATCTTGTCACTGTGGAGCGAATGATAGTTTTAAAAGCAATTCTTCTCAACTGAAGTGCCAAAATTGCAGTGTAAAGAAGAAAGTTCGCTCAGAAAAAGAATTTAAAGCATTACTTAATCGTTTAAGCCGTATTGAAGGACAAGTTCGAGGGGTTCGTTCTATGTTAGAGAATGATGCGTACTGTATTGATATTCTTACACAGGTATCTGCAATTAATGCAGCATTGAATAGCTTTAATAAAGTATTGATTGCAAATCATATCCGTACCTGTGTAAAAGAAAATATTCAGGCGGGAAATGATGAGGTTGTGGAAGAATTAGTATCCACATTGCAGAAGCTTATGAAGTAACAATTTTCAGTAATTTAATCATTCAGAAGAAAGTATCGTTTTTAGGTATATCGGATGTGAGATGATTCCCACCTCGCATGACGCGCATCTCGCAGCAAGAATACCGGGGCATTCTTGAATTCATGATATAAAGATACATTTTAAAAACATAATAATAAATTTGACAGGAGGATAAAAACAGATGGAGCAGTATAACGTAACCGGAATGACTTGTGCCGCATGTCAGGCGCGTGTAGAGAAAGTGGTCTCTAAAGTTCCTGGTGTTACAAGTGTTTCGGTGAATCTTTTAACGAATTCTATGGGAGTAGAGGGAACAGCTCTTTCAACAGATATTGTTGCTGCAGTAGAAAAGGCCGGTTACCATGCTTCTGTAAAAGGAGCCGAGAAAGAGAGTAGTCAGGGAGCGGAAGCTCTGGCAGATACAGAAACACCAAAGCTATTAAAGAGATTAATTATTTCTCTTATCTTTTTAATGCCACTTATGTACCTTTCCATGGGACATATGATGTGGAACTGGCCATTGCCAGGATTTATGGCGGACAATCATGTGGCAATGGGACTGGCTCAGTTGCTTTTGACTACGATTGTTATGGTTATCAACCAGAAGTTCTTTATCAGCGGATTTAAAGGACTGATTCATAAAGCGCCGAATATGGACACACTGGTTGCCCTTGGTTCTACAGCTTCTTATGGATACAGTGTTTATGCGCTGTTTGCTATGACAGATGCGCAGATGCGCATGGATATGGATGCCGTGATGTCATATATGCATGAATTCTATTTTGAGTCTGCAGCTATGATTCTGACTCTTATTACGGTTGGAAAGATGCTGGAGGCACATTCCAAAGGTAAGACGACAGATGCTCTTAAGAGTCTGATGAAACTGGCTCCGAAGACGGCAGTACTGCTCCGCGATGGAAAAGAAGAAACAGTTTCCATTGAGCAGGTGAAAAAAGGAGACATTTTCATAGTAAGACCTGGTGAAAATATACCAGTAGATGGTATTGTTCTGGAAGGAAACAGTGCAGTAGATGAAGCTGCCCTGACCGGAGAGAGTATACCGGTAGATAAAGCAGAAGGGGATAAAGTGTCTGCGGCTACAATGAATCAGTCAGGTTTTCTGCGTTGCGAGGCGACGAGAGTTGGCGAGGATACGACATTGTCACAGATCATTCAGATGGTAAGTGATGCGGCAGCAACAAAAGCGCCAATTGCCAAAGTGGCAGATAAAGTTTCAGGAGTATTTGTTCCGGCAGTTATTTCTATTGCAGTTGTCACAATGATCGTATGGCTGCTTGTCGGAGAGCCTGTTGGATTTGCACTTGCAAGGGGAATTTCTGTTCTGGTGATCAGCTGCCCGTGTGCATTAGGTCTGGCCACTCCGGTTGCAATTATGGTTGGAAATGGAATGGGCGCGAAGAATGGAATCATGTTTAAGACAGCTGTTTCGTTGGAAGAGACAGGAAAGACGGAGATTGTTGCACTGGATAAGACAGGAACGATCACAAGTGGAGAACCGAAGGTGACAGATTTGCTCCCTGCGGACGGAATGACAGAACATGAATTATTATTTTTTGCAAATGCATTGGAGAAGAAAAGTGAGCATCCGCTTGCCCGGGCAATTCTTGCAAAGGCAGAAGAAAATGGGGAAGCAGAGCAGAAAAGTGAAATCACACAGTTTCAGGCCGTTCCGGGAAATGGTCTGTCAGGAAAACTTGGAGAGGACTGGCTGTACGGAGGCAATTTTAAATTCATTTCTGACAAAATGAAGATTTCTGCCAGCATAAAAGAACAGGCGGAACGGTTGGCACAGCAAGGAAAGACACCGTTGTTCTTTGGAAGGAATGAGCAGTTCCTTGGCATGATCGCAGTTGCGGATGTGATCAAGGAAGATAGTCCACAGGCAGTGAAAGAACTTCAGAATATGGGAATCCATGTTGTTATGCTGACCGGAGATAATGAGCGCACAGCGAAGGCAATTGGTGAGCAGGCAGGTGTGGATGAAGTGATCGCAGGTGTTCTTCCGGAAGGAAAAGAACAGGTGATCCGCAAGCTGAAAGAAAAAGGAAAGGTTGCGATGGTAGGTGACGGTATCAATGACGCACCGGCACTGACCAGGGCAGATATGGGAATTGCCATTGGAGCGGGGACAGATATTGCAATCGATGCAGCGGATGTTGTGCTGATGAAGAGCCGGTTAAGTGACGTGCCGGCGGCAATCCGTATGAGCCGTGCAACATTGCGCAACATTCATGAGAATCTGTTCTGGGCATTTTTCTATAATGCGATAGGAATTCCACTGGCAGCAGGAATCTGGATCCCGGTCTTTGGTTGGAAATTAAATCCGATGTTCGGAGCAGCGGCAATGAGCCTGTCCAGTTTCTGTGTAGTAACAAATGCATTGAGACTGAATCTGTTTAAAATGTACGATGCCAGAAAAGACAGAAAAAGAAAGATGAAAAAGGTAGAAACAGCAGAAAATACTGTTTCAGATATTGTCTTAGCAGACAAAAATGAGTCAGAAAACAAGGAGGAGACAAAGATGACAAAGACAATGAAAATCGAAGGAATGATGTGTGGACACTGTGAAGCGGCTGTGAAGAAAGCTCTCGAGGCACTTGAGCAGGTTGATACAGCAGAAGTCAGCCATGAGGCCGGAACAGCGGTTGTGACACTGAATTCCGAAATCAGTAATGAAGTGCTGAAAAAGACGGTCGAAGACAAAGATTATACAGTAACAGCGATCGAGGATTAATGAGCAAAGAAGAGGTCCCCTGCGGAAATGAAAGATTCTGCAGGGGACCTCTTGGATTATAAAAAAATGTAACTGTTCAGAGCAAACCTCAAAAATGCTACGCATCTCGTCGGTGTGGCGTATCCTTGTATACAATCTTTCCATCACAGATTGTATATTTTACTTTTCCATACAATTCCCATCCGGTAAATGGAGAATTAGAAGATTTAGAAGCATAAGTCTCAGGAGTCCATTTCTCATTCAGATCAAACAGTACAAGATCAGCTGATTTTCCTTCTGCGACAGAACCGCACGGAAGGTGATACAGGCTGGCAGGATTGATCGTCATCTTCTCGATCAGCTGGCTTAATGTCAGGTGTCCCGGACGTACAAGGGAAGTGATTCCAAGAGCAAGGGAAGTCTCAAGACCAATAATACCGCTTGGTGTTTGTGTGATAGGACGGGATTTCTCTTCCGTACTGTGTGGCGCGTGGTCTGTAGCAATCAGATCGATCGTACCGTCTTTGAGACCTTCGATGATAGCAAGGCGGTCATTTTCTGTACGAAGCGGTGGGTTCATCTTGGCAAGAGAGCCGTATTTTAACACAGCTTCATCTGTCAAAGTGAAATGATGCGGAGTTGCCTCTGCATGCAGATTTGCTCCCATAGCTTTAAAGGTGCGTACCAGTTCAACGGACTGTCCGGAGCTGATATGCTGGATCACGACCTGTGCACCGGAACGAAGCGCCAGCAGACAATCTCTGGCAACAAGAGATTCTTCAGCAATCGAAGGAGATCCGTAGATGCCCAGCGCATCAGATACAGGTCCGTGGTTGATTCCGTTTGTTTCAATAAATGCAGGATCTTCTTCATGAAGACTGATCGGAAGGTCAAGTGCCTTCGCCTCTTCCATGGCCTTATAGAGAAAGGCAGCATTCTTAAGAGGAATTCCGTCATCTGTGAATCCACAGGCACCGGCAGCGGCAAGTTCCTTCATAGAAGTCATCTCTTCACCCTTGAGTCCGCAGGAGACAGCAGCAGCCTGGAAAATATGGATGTCTTCCAAAGCCTCCCGTTCCATCAGTTCTTTGAGAACCGGAACAGAATCGATGACCGGTGAAGTATTTGCCATACAGATCACGGAAGTAAATCCACCGGCAGCAGCTGCAAGAGATCCGGTATGGAGATCTTCTTTATAAGTAAATCCGGGATCACGGAAATGAATGTGTGTGTCAACAAGTCCTGGAGAAATCATAAGTCCTGCAGCATCAAGCTCATCCTCTCCATTTTCAGGTGTCAGAGTTCCGGCATCTGCGAGTGTCTGGATCAGACCGTCTGTGATGCGAAGGTCGACAAGACGTTCTGCATCAGATGCAGGATCAATTAGAAAACCATTTTTTATAAGCATAATTCATCCTCCTTTTGCTGTTAAGTATACCGTATTTTTGATAGAGATTCAAATTTATTAGAAAATGTGTTATCATAAACGCACCGTAACATGAAAAAAAAGAGGGCAGAAAGGTTATCTCTGAATTTTACCGGATCCAGACAATCGTTCTGCGGAAAGAAGGAGTAAATGAAAGAATACGATTATCTGATTGTCGGAGCAGGTCTTTATGGAGCTGTCATGGCACATGAATTAAAGAAAAAAGGGAAGAAATGTCTTGTGATTGACCGAAGAGATCATATTGCAGGAAATATTTACTGTGAGGACATAGAAGGAATCCATGTACATAAATATGGTGCACATATTTTCCATACGTCTGATAAAAAGATATGGGATTACATGAATCAGTTCGCGGAATTTAATAATTACATCAATTCACCGGTAGCAGTTTATAAAGATGAACTTTATAACCTGCCATTTAATATGAATACATTCAGTAAGATGTGGAATATCCGTACACCGCAGGAAGCAAAAGAGATTATTGAAAAACAGCGCAAAGAGACAGGAATCACAGATCCACAGAATCTGGAGGAACAGGCACTTTTTCTTGGTGGAAGAGATATCTATGAGAAGCTGATCAAGGGTTATACAGAGAAACAGTGGGGAAGAAAGTGTACAGAACTTCCGGCATTTATTATCAAACGTCTGCCATTCCGATTTGTTTACGATAATAACTATTTCAATGACAGATATCAGGGAATTCCGGTTGGCGGTTATACAGCAATCGTTGAGAAGATGCTGGAAGGGACAGAAGTTCGCACAGGGATTGATTTCTTTGAATTCAGAAAAGAGAATCCGGAGATTGCAGAGAAGATTATTTTTACAGGAATGATCGATGAATATTTTGGATATCAGCTGGGAGCATTGGAGTATCGTTCTGTCAGATTTGAGACAGAAGTTCTTGATTGTGAGAACTATCAGGGAAATGCTGTTGTCAATTACACAGAGCGTGAAGTTCCGTATACAAGAATTATCGAGCATAAGCATTTTGAGTTTGGCAAGCAGGAGAAGACGGTTATTTCCAGAGAGTATTCATCAGAATGGAGTGTTGGCATGGAACCATACTATCCGGTAAATGATGAGAAGAATAATGCATTGTTTGAAGAATACAAGAAGCTTGCAGAAAAGGAAGAAAATGTAATCTTTGGCGGACGACTGGGAGATTATAAATATTATGACATGGATAAAGTTGTTGCCGCAGCTCTTGACAGACTGGAAGAATTCAATTAATATGAGAGTCACACTTCAGTCGTTCTGACTGAAGAATCAGTAAAGATTCTGAAGAGTAGTTCGTATCAGATTCTGATAATTTTCAATTGGACAGGTATTGTATCGTGTGCGGTGTGGGGCCGCACACGTTTAGATGACAGATTGCAGTAGAATTAAATATGGAAAAAATGTATGAAGTACTTCGCTTCGTGGAAAAAGGAACCGAATGCCAGCCAAGTATCGATTGCCTGCAGGGAGAACTTTTGATTTATTATCTGCGGGATAATACACAGTTGGATAAAGCGGTGTTGTTTGAATGGTTCCGACAGATTGCCGGGGAAATAAGAAAGTATCAGCAGTCGAGACGTGGGCAGAATTATCGTTGTCTGACCCCATATAGTATTGTTGTGACAGAAGAAGGAGAATTGCTGCTTTTAAATCCGGATGCACAGGAAAATGAATTTGTTATGAAGAAGATGCAGCAGAAAGCGGTGAGAAGTCATTTTATCCGCCCGACAGCGTCAGGCAGCAGGAAAAATTGTTCCGTAGATTTGTTCGGATATGGTAAAATTTTGCAGTTTTTACTGGCATATACAGAGCAGATCCCGGAACTTAGCAGAAGCGAAGAACGCAGATTGGAGAGGATCATTGAACGTTGTACCGGTGGAGGAAGGCGGCATTATGATAAGATCAGCCAGGTGATACGTGATCTTCCGGAGGAACGCGAGGAATGGAATCCGGAACAGAAGCTAAAATTTCGGAATGTCAAACTGGCGGTTCTTTTATTTGCTGCCGGGGCAGTAATTGCGGCAGCAGGAATTGGGATGAGTCGGGGAAGAGAAAGCAACAACACAGTTGGGAAAAGTGAAACGGTAGTGCAAGCTCAGAAAGCAGACGATGTAAAAACAATACCAGAAGAACATAGTGAAACTGAACAGGACAGAAAAAAAGCATTGGAAGATATGAAATGGAAGAAAGAGATGGAGGAACGGGTTCAGGAGATTCTGGAATCGGTCAAAGCATGTGAAAAGAAGATAGAAGAAACGACGAAAGAAGAGAATAACGGGGAAAACAAGGAAGAAGCAGAGCAAACGACAGAACAGCAAACAGAGGAAACTGCGGAAAAATCTGTAGAAGAGGAAATACAACAGGAAACGAAACAAGAAGTGATAAATGATCCGGTTGTTCCGGAATAAGAAAAAAGTCTCCATAAAAGGGAGGATGCCGGGTAACCATTTACTGGTTCCCGGCATGTATTATGAAAAAGTTTATTCAAAGTTTTTTGTTTTTTCCTTTGATGCTTATAGTATATGTGAGAGAAATGAAGAAAAAGTGATAAGAAGATGAAAGATTTTTAAATGATAAATGAACAAATTATGAACGACAGATGTAGTGGAAAATAACGGTTTAAAAAAGAATGGCAGTGTGGTATTCTACATCTAAAGAAAACTTCGGAAGTTACTGTTCACTCCCGTGTCAATCACTCCGCTGATTGACACGGAGGATGCGTGTTTTGACTTGAATGCATCTCGCCCCATCGCCAAAGGCGATTTAAAATGGCGAGATGCGTTGCTGGTCGCACATCGTGTGAACAGTAACCTTAGGAACAGGAGGTAACGGTTGAATATGACAAGACAGGAATTTATCCGAAAATTACAGGAGGCTTTGAATGGAAAGCTTGATGTCGCAACAATTCAGGATCATCTTAAGTTTTATGATGATTATATTATAGAAGAAATGAGAAAAGGAAAGAGCGAGCAGGAGGTTTTGGAACTGCTCGGAGATCCGTGGGCAATTGCGAAAACCATTGTAGATGCAAGTGATGGAACAGACGAAGAAGTGGTTTATGAGAACAGGAGTCCATTCAATAATTCGTACAACCAGACAACGCAGGCACAGAACAGCTATACTGGTTATGGACAGAAGGATGAATATGGAACAGAGCATTCTTATGGTTCCTATCATGAGTTCAGATTAGATACCTGGTGGAAGAAGGCTTTGCTGATTCTTGCAGTTGTATTTGTAGTCGTAGTAGTTGTGTCTGTTATAACAGGAATCATCAGTTTTCTGGCACCGGTTCTTGTTCCTCTTCTGATCATTATGATCGTGATCAGACTGATCGGTGGGAACCGACGATATTAGAAAAAAGAAAAGTAAAAGACCGATGGGGGAGCCATCGGTCTTTTGAGGGGAGTATAAATAATTAATAAGGGGTTGTAGAAAATAATCTTTCTACATGAATCAGTATAATATATGCATTTGGAAAAAGCAAGCAAAATATTCAAAATATGGTTGAAACAAAATGCATAAAAAGACCTCCGTTTGGGATAATAAAGATTGTACTAAATAGTTACTGTCAGTTAATAAGAACAGTAACACCAAATAAGGAGGAAGCATCATGGCAAAAAATTATAGCAACACAAGTAAAAATTCTCAGAATGGATTCTATTCATCGAAGGAAGAAAATCAGAGTAAGAACAGAAATTCAACATCTAATTCAGGTTCGAATAAGAATTCCAGCAAAAATTCTTATTCAAATAAGAATAAGAACAGCACAAACTGCAATTCCAAAAATGCAGATGACTGCTTTGGCGGAAAAGATGATTATGATGAGTCAGACAGATATTAACAGATACTGTGAGCAGTAACAAATAAGATTCTTATAAACAGTAACAAGGCAGAGAAGAAAGGCAATCGCACTTTACTCTGCCTTTCATTTATAGTAAAATTATAATACTGTAAAAAGAATCAGTTAACAGTAATTAATAGTTACTGTTAACTCCCGTGTCAATCACTCCGCTGATTGACACGGAGGATGCATGTTT
>OLOH01002109.1_pt1 | contig 10254 bp, 9 predicted proteins | sample 1673221 | NCBI WGS metagenome assembly OLOH01 (sample SAMEA3136767, study PRJEB25190) | human gut metagenome
ATGTATCTTTGGTCAATATGGAACAGTATAATATAGATAAATTTCACAACACCGTCCTGGCCAACGACCAGGTGGTTTTCTGTGTGAGCAACGACCACAGGCTGGCAGAAAAAAAATCAGTCACAACAAAAGATATGGCGAAAGAGCAGCTGATCTTTTTCAATGCTGACTCCGTCCAGAATCAGATCCTGAAAATGCGTTTTGAGATGGATGGCCACACACCCAATATCGTTATGCGGAGCAGCCAGATCTACACCACCCTGCAATTTGTAAAAACCGGAAAATATGGCTGCTTTCTCTACTCCAGCATGACCGATAACTTTTCCACTTCCAATGTTACCGGTATCCCGCTCAATCCACCTGTCCGCATAAAAATCGGCATGGTATGGAAAAAAAGCAAATATATCAGCGGCGATATGCTGACATTTCTGCATTTCACCCGCATGTATTACAAAGAACATCCGCTGATAGAAAAATAACAATTTACCAGATCCTGATTATATGTCGATTAATTTTTCTAATAAATGCAATTTTTTTTAAAAAACCATTGAAATCCATCAATTCATGTGATACTCTGTGTTACAGTGTATTTCTACACAAAACGAATGGCCGCCACCACCGCACACAAAAAGGTCCTGGCATCATTCAAAAATAAAAAAACTCAGGAGAGTCTCTTCAAATCAAAAGGGAAGAGCGCCGAAGGTGTACGCAGCACACAAAATGCTGTAAATCTCTCAGGCAAAAGGATGGAGGAAAGAGTAATGTTTACACAAATCAACAACTTTATCACATGGTTTGACGGAGTCGTTTGGGGACTTCCGCTGATCATTCTGATCCTGTTCACAGGAATTCTGTTAACCACTCGGTTAGGTCTTTTACAGGTAAGGCACCTCGGAAAGGCACTGAAATTCATGGTAAAAAATGAAGAAGGCGGCGATGGTGAGGTCACAAGCTTCGGAGCTCTGTGTACTGCACTTTCAGCAACCATCGGAACCGGAAATATCGTAGGTGTCGCAACTGCTATCGCAGCCGGCGGACCAGGAGCACTTTTCTGGATGATCGTAGCCGCATTCTTCGGAATGGCAACCAAATACGCAGAAGGACTTCTGGCGATCAAGTACCGTACCATTGACAAAGAAGGCCACGTTCTCGGCGGACCTTTCTACTACATCGAAAACGGTATGGGAAAACAGTGGAGATGGCTTGCCAAGATCTTCGCATTTTTCGGAGCAGGTGTGGGACTTTTCGGTATCGGAACCTTTACACAGGTAAACGGTATCTCATCTGCAGTTACCAATTTCTTTGACCCGGATAAAGCACACACAGTAGCACTTTTCGGAAATACATATTCCTGGGCAACTGTAGTTGCATGTCTGATACTTACCGTATGTGTAGGACTTGTCGTTCTCGGCGGAATCCAGAGAATCGCAAAGGTATCCCAGGTCGTTGTACCGTTTATGGCAGTTCTCTATGTTGCACTGGCACTGATCATCGTGATCACAAACATCACTGCAGTACCTACAGCGATCGTAACTATCGTAAAATCTGCTTTCACAGGAAGTGCACTTGCAGGTGGAGCAATGGGAACCATGGTCGTAGCTATGCAGAAGGGTATCGCCCGCGGTATCTTCTCCAATGAGTCCGGTCTTGGTAGTGCCCCAATCGCAGCCGCTGCAGCTCAGACAAAGGAGCCGGTACGTCAGGGTCTTGTATCCATGACAGGTACATTCATTGATACTATCGTGATCTGTACCATGACAGGTCTTTCCATCGTCATTACAGAAACATGGAACACAGGTCTTGAGGGTGTTGCCATCACAACAGCCGCATTCCAGAAAGGACTTCCTTTCCCGCCGGTTGTAGCATCCTTCTCACTGATGCTGTGCCTGGTATTCTTCGCATTCACAACGATCCTTGGATGGGATTACTACGGTGAAAGATGTCTGGAATACCTGTTCAACAGAAACAAAGCCGCAGTTACAACATACCGCTGGCTGTACATCATCTGCGTATTCATCGGACCATATATGACTGTAGCAGCTGTATGGAACATCGCAGATATCTTCAATGCCCTGATGGCATTCCCGAACCTGATCGCTCTTCTTGCCCTGAGCGGTGTGGTTGTAAAGGAAACTAAGGATTTCTTCAAAAGACATAAAAATTACGAATTCTGATCCCTAATATCGTAATCAAATGTAAACACACACAAACCCATGATGATCCCCTAATATCATATAAAAAAAGACGCGAACCTTTTTATCTTCCGATAAAAGGCCGCGTCTTTTTTATTTAAAAGCTTTCTATGCCAGCGTCAGGATCTCCATCTGCTGTGTCAGATCCGCTGCATCCAGAATCTCTCCATTTCGGATATCTTTCTTATCAAGCCGGACACACATTTCCTCTCCATCTGTCATATGGAAAAAATTATCCTCCAGAGTAACATCCGCATCAGTAAATCCAATAGCTGTAAACGGGCTGAAGCAGCTGCTTTTTAAATGGATCACAAATGCATCACCTTGCTCCTCCACCTCGGCAGTGATCTCCGGTTTATCCAGCTCCAGATATTTATACGGAACAAGGGTCTCCACATCACAGAGCACATCTCCGTCAGCAAGTGTCACTTCCGCCTCAAGAAAGATCTCATACTTCTTGTCTTCCCATCCGGAAACATCCACCGCCAGGATCGGAGCGGACTCCTGCACACCCACAGTGCCCGTTCCGGTAAGCTTCTCAAGAATCTCGCATTCCATATTTTTCACATAAAAGACAACCTGATATGTCTGCGCTTCCATACTTTCATTTGCCAGATACACCTGCATGATATCCCCATCCATGCACATACTCACCGCCTGTGGCCCATAGAATTTTTTTGCCATATAATGAAGTGCCTTCCAACGGCCAAAGTAGTCGATACTTGCCCAGGATGCCACCGGCCAGTTGTCATTGATCTGCCAGTAAAGGGTACCCATACAGCGGCCTCTGTGACGTCTCCAGTGGTCTACTCCATACTTCATGGCCATTCCCTGAAGGATCTGGCTCACATAGAGAAGCTTGCGGAAATTCTCCGGATAACGGAAATTCTCGGAAAGATAATACAGGATCTTTCCGTTAGCTGCAGGATTTTTCTGGTGGTTCTCCATCACCCTGGAAAAAATATTCCTGTCTTTCTCTTCCGTAAAGCTCTCCACAGTTTTCAGGCACGGAAAAGACTGGAAGCCAAACTCCGAGCAGAAACGAAAATAATGCTTCTGATAATCTGTAAAAGGCTTCTGACCATGCCATACATCCCAGTAGTGACAGTCTCCTCTGTTCTCATCGTCCGGATCATCAAAGCAGCCTCCGGAGCTTGGGGAAGACTGCCAGAAAAAGGTCTCGCTGTCTGCCGCCCTCACTGCTTTCGGAACTATGTACTCAAACATTTTTATGTAGTCCGCACGGAGATATTTCGACTCACTCTGCACCTCCGGCCAGTGATCCCAGGCAGACTCCATCTCATTGTTTCCGCACCACAGGCCAAGGGATGCATGATGACGGAGACGTTTTACATTTTCCGTGATCTCCTTCGTGATATTATCTTCAAATTCTTCTGTAAGATCATAAACATTACATGCGAACATCAGATCCTGCCATACGATCAGTCCCATCTCATCACAAAGATCATAGAAATGATCCGAAGGATAATAACCGCCGCCCCACACACGGACACAGTTAAAATTGGCACGTTTGCAGGATTCCAGAAGATACTTCTGGACCTCCGGTGTGATCCTGGAATAGATGCAGTCCTCCGGAATATAATTTCCCCCCATGGCAAAAATTTTCACGCCATTGACACAGAACGCGAACTCTTTTCCCCAGAGATCTTTTTCCTGGCTGATGGTAAGGGTACGGAGACCGATGCGCTTCGTTATGGTTTCCAGAACTGTGCCATACTCGTCCAGAAGTTCCACCTGAACTTTATATAACGGCTGATCGCCGTAGCCGTTTGGCCACCAGAGCTTCGGGTTGTGGATCGAGGATGTCAGCACTGCTGGATTATTATTCGCTGATACAGTCTCCCCCACTTTGCATACATGGGTTTCCGTTTTTCGGTCGTTAGCACCTGTTCTATGTCCACAGACGCTCTCTGCATCCTCCTGGATCGTCACCCTCACCTGACACTTATCCACAGCATCTCCGCTTACAGCCACAGTTGTACACACATCCACAGCATTATCCCCATGCACCTGTGTGATCTTCACATCCTCAATTCTCGGATGACTGTATGCTTCCAGATAAATATCCCGAAAAATCCCGGCATCAATGGTCTGGGGGCCCCAGTCCCATCCAAACATACAATGAGCCTTCCGGATCAGCTGGTTTCCTTTCATTCCACCGCAGGGAACATAGTGGATCTCTTTATTATCTTCATACTCATAAGCTTCGATATACTTGAATACCGACCGGAATACGATCCGGATCTGATTCTCCCCGGAATGAAGAAATTCTTTCACATCCAGCTTCCAGGTACGATGCATGTTATCTGCAGATCCGGCTTTTTGCCCATTGATATAAATATCTGCAAGAGTATCCAGCCCCTCACAGACCAGTATTATTTTTTCTTCTTTCAGGATATCCTCTGCAGCCACAAATGTTCTGCTGAATTCATAATCCTTCCGGAACAGTTCCCTTGTCACATCCTCATTTGTCCGGTAAAAAGGATCTTCGATCTTCCCGGCACCATAGAGCCCGGAAAGCACAGATCCCGGAACCTGTACCTCACATAATCTGTCATTTCCTGCTTCTGCCAGCTCCCACTGGCCATTTAACATTATTTTCCTCATAAAATATATCTTCTCCTGTAAAAATCCCCTTCGCACGATCTTATATACAGGGCTGTTGTATTAGCCGTACTGTATTTTATTTATAGCCTTCCCCCATAATTCCGGTAATTCTCAATATAATCCAGGATCTCCTCCGGGTCTTTCATGAACCGGCACATACCCACAACATCTCTGGACATAAATTTTTCCCCTGCTGTGTATTCCAGGAGTGCCTGCATGCTGTCGTAATATCCCTGAATATTATAAAGAACGATCGGCCTGTCGATCCGTCCCAGACTCTTCAATGTCAGAATCTCAAAAAACTCCTCATAAGTACCAATTCCCCCAGGTACCACGATAGTCGCATCCGAGCGGCTTTCCAGCAGGTGCTTCCTCTCACGCATATTTTCAGTAAAAATGAACTCTGTACAATGCTCATACAACACTCCCGGCTGGTCAAAAAATCTCGGTGCGATACCCAGGATATAGCCTTTTTCTCTGTCAACACCCCGGGCTGCCGCCCCCATCAGTCCCTCTTTTCCACCTCCGAAAACAAGGCCGTGGCCACGTTTCCCCATCAGCTGTCCCAGCTCTTCCGTTTTCTCATAATAAATCTTTTTCAGCTCTGCGCTGGACGCTCCATATATACAAATATTCATGCTTCCGTCTCCTTCCCTGCTGCCTCCACAAATGCCCGGAGAAGCTTCAGCTGTTCTGAAGAATCATACATCATCTCCGGATGCCACTGCACAGCTACTGCAAATGGATGATCGTTTATCTCTGAATATAACTTTTGCCGGCCTCTGCACATGATACTGGCAAAGACCGGCTTTCCGTCATTTCCGATACATCTGGAATGCATCCGGAAATGCCTGTTATTTTATTATAATCTGACATACACATGGGGTCAAGCAATTGCCGCTGTCTAAAGCTCCCGTTTTATTATACGAGAACTTTTTCCATCCGCTGTATTTCTGGTTTCTTTCCTGCGGATTCATGGAGGGGATGAACTGATTGCGGTTCTTCACCTCGAAAATGCTCTCCATCTATAATTTAGGACTGATCAGTCATACAAGCCATTCTGCTCAAAATCTCTAAACAGGCTGGCTTCTCCATCATCAGCAAATGCATCTGCATCCCCCTGATCGGAGTCATCCTGTCCTCCCTGGATATCTGGGATATCTGCATCCTGGGAATCCTGGGACGTGCTATCCTCAGAGCTGTCCTTGCTATCCTTGCTGGAACTGTCATCTTTACCAAGTTTTACAGTGAGTGTCTTCTCCTTATACTCATTGCCATCCAGAACTGCAACCGTCACATCGATCTTTTCCTTCGGCTCATAATACTGAAGCAGCTCAATCAGCTGATCGATACTGGTGATCGTTTTACCATCAAACTCTGTAATGACCATATTCTTGGTAATACCTGCATCATCGGCAGGGCCGCCCTCGGTTACCTTCGAAACAAATACACCCTGCGGGATACCATAAATCTGTACTGCCTCCGTACTTACTGTACTGCCTGTGATACCAAGGATACCATGATTATCCACTTTATCTCTTGCCTTGGCATTCATCATGTTCTCAAGAGAATCCGCAACATCAGAAATTGCAATGGCATACCCCATACCTTCAACCTCAGTAGAAGCAAGCTTGGAAGAGTTAATACCAACAACCTCACCATCCATATTCAGAAGCGCACCGCCACTGTTACCGGGATTGATAGCCGCATCTGTCTGGATCAGGTTCACGCCCTTGTTGATACTGCTGCTGTTATCTGTAGAATCACCCTCGATCTGTCCTGATGCATCTGTCTTACGGTTCTTAGCACTGACAATACCAGTAGTAACGGACTGGCCATAGCCAAGTGCATTACCGATGGCAACAACCTGCTCACCGATCTTCAGATCATCAGAGCTTCCGATCTTTGCAACAGAAATTGCATCCATTGTATCATCCGAAACATCCTTCGTTGCAACAGAAACAACTGCAAGATCCTCGCTTTCATCAAAGCCTTTTACCGTAGCCTCATAAGCATTACCATCTGCAAAGGCAACTGACAAGGTATCGGCACCATCCACAACATGATAGTTTGTGGCGATCAGCAGCTCAGAATCTGTTTTTCCGATGATAATACCGGAACCGCTTCCTTCAACTTCCTGCTCCTGGCTCGGCGCATACTGGGAACCAAACATGCTGTAATAATCCTGAACCTCCTGAACGGACTTGGTTGTGATGGCAACTACAGAAGGCATTGCCTTCTCAGCAACATCTGATACATCCAGACTGCCCTTTGTATCGGAGGATTTTGTATCCTCTGTATCTTCGCTGTCTTTATTTGATTTTTTATCAGACTTCATAAGAGTCAGATTCTCGGAGCTGTCGGTTGCCGCCTGTACGGACTGTGCACCGGAGAAATAATTTATACCTTCATATGCACCAACTCCAATGCCGCCGGCAAGTACTGCACACAGGCTGATGGTTGCACCCTTTTTCATCATTTTCTTTATTTTTAATTTTCTGTTATTGTTCATGGTTAAGTCCTCCCTGGGAAAAAATTCTTCTCTGTTTCCTTTTGATGCTTCAAAGTATATGGGTTAATTGTGTTTACTTTGTGGGAAAAATGTGTTTTATTTGTTAAAACTTTTCACTGTCATCACAACTACAAACCACGCAACCTCAAGAAGAACGATCATTCCACCTGGTTTCAGTCCGGCATAATAGGAAAGAAACAGTCCGGCAATGGTGGTACATACCGCCACGATAATGGCACAGATCAGTGTACCCTTATAGCTTTTTGCCATCTGCATCCCACACGCCACCGGAACTACCAGCATGGAGGAAACGATCAGGGTTCCTACTGTACGGGACGCAATGGAAACTGTCAGAGCCGTCAGAATAGTAAAAAGAAAATTAATATTCCGCACGGAAACACCGGAGATCCTTGCCGCATTTTCATCAAATCCGATATAAAATAGTTCCCTGTAAAAAAACAGCACTGCTGCCAGTACCAGCACACTGATCACAACTACCAGCGCCAGCTCTCCTTCACTGATGGACACAATACTTCCGAACAAAAAGCTGTTCAGACTGGCACCGTTTTCCACAAAGCCGGACAGCACACTGGCCAGTCCGATCCCGGCAGACATGACGATGGAGATCGCCACCTCCGAATAACGCGGGATTTTTTTGCGGATAGCCTCAATTCCAAGAGCAGCTACGATGCACATCACTACTGCACCGGCTACCGGATTCACTCCAAGTATCAGTCCCAGCACAACACCGGCCAGTGAAGAATGGGAAAGCGCATCTCCGATCATGGACATCCGTTTCAGAACAATGGTGATCCCGATGCAGGGCGTGATCACAGCCAGAAGGATTCCCACCAGAAAAGCCCTCTGCATAAATCCATACTGTAAAATACTCATACTTCGTCGATCCTCCCCTCTTCCGCTTTAAAGAACCGGTTTGCTCCTTTAAACTCACCGGAATTTCCATGAGTAACCATAAGGATCGTCAGCCCCTGTTCCTCATTCCGCTTCCTCAGAACTTCTGCAAGTGTTTTCACAGAAACCATATCCATTCCTGTGGTAGGCTCATCCAGGATCAGGATCTTCGGTTTTCCTGCCAGCGCACGTGCCAGCATAACCCTCTGCTGCTGTCCTCCGGAAAGATCTCCGATCCTTCTTTTCCAGAACTCTTCCATTTCCATTTCCGCAAGTGCGGCTTTCAAACGCGGGATCTCTTTTTTTGCCCGGAAACGTGCCTTCCAGGAAGAGGAATACACACCTGTCATCATGATCTCTTCCACAGTCGCCGGAAAATTCTGGTTTCTGCTGATACTGTTCTGTGGAACATATCCCAGATCTCCCTTTCCAAATGTGGCAGAAATATCTTTTCCATTTACAGTGATACTTCCCTCCTGCGCCTTCAGTTCGCCCAAAAGAAGCTTCAGAAATGTACTTTTTCCACTTCCGTTTTCACCGGTAAGGATGGCATAATCGCCATCCTTCACCTCCAGGTTCACCTGATCCAGCACAGGTGTCCCCGTATAGTGAAACGAAAGATTTTCTATCAAAATTCCCATAATTTCTCCTTTTTTGTTACAGCTGCTGTCCTGCACCTTCAGTTCAATGCCTTCCTGAGTGCCTCCAGATTCTTCCTCATCACAGAAAAATAATCCTCTCCGGCCTCTATATCCTCCTCACTTAATCCCTCGATCGGATTCAACACAGCAGTCACCGCATCCACTTCCTTCGCCACTGTCTTCGCCACCTTGGGACTTGCCAGCTCCTCAAAAAATATGGTATGGATATCGTATTTTTTCGCATACTCGATCACTTCCTGCATCTTGGCAGGATCAGGCTCTGAATCCGGTGTCAACCCTTCGATAGCCAGCTGCTTCAGATCATAGGCATTGCACAGATATCCAAAAGCCTCATGCGCCACTATGATATCCCGGCTCTTCGTACCTTTCAGACCATCTCTGAACTCCTGATCCAGCTCATCAAATTCACCGGCATATTTCTCATAATTTGCTTCATAATAATCACCGTTCCCAGGATCAGCCTTTACCAAAGCATCCCTGATATTCTTCATTTCCTGCTTTGCACGCATAGGATCAAGCCAGACATGAGGATCTTTTCCTTCATCACCATGAGCATGATCATGTCCTCCATCCAGAAGCTCCACACCATCCGATGCCTCAGACACAACCAGATCCTGATTCTCCAGAGTATCCAGCACATCCTCCGCCCAGTGCTCCAGATCCGCACCATTATAGACAAACACATCTGCATCCTCAAGATTCCGGATATCCGTTGCCGCCGGCTCCCAGTCATGAGGCTCCGTTCCCGCCGGAACCATATCCTTTACCTGGATCCTGTCGCCCCCTACCTTCCGGGCAAAATCATACATGGGATAAAAGCTGGCCATCACCTTCAGTCGGCCATCCTCCACAAATGGCTGTCCCACCGTTCCGGCCCTGTACAAACCATATCCGGTCACGCCGCCCACAACAAGAAGCGTCACCGCCAGAACTGCTGCCGCTGTCATCTTCCCTCTGTTAACATTCATTTTTTAAGCCTCCTGCAGCTGTCACAATATCCATAAAAGATCGTCCGGCTCTGATCGATCTCAAATCCGTGTTCATCCAGCACATGTCCCACAAAATGATCGATACATCCACACTGCAGAGGAATCGTATGCCCACATTCCAGACACACAAGCTTACCGTAATTCTTCCGCTCCTCATCACGTATAAAACGATACTGGGCAGGCGCTCCCTCCACAGACGGAACCTTCAGCACCGCTCCCTCCTTCTGCAGCCGCTCCAGTCCTCTGTATACCGTTGTCCTTCCGATCTGGATCTCTTTTCCACGAAGGAGCTCCATAAATTGATCTATGGTATAAAATGTATCTCCATATTCCTGCAGGCATTCCAGAATTATTTTCTG
>OLOH01002111.1_pt1 | contig 10229 bp, 8 predicted proteins | sample 1673221 | NCBI WGS metagenome assembly OLOH01 (sample SAMEA3136767, study PRJEB25190) | human gut metagenome
TAAATTATGAAAGATTCCATTTGACGCATGATGATTGGTATCAAAGAATTTACTATTTGACTCTTCGCGAAATGATCGAAATTGGAAAAAAATATTATGTTTATGTTGATATAAAAGATACAAAAGGTTCTGAAAAGATAAATAAACTAAAAACAGTTTTAAATAATGTTGTAGGATATTTTTATAATGAAACAGTAAAAAATATTCAATTAGTTCGTTCGGATCAGATTCAACTTATGCAGTTATCAGATTTATTAATTGGTGCGGTGGGGTATTCAAATCGTAAACTTAGTTCAAATTCAGCAAAAATAAAACTTATTGAACATATAGAAGAATTATCAGGAAGAAGTGTAAGTAAGACAACACCTAAGTCAGAGACAAAATTTAATATTTTCAAGTGGATGCCGAGAGAGGTGTAATATGAATTGTGAGAAAGTTCCTAGCATAATTGAATTAGATTCATTTGATGGTGATTATTTTAAGTATGAGGATGCGGTATATTTAGTGTATAAACAAACTTTTGAAAACCATCAGTTTTTTTTTGATGGTAAACCTATAAAGCACAAGAAGTATCCTATTATTAAAGATAAGCCAGGTACATTTTGGCATATTATATCTAATGGTTCAGATGAAACTAATCGAATTCCAGATCTTCGTCGTTATGAAAGAATAGCATGGCCGGCTTTTATATTGGATTATTGTAAAGATAATTGTAAAGATATTTTAATATGGAAAAATAGGCGTAAAGGGAAACCAAGAATAGTTTTATGGTGCACAAAAATTGATTATGTCGTTATTTTAGATGAACGGACTGATTTTTGTATTTTTTGGACGGCTTATCCTGTTACATATCAGCATACACGAGAAAAGCTTTTAAAGGAGTATCAGGAGTATATAAAAAATAATAGTTAGACAGCAAAAAGCGCTTGCAATGCAAGCGCTTTCGTTACTCCTTCTTCCTAATAATGGTAGATGAGCTATATTGTGCACACTATATAGTATGCAACAGTTTTGAAATTATACTACAAATGAAATTAAATGTCAAGCCTTTTCTTAATATAATTATAGTATACTATTGGGGAAAAATCAATATTTTTTTTAATAATACTCTAGATTATTTGTTTGTTGGCAAACAGTGCATTTGTGCAGGAGGTTTTTTAGGTTGTCATTGAACCTATGGTTCAATTTAGAAGCGGAATTCAATCCCACAACAAGTTAAAAGTAGGTTTTAATTTCAAGCAAACAAAAGAATCGTATTGATTAAAGCTTAAACGTTTCATTCCTGCTCTTGTTCTGCTGAAGGTTCGTGAAATTTAATAATGGCCTCCAGTTGGTTATGTAGCCATATAATACATGCCTTTTTTATTAAATCTTTTTCTTCGATTGCTTCTAAACCTTTCTGGATTTTTTTTATTGTATAGGCATCTTCCGAATAGCTTTTTCGAGTAGTATCTTCAGGATATAAGTCTCCAAGCCAATGGCGAAAGTCATCAATATCCCTAGGTGAAGCTTTATGCAAAAGATTTAGCCATTGTTCTGGCGGGGCCTTCGAAAATACAGACATATCTTGGACATACCGATTCTGATTAGGATTGCTATAATTTTCCAGTCGGTTAATCCAATTATCACTTTTTAATATATCACCAACATTTTCTCTACTCACTATTTCGGAATGTTCTTTTATAGCATGATTAATATCCGTAATCACTTCAGTAACTTTTGCTTTAGTCTGTTTGTTTTCGATATACCACAAATCTGAATCAATCAATTTAACTTCATTCATCTTTGTAATATTAGTAAGCATTAATTGCTTAGTGCGATTCATATACTCATCATCAAATCCTAAATCAATCAAGCGTTGAATGGATGTGATAATTTTAACGTAGAATGCAATAGGGTATTTGTTTTCGTCTAGCCGTTGCAAAACTTTTTCAAGTTGATCTTCACACCAATCTTGTGGTTGTAAATAGTATTGTTGATATATGAGATAATATGGATCATCATCAGGAATTTGGGCTTGTAATTCCTTTTGAAGGTTTAAAACATTGTCTTCAAAAATCTTCTGATTGTAAGTTCCAGACTCAATATACTGTTTTATACTTTGAAATTTTGCCTCTTGTTCTTTTTTGAGTTGAGCATGCATAGTTCGAGACGGTTGGTCGTTGGATTTAAACTTTATGGCTTGATAAAAAGTTTCAGAGATTATATGCTCTTTTATTATGTCAAGATATTCAGGGTCAGTATTAATGTCCGATAGTTTTTCTAAAAGATAGCTTACTTTGGAAAGGAAAAACTGAAAGGTTCTAATATTTTGTGATTACGGTTTTGCATTTCTGATGAGAATGCTTCTTTTTTCTTTTCCAGCATATCTTTTATAGAAGAATCATATTTTGATGATTTTAGAATTTCGGAGATAATCAAGGAAATATTGGGCTCATATTTTAATGTGACACCAATAAGTTTCTCTCGAATTCTGCGATAGTTACTATTTGCTTCTTTGGTTGGAAACAGCAATTTTCGTCGTCTTTCCATTTCATCAAGCGAAATATGGGTTGAATTACTGCTTCTGACTGCCCAGGAACTACTTGTATTTGGTGTAGGCCAGATAATTCGGTCATCTAAAGTTAGAGAATATTGTAATTCTAAATATTGTATTTCAGCGATACCGGATAATTCTTTTTCATTGGCGATTAATATTACTTTTGTATTTTCATGTTCCACCAGCTCATTGAGAAATCCAAATACTTCATTGATGGGACAATCGCAACGTTCTAGGTCATCAAATACAAAGATAAATGATCCTAAATTCAGCCAATCTGAGGCAATTTCGTACAGAGGCATATTTGGAAGGAATTTCTTTAAAATAGCATTTCCAATTTTTTTTGAAGAAAGAAGAATGTTATTGGATACTTTTTGACCGGTTGTTCCGAAGTTATTTTTATCTTGTATTACTTTGCGAGCATCTTCTGCAAAGGACCAAGCAATATTTTCCTGAACATCTGATATTGCTTTACATCCATATAAAGAAATATACTGAACTTTTCGAGAAGTTTCTAAATCGGATTCCTGTTTCTCAATTATTTTTGTAAGGGTATTGTTTACAAAATAAGTTTTTCCACTCCCCCATTCTCCATCGATTAAAACAGCATAATTATAAGAATCATCATGGAGATATCTTAGGATTTCATCAATTATTTGCTGTTCAGTCATATTTTTTAAACCTCCTCTACTTATCGGTATTCTTGGCAATAAGATATCAAAGATAATTAGATGTATAATATTTTTAAGTGTGATTGTTTAATCATAAGATACCACATATTCACATATGTCTTCAATTTTACATTTTAATATCTGGCACAGTTTATCTAGCGTGTTGGTAGTAAGACTCTGATTATGCTTCAGTTTTGTCATGGTACCATTTGAGATGCCATGTTTTCTTGTCAGTGTGTAATATGTCTCCGGTGAATCAGCCAGTGTTTTCCAAAATCGGTCGTATGTAATCATCAAATCACTCCATTCTCAAAAAAATTTCAAAATTGACACATCCATCAACAGATATGTCCGCAGATGGATATATACTAATAATATGAGTGAATTATTCTTTTTTAGTGTTGGTAGCCATCTTTAAATAAATCTGATCAGAGGCATTAAGTTCTTGAAATATGCTTTTTGAGCGTTTGCTAGGTACAAATGCACGACCGGTTTTTATGCAATAGATTTCTTCAGAGCATAGTCTGACAGATAGTTCAAGCAATCTTTCCAAAAAGAGCAGATAACGTTCAGATGAATGAATAGGCAGATCATTAGGATGTAGCATGCGGTAGATGTTTTGGCGAATGGAATCAATATCACAACCATTGTTAGGATTTAATGTGCGCAGGTAATTGTTTATGGATCTTTCGAACATCTCGTCAATAGAGTCAGCCAAAAAAAGTTTTTTATTCTGTGTGTCTTCATAGTCGTTTAATTTTTTTCGCATTTTTAATGATAATTTTCTTTTATTGCATTCAATACGAGAAATAGTGGAGATGGATACGCCCAGTTCTTTTGCGGCGTCAATTTGTGTAAGCTTCCATTTATGGCGAAAGTTAATCATGAATTCAGAATCCGATAAAATAGCCATTATTTACATCCTCCTAGTCATTATAGAATAGCATATATTGCTCTAAAATAGGCGTTTATAAGGCTTAAAACATGAAAAAAATAGGCAATATTATAAAAAACATATAAAACGCCTATACAAAATAGTGGAAGTAAAGACGATTTTCAAAACTACTACATCTTTATATGGAAGATTTAAAAAGTAGGGAGGCGAATAGCATGCCAAGATTTGCAATCGTTCCGCAGGAAGCGGAGGACGAAATATTATATTCTTTTTTAATGCGTACAGCACGGGCAAATGGATTTAACAACACTAAGCTTTTTTTTGACTGCTATCACCTGAAAAAACCAGGTCAGAGTATTACTTATGAATATAGATGGGACATATATCGATTAATAGAGGCAATAAGCAAAAAAAATGAGGATGTTGTAAAGTTTTATCTTAAAACAGAAATGTTTTCCGGAATAGCACCATTTGCAACAAGAGAATTGACTTCACACAGAATAGGTGTGTTATGCAGCAGGCCGGAGATTAAAAAAATGCTGACAAAAACGCGTCCGGTGATTTCACACTTGAAGTGCTGTCCGATATGTCAGCAGGAAGATAAAGAAAAATATGGTTACTGGTATTATCATCGTGCACATCAGATGCCGGAAGTTACAACATGCTATAAGCATGGCTGTAAATTGAAAAAGTTTATTGGAAATAAGGGAAATGAATTTTCTGTTGCTGAAGAAGATTATGAAGATTGTAGAGCATATTCCTGTAGCGAAGAATATGCCAGATGGTGCAAGGAAGTACTGGATGCCGGTATCCAGTACAGTATTACTGAAATCAGGGAACTGATTAAGTATGAACTTAGATGTAAAAAGTATCTGCCGTATGGGCAAAAAAGATTGATAAAGGCATTAAAAAAGTACGATGATATGGTGACGGCTGATGAAGTCGAAAGATTTTTAAAAACTGATCTGTGTCAAAAGGGATACGCAAATATCAAAATGTATCTATTTATGCTGATGTTTGTTTTTTCGGGTGATGTGTCAGCAATGATAAAGGGGTTAAAGGCAGTTTCAATCAAATATAAATTTGCAGCCGCAATATATGGCGAATACGAATTGGTGTCAGAGTGGAGGGAGGATATTGTTGAACTCAGATGCTGTACTTGTGGGACAAGGTTCATAACAACACCGGCAAGAATTCTCGCCGGGTGGGGATGTCCTGAATGTGACAGTAAGATAACACAAGCAGCTTTATTTAAACGGCTGTTTGATATTGCCGGGCAAGGTGAATATGAGCTTTTATCAGAATTTCATAGCATGAATGAACCGGTCAGAATCCGACACATACCTTGTGGAAAAATTTATTCAATCAAACCGAGAGCATTCCTCTTCGAGAAAAGCAGGTGTCAATGTAATTTGACGACATCATTTGAAGAAGCGCAAAGAGAGGTAGATAGTGCCAGTAATGGAACAATTGAATTACTGCAGTTTTCGGGAAAACAAAAAGATGCCTTGTTTATGGATCGTCGATATGGCCATAATTTTTGGTTTAATTATACAAAATTCATACAGCGCCCATATTGCAAAATCTGTGCTCAGAGAGTCAGAACAGAGAATATATTCAAACGTGAAATAAAAAACTTGACTGGGAACGAATACTCTCTGGCAGGAAAATATAAAGACAAAGATACAAAGGTAGGTATTCAACATAATGTATGTGGGAGAGTGCAGGATTATTACCCACGACATTTTTTGGATGGAGAGAGATGTTCGTATTGCCACCCATTTACAAAATTGGATGAGTTGATCAGGATAATCAAAGAAAAATCGAACGGACGTTATCAATATGGTGGCAAGAAAACTAAAAATCTATACAAGGTTATTGATACAGTGACTGGGGTAGAGAAAAACTTAACAGCAGCACGCATTATGCAGGAACTGAATCGTCCTACACCATCAAAGATACTGCCGTTAACTTTAGATGAAAAGAATATGAATGTTGATCCACCAATAACATATCAGAGCAAAATTGAAAATTGGATCAAAGGTCATTACAAGGAAAACGAAGTTATTTGTATTGAGGATATTCAAGCTGCAAATAAGGATATCAGAAATGGTATTGTAAAACATACATTAGGCAATTTGGTTTCAAACAATGTCATTCAAAGGATAGAAAAGGGAGTCTATTGTTATGCCAATGCAGATATTAGTCCGGAACAGGTTGTACACAGCAGATATATTGAAAGGGATGGACATAGGATAGGCTATCTGTCTGACCTAAGTTTTGCCTATGCTCTGGGACTAAGGACAGAAAAACCTGAAAAGATCAATATTGTCAGCAATATAGAAAGTCAGCAGCATGGGCGCAACAGGACATATGCCGGATTGAAATTAAAGATACATGGCAGCAGGACAGAGATTACCGATGAAAATTATGCAGTGCTTGCGGTGATGTCTTTTGTTATTAACGAAAAACGGCTGAAGGCCTGTACTGTACAAAATAAGAAAGAACTCATCCTCAAATGGCTGGATGAGAGAAATGTTAAACAGGAAGATTTTGAAAGTTACTATCAGTATTATCCTAAATGGACACCGTCCATGATAGCGGAGTTGTACAGGGAGGAATTGTAATGCCAACGATTACAGAAGAAGGAAGACTGAGGAGAGGCCGGGGAACAGGAGAAGGAAAAGATTATAAGCCATGGATCGAAAACAGAGAAGTCAACAGTATGGGAACAGCATCAGAAGTAATTGATTATAAAACAGGGCGGCAGGTGCATCTGTTGTCCCAGGGAGAGGTCTACTGGTATTATCTGCTGCGCTGGAGAGATGATGTAACAGATATCCGGGAGCAGTTTCCGTTGGAGCTGGAGATGACAGTAGAAATTAGCAGGAAGCTTGGATTCAGACATCCATATAATGAAAAAACACGGATGACGACAGATATGCTGATCACAAAAACAGATGGTACATACGAGGCATACAGTGTCAAGACGGATAAATCTGTATTGGATAATGCCAGGAATATAGAAAAGCTTTATATAGAAAAACTTTATTGGGACAGTCTGCAGATTCCGTTTCATATCGTATATAAAAGTGATGTGAACTGGACGTTAGTAAAAAACATCATGGACGTGACAGCTTGTTATGATGACGGCTGTGTATATGATGCATACAGCGCCCTTAGACATAAGATCGCGCATAAAGAAATCGTCGTAGATATGGAAAGCCGTCTGCTGGATTATAAAGCAATTATTGAGAATATGCGGAATGGAGGAATAAGATGGCTCAATTAATGGTTGGAGCAATTATTCATATACTGGAAGATGTGTATCGACTGATTTATGTGCAGCCGGATGCATGTGTTTTATGCCGGATGAATACAACAAAATTAATTTTGAATTATTTTGAAACAGCAGAATTAAGAAGAATGATTCGAAACCAGGAAGCAGTGCTTACATATGAGAGTGATAACAATATAGTTTCCTTTGATACTATGGATGAAAAAGATAGGGCGCGTTTTATTCGAATTAAGAAAATGTTGAATGACGTGGCAGAGGCCTATGGGCCTACTTATATGGGACTGCTTGGAAAAACACGTAAAATAGACGTGAAAAATATAATAAATGAAAACAATATTTCTAAAAAAACTTTTTGGAAGTATATACGATTATATTTGCAGAGTGGTTTTCAAGATAATGCATTAAGTGATAAACGATCACAAAAACAATTTAATAAAACTAATATACATACGACAAAAGCAGGGCGTCCAAGAATGGACGGGCTTCAAAAAGGTGTAGTATTGACGCATGAGGTTATTAATCAGTTTGAAGAGTTCCTGCAGTTATATAAGAAAGGTAGAGAGCGCACCTATAAAAACGCATATGCAGGTTTGATTGAAAAATATTATACGGATTCGGATGGAAGCAGGCTGCCGCAGTCCATGATTCCGACATACAATCAATTTTATTTTTATTGCAGTCAGCATATAACACAAAAGGAAAAAGACATTAAAAAGACCAGTGCACAGGAACAGAGAAATGCCAAGAGACTGTTGCTGGGGAGTGCAAGAAAAGATGCAATTCGTCCGGGATGGATTGTGGAAGCGGATGCTGTAGAAGCAGATTTTTCTATTGTATCTGCTATTGATAAGGAGCAGAGTATAGGGCGTCCTATTGTATATTTTTTATTGGATGTACAGACGAGTGCTATTGTGGCGGTATCAATTTCATTGGAAAACAACAGTATGATTGGTCTTACAAATCTTTTCTTAAATCTGGGAGATGACAAAGCGGAGTATGCGGCAAAATATGGAATAGAATTCGACTCGGGTTTGTGGCCTTCAAATTTTTTGCCAAATGAAATCAGGTGTGACCGAGGATCGGATTTTAAAAGTAATAAGTTTGGTGAAGTATGTAAGCGATTGGAAATTATACGTACATTAGAGCCGGGAGCAACAGGATCTTTGAAAAGTATTGTTGAACAGTCATTTCATCAATTTCAGAGCTCATTAAGACCAGAGATGATAAAAAAAGGGTTGATTACAGAGAGATACGATTCAAATCATCATCGGGAGGCAATGCTTAATCTTTATACGTTTACACGATTAGTTATAAATTATGTACTAATGCATAATCAACGCTACATAAAAGATTATCCAATGAGTAAAGAAATGCATCAGAAAGATATTAAACCGGCTCCATGCACGTTGTGGAAGTATTTTTGTGAGATTAAAGGAAATCCCAGACCTATATCTCAGGCAACATATAATCAATATTTATATGACTTATTGCCTGAAAAGCAGGCAAGCTTATCTCGGAAAGGTGTTATATTATCAGGTCTGCATTATATCAATCATGAATCTAAATTGCTGGAGAAAATGTTCAGGCTTGGTACTAAACGTGAAAAAATGAAAATCCGCTATGATCCGAGAGATGTTGGGACAATCTATTATATGGAAGACAATAAATTATGTACACTTCATTTGAATGACGGTATTCCAAATAATGCAGAGTATTCAGGTATGACATGGGCTGAATATAACGAATATGATACACACCGCAGAAAATTAAATCGTGAAGGCAAAGAACATAATTTGTCAGTGGACATGAATCTCAGTAAGACTTACAGGAACATTATTGCATCGAATACCACACAACATCTGGCAAATACAACGGGAATTCGTGATGCAAGATGTGAAGAAAAGAACCGTATTAACAGTGAAAATCGGATTGCACAACGGTTAAAAAAAGATGAGAAGCAGCTCTGTGAGGAACAAATGGAAAAAGTGTTACAAAATAATCCTGAGCATCAGGAAGAAGATAAAAATAAAGATCCATTCGCACCAAATTTAGATTTCAGGGCAGCGATGGATATGTTTGAAGAAGGAGATTTTTAATTATGAAGTACAATTACACAGAAATGAAGGAAAATGAACATTCTTATGATAATTTTGATTTACGGATGACAAATGAAGTTCCGGCAGTATATGTGAGGTCTAAGATGCCTGAAGATAATGGCAATCCATATATAGAAGCGTTACCGGAAGCACGTACAGAAGACGAAGTCTTCACAACATACAATAAGCAGCCGTTGTTTCCGAATGAAAAAGAAGTCCGAAATATGAGTGTCAATGAAAAATTAGAAATGGTGGCGCTGCTGAGAAAGGTTAGGTTTGTTTTACCGTTTCATGCTTTGCTTGAACAGGAATTTAATAATGTGTTAAGAGTATCATATCGTGATCGTATAGAGAAAGAGAGCGAGGACCCTATAAAGATTACAATGAATGACACTGAAGACAGTACTCATGTACGTTTGGAAGGAAATCATGGAGCTGCTTCTAATGCAGGAATAACGTTAATCGGCTATTCAGGATGTGGAAAATCTGCTTCTCTGGAGATACTGCTTTCAAATTATCCGCAGGTTATCATACATAAATCAGAATCCTTTCAGCGCTTCCCACAGATTGTGTATCTTGTTGTTGTATGCCCGGCGAATTCAAATTTTTCAGTATTATATATTAGTATTGGGGAAGAGATTGATAAGGCTTTAGGAAATCTTGAGCCGGTATATGAACAGATGGTAAAACGCGCCCGTACAGTGGGAGAAAAGGCAAATGTTATATGCAA
>OLOH01002116.1_pt1 | contig 10204 bp, 9 predicted proteins | sample 1673221 | NCBI WGS metagenome assembly OLOH01 (sample SAMEA3136767, study PRJEB25190) | human gut metagenome
CTGTATGAATTACTTGTAAATTTGGAATTGATTATCGTGGGTTTCCAAACCCACGATCAAGGTTCCACAAGTTTCAGTTTTGTTCAATTTTCAAGGTCCTGCTGTGCTATCGCGTCTCCGTGACAGCTTGTATATTATATCCTGTCCAGCCAAAAATGTCAATAGGGTTTTTAAAAGTTTTTTAATTTTTTTGAAGGCTGTGTGGTCACGCACAATTCTTTACAAAACACTTACACGTTTCCCCTTGATGTGACAAAACTTATGGTGTATACTATAGGCATAAGAACGGTTCTTTCCTACTATATCTTGTGCCAGTTATTCCATTCTGTTGCCTGATCTGCCGAAAGGAGCGTGTTCTCTATGCTGCCTTGCCAAAAAGGCTGTCATGCCTATTGCCCCGGTTGCCACAAGTCCTGCCCGCATTTCCGCGCGATGCAGGAGGCCCAGCGCCGCGACCTGGCCCGCAAAAAGGAGTACTTACGCCGCGCTGATGAATCCTGCCGCACCGTGCTGCACCAATGCCGCGCGGCGGGCGGGTATCTGGGGCCGCTGCCCTATTGAGCTTTACAGCGTACTCTGCCTGCGGTATACTACTATAAAATAGTACACGCAGGAGGTTTCCCCCATGGTTCGACCGCTTATGACCGATACCGTTTTCCTGGCGCAGAAGGCCCAGCCCGCTGACGCCGGGGATGTTGCTGTTGCCGATGATTTGCTCGACACGCTGAAAGCCCACGAGGACGGCTGTGTCGGCATGGCCGCCAACATGATTGGCGTGAACAAAGCCATCATCGTGTTCGACAACGACGGCACACCCCTTGAAATGTTCAACCCGGTCATCCTCTACCGCAAGGGGCTGTACCTGGCTGAGGAAGGCTGCCTGTCCCTGCAAGGGCTGCGCAAGACCAAGCGCCACCGCACCATCAAAGTGCAGTGGCAGGACCGCACCATGCAGACCCACGTAAAGAATTTTACCGGCTGGACGGCGCAAATCATCCAGCACGAGGTCGACCACTGCAACGGCATTCTTGTATAATAAGGTAAGGCGATGCGCTTTTCGGAGCGCATCGCCTTTTGTTATCTCCTATCTAATTTAACAAATATCCTGTCTGTGTCAAATTTGTTACAAAACGTATTGACTGCGCAACAAACACTATTACCTATTCGTGTGGATAACAAAAATTCACGAAATATCCTCATTTTTGTTTTCTTCCAAATATTGACAATGTTTCCAATAGCTCGTATAATAGAGACAACAAGTCCGACTGTACGACAGGAACGGACACCGTTTTTCGGCATTTGTTATGTCGAAACGTAAAATAGGAGGTTAGAAAGATGATTTCTACCGGCATCGTCCGCAGTATTGACAACCTGGGGCGCGTGGTATTACCCAAGGAGCTGCGCAACACCTACAGCATCACGCCCGACACCCCGCTGGAGATTTTCACCGATGGGGAATCCATTGTGCTGCGCAAGTACCGTGCCCAAGGCGCCTGTGTATTCTGCGGCGAGATTTCGCCCGACGCAGTTTTGCTGCACGGGAAGTATGTTTGCCCGGCCTGCCGCAAGGCGCTGGGGAAATAAGGCATCGATAAAAAGTAAAGCAGGGCATCCGCGTTGGATGCTCTGCTTATTTTTTGTGTCCGTTTTGTTGGCGGGCGAGCCATGTTTGCCCCTACATTTTCTATGGGGCAACGGCTTCATTCTCCCTTTTTCAGCCCGCGCATAGATTCCTCGGCGTTTTTGACGAGGTTGAACAGGCTGGTGGCGTGGCGCGGGTAGTCCCGGGCCAGCTGGTCGGTGCTCAGGGCCAGGGTGGCGGGTTCCAGGCTGTCCTTCGTGCCGTCCTCGCCGGTCAGGGTGGCCGCCAGGTCGCCCTCGGCCATGTGCATGGCGGCGTCGGCGCTGCTGTTCCAGCGGGCCGAGCCGACGCGGAACATACCGCTGATATTTTTCGGCGATGCCTCGTACATCTGGCGGAACATCTTGTAGACAGCCAGCATCAGGTAGTTGCTGACGCCCACGACCAGCTGCTTGTCCTTGCTCTCCTGCAGTTTATCGTAGAGGATATCCAACGAATTTTCGATCAATTTTTTGTACATTGTGGGCAGGACACTGCCTCGGTAGACGCTGCCGCCGGTGGCGGTGTTGCCCTCGGGCAGGTCGTCCACGTTGATGGTCTGGCCGCTGCGCTCGGCACTGCGGCCCAGCAGGTAGTCACAGCTGACGTCGTAGTAGTCCGCCACCTGCACCACGAAGGCCAGGCCGCACTCGCGGATGCCTTTTTCGTAATGGGAAAGCTGAGCCTGGCTGATGCCAAGGTCCTGCGCCGCCTGCTTTTGGGTGATGCCGCGCTCTTTGCGCAGCAGCGTGATGATCCGATTAAATTCGATCCCCATGATCTATCCTGTTCCGGGGCATTGCCGGCTTGCGCCGGGCCGCAGTATGCCCCTGCTATGTTTTCTACACGCTGTATATTATAGCGGGTGGAAAACGCTTTGTAAACCCGAAAATTCGACAGATTTTCCGCTGAAAAAGCCGTCAAAGCGCCGAAGTGCAGGACTTTTCCCACATCTAGTCATTATACAGCGAGTACAGCTATAAATATTGTGGGCAAATTTTGGCAGTTGGGCGCAGCCGGCGTCGGCTGTAACCAAATTGTAACAATTTATGGTTGCGCAGGACACGATTTTAGGGTATGCTGATAGGTAGACATTTACGAAAGTGAGAGCTGCATAGTGAAATATTACAAACTGCATTTGATCCGCCACGGCCTGACGGCGGGCAATTTACAGGGGCTGTACATTGGCAGCGGCAGTGACCTGCCGCTGTGCGATGAGGGCCGCGCCCAGCTGAAAACATTGGTGAAGGATTTTGATTACCCCCAGGTGCCGCTGGTGTTCACCAGCCCGATGAAGCGCGCCACCGAGACGGCGGAGATTTTGTTCCCGGGCGTGCGGCAGATCGAGCTGGACGACCTGCGCGAGATGGCCTTTGGCAAGTTTGAGGGCCGCGCCGTGCAGGAGTTGGTAAAGGACCCGGAGTTTGCCCAGTGGATGGACCCGACGAGCCGCACGGTGCCTGAAGGTGCCGAGGACCGGCAGATGTTTTTCAACCGCACGTCCTCGATGCTGATGAAGATGTTTGAGTACATGCTGCGCACCCATACCGAGGAGGCCGCCTGTGTGACCCACGGCGGCGTTATCATGAATATGCTGTCCCAGCACGCGCTGCCTTTCCGCAAGCCGGAGGAGTGGATGACCGACCCGGGCGCGGGGTACAGTGTGCGGCTGGACGCCGAAATGTGGATGCGTGATCATCTGGCCGAGGCGTACGACGTCGTACCCCACGGGTATCTGGACGGGATGGAATAATGCGGGGTTTTGTTCCTTCTTTACAAAGAAGGAAGCAGAAATTCCAAACAAAAATGCACCTGCTTATGGTAAGCAGGTGCTTTTTTATTGCAGGGGGTGGCGTCCTCGACGCCCCGCGGGCGGATGCAGGCACGCCCCTGCAAGTCGTTTTTATTCTGCCGGGTTCTCGGACTCGGATTCTGCCGGTTGTTCTTCCTCGGGGGCCGGGGTTTCCTCCGGCGCGGCGGCGTCGAGGATAGCCTGATTGTCAGCGATGGTCTGATTCAGCTCGTCGATTTTGGCCTGAACAGCGTCGCGGGCAGCCAACAGGTCGGCATTCTCACTGTCGGCATCGCAGGCAGCCTGAGCCTCCTGCAATTCGTCCAGCGCGTCGGCCAGATCAGCCTTGGCCTGATCCACGGCAGCCTGTGCGTCGATGATCCGCTGTGCCGCACTCAGTTCTTCCTCGGCGGCTGCGGCGGCCTCATCGGAGACACCGCTTTCCAGCAGAACGGGCTTTTCCGGCGGAGTCTGCTCGCTGCCGTCGGCGGCGGTCAGGGTCAGGCCCTGGCCGTAGTAGCCGCCCCAGATAGCGACAAAGCTCTTGCCGGGGGCCACAGTCAGCGGCGCACCGTCGGCATCCGTCAGAGCGAACGGCCCGGTGGCATCCTCTTTCGTCCAGTTGATCTGCTCCCACGCGCCGCCCTGCAAGTACAGGCCGGTGCCGCCGGTCATATCGTACTGGCGGGTGTAGCCATCGTCCTTGATGCCGCTGGACGCGTAGAGCACGAACACGTTGGTAAAGCCCACCTGTTGGCCGTTGTCGGCGTCGGTCATCGGGCTGCCGTCTGCGTTCAGCTTCTCATACAGGCCGGTGCCGGTGTTGTAGTTCAGCTGTTCGCTGTCGGTCTTGGAGAAGGTAACGGTCAGGTTCATGCCGTTGCGGTTCTCGGGGTTGACTTCGGGCCGGGTGCCAAAGCGGAACAGCGGCGTGTTGTCGCCCTCAGCCGATGCGCCGTAGTTCGTCAGGCCGGTGCGGATCAACTCACCGGTGGTATACCAGCAGTTTTCCTCGCGGTAGCCTGCGTCCTGGCGGCCCTGGTCAAAGGCGAAGGCTACCTTGCCGATGTGGTAGCCATCCAGGTCCTGATAGCCCAGCGTGTTCAGCAGGTTGGAGGCGTAAATGTTCTTGTCGATGGACACCGGCACAGCGTTCAGCGGCAGGGCCACCTGCAAAAACAGGTCGCGCCCCGCCCCGACCGGGCCGACTTTGCTGATGCTGTCCACATCGGCAAAGATTGCGGTCAGTCCTGCGGTGCTGCCCTCGGTCACGCCCTCGACCAGCACATCCGCGGAGGCAACGCCCCACTGAGGCTGTGCGCCGTCCAGCGTGCGCAGCGTCACGGCCACCGGGCGCTTGCCGGTGTAGTCGCCGTCGTCCAGGCCGGTCAGCGGGTTGGTGCTGGGAGCCGGGGCGGGTTCCGCCGTGGCTTCGGGGGCGGCGGTGGCCGCCTGTTCAGGCGTGGCAGACACAGCCGTCTGGCTGCAGCCGCCCAGCAACAGTGCGGCCAGCAAAGCCGCCGCGCCGCCCAATGCCTGCAATTTTCTCATACAAAACCTCTTTCACAAAAACAACGCGGCCCGCCGCCGGGCGAGCCACGTTGTCGGGTTAGACCTGTTTAGCCTACGTTGTTTTCCTCTGCGGGGGCCTCGGTGTTCTCCACGGGGGTTTCCTCAACCGGGGCCTCTTCGGCGGGTGCCTCTTCCACAGGGGCTTCCTCTTGGGCGGGTGCCTCGTTCGCGGTGGTCTCCTGGGCGGGTGCCTCGGTGACGGTCTCAGCCTCGCCGCTGCCGGTGGCGGCTGCGGTCAGGTCGTCGGTGGAAGAGCCCAGCGTCTCACCGGCCTTGGCGTCGTCCTCGACGTAGCTGCGCTCGTAAGTGACGGTGGTAGCGCTGGACAGGTCCACACCATCCAGGCTGCTGTGGACAAAGTTCTCGGCAAAGTCAACGTCGGTCACGGCCACATAGCTCTTGCCGGTGTTGATCTCCAGCGGGGTATCGCTGCAGGTGCCGTCCTCGTTCAGGTAGTACAGGCGCAGAGCCTCCAGCGGAGTGCCCTTCTGCCAGTAGATCTTCTCGCACTTGCCGCCGTAGCAGTAGTAGCCAACGCCGCCCCAGGCGTACTCAGCATACTGCAGATCCTTGGCCTCGTGGCCGGGGTAAACGTGGATATCGGTGTAGAGCACGATGACATTGGGGAAGGTCAGCACCTGGTTGTCGGCAGCCTCGTCGACGGTATCGCGCCACTGACCGTCGGAGTAGTTCTGCTGCATCTTGTACTGGTTTGTGCTCTCGTCGTAGATGAAGCGGGTCTTGTAGGACTGGCTGTGGACGATCTCGATATACTGACCGTCGGAGACGACCGGGCCGTACTTATCGCTGTAAGCACTGTCCATGCTGTTGGACAGGTCGCGGGTGGTGCCCAGGCGGTAGTCCACAAAGTTGAAGAAGGTGGAATTGTAGGTGCGGTTCATATCCACGTTCTGGCTGGTGATATAATTCGCGATGTTGTCGGAGTTCGTGTACATCGTGTGTTCCAGCGCCAGCGTGCCGGCGTTGTAGCTCTTGCCGGCCCAGTTCACGCGGCCATAGTCGCGGTAGCCGTTGGCACCGTCGTTGTTGTTCAGCTTGCCGTAATCGTAGTCGATGCCGTACTGCTGCATGACGACGGACTGGCCTTCATGGATATACAGTGCCTGCCAGGGCAGGATGAGGCGGAAGAACTGGTCACGGCCGGAACGGACCGGGCCAATTTCGCCGATGGTCTTATAATCGGTAAAGACCGGCATAAAGCGGGTGATGCCGCCCTCGACCTTGATTTCAAACAGGATGTCGGCTTTGGACAGGCCGCGCTGGGGGCGGGCCGCCACGATGTTGTTGACCATGACCGCCGTGATGCGCTGGCCTTCGGGGTAATCGGCCCCCTTCGGCTCGCCGGTCAGGACGTTGGCCTCATAAGGGGGCAGTTCGGTGGGCGCGGGGGTCGCCTCGACCTGGGCAGGGGTGCTGCCCGGGTTGGTGGCTGCAGAGGAGGTATCGTCGCTCTTTTTGCAGGCTGCCAGCAGCACAGTCAGGGAGAGCAGCGTCGCGATCACAAGCAGAAGACGTTTCATTCCATAGCTCCTTTTCGGGTTTCCGTATCGGTTTAGTAGTTATTTCTTATTGTATCCGTTTTGGGGGCGTTTGTAAAGGTAGGCGGGGAGATTTTACAAATTAAAAATTCCTGCCTTCCCCTTTGGGGGCAGGCTCTTCCCCCCGCGTCTTGAGCCAGTATTCTCCCATGCTGCTGCCGGGTTTGCCGGTGCATTCATCGTGGAGGTAGTCGGCCAGGCCGCAGGCAGCCGGGTCCCAGGCGAGGGCCTGGGCTTCGGTTTCGTACTCGACCTCGGCATACCAGAAGGCGGTGGGCCGGTCGGGATCCACGCAGTTGACTTCCAGCGTCAGCCCGCCGGGCAGCCGATAGCCGCGGCGCTCCTTGTGGATGAGCGGCTTACCTATTAAATGTTCGAGCTTGGCGAACAGTTCGGCATTGATTTCCGTTTCGATTTCCTCCCGGCTCAAACCGCCCGCACCTTTAAAGCAGAGCACCAGCGCCGTGCGCCCGCCCTGCAAAGCCTCACGCCGGATGCGCACTGTGGGCCGCACGCTGATGTAGCCTTGATCCATTTTATACACTTCGGTCTGTTCCAGCCCTTCCGGCCAGCCGACGACCATCCATTTGCGTTCGATTTCCATGTTGATCCTTGCCTCCCCTGTAGGGGCCGGACATGTCCGGCCCTCAACCTATCCGTTATCGCTGCAATGCCGTACAGCAGCGGGCCGGGCCTGCCCGGCCCCTACGGCGTCTATTGTCACAAATTATACCACAATCTGTTCCCCATGCACAGTTTACAGTGTTGCCAGTTTTCCACAAAAAATTTCGCTTTTCTTTCGTCAAATTGCCACTTGCATTTTGCGGGCTTACCCCGTATAATAGAGGCATAACAGCAAGGGCGCTGCGAATGTGTTTTCGCAGCGCCCTTTTTCTGTAAATAGAGGAAATAAAGGAGTAAGAAGTATGGCAGCAACCGTTATGGAACTTTACGGCAGCAAAGTCTTCAACGAGCATGAGATGCGCGAGCGTCTGCCTAGCTCGACCTACAAGAGTCTGAAAGCGACGATTGAAAAGGGTCAGCCGCTTGACCTTGAGGTCGCCAATGTCGTGGCCAGCGTCATGAAGCGCTGGGCCATTGAGCAGGGCGCGACCCATTACACCCACTGGTTCCAGCCCCTGACCGGCATCACCAGTGAGAAGCACGACGGCTTTGTCAGCCCCCAGCCGGACGGCACTGCCATCATGGAGTTCTCCGGCAAAGAGCTGATCAAGGGCGAGCCGGATGCTTCCTCCTTCCCCTCCGGCGGTCTGCGCGCCACCGCCGAGGCCCGCGGCTATACCGCCTGGGATCCCACCAGCTACGCTTTCGTGAAGGACGACACGCTCTGCATTCCCACAGCGTTCTGCTCCTACACCGGCGAGGCTCTGGATAAAAAGACCCCGCTGCTGCGCTCGATGCAGGCTATCTCCGACCAGGCCTGCAAGGTGCTGCATCTGTTCGGCAAGGATGTTGACCGCGTGGTCACCACCGTCGGCCCCGAGCAGGAGTACTTCCTTATTAAAAAGGAAGACTACGAGAAGCGCCTTGACCTGGTGCTGTGCGGCCGCACGCTGTTCGGCTCCGCCCCCTCCAAGGGCCAGGAACTGGAGGAGCACTACTTCGGCACCATCCGCCCCATCGTCTCCGGCTTTATGAAGGAGCTGGACGAGGAACTGTGGAAGCTGGGCATCCCCGCCAAGACCAAGCACAATGAGGTTGCCCCCTGTCAGCATGAGCTGGCCCCCATCTACGACACCACCAACGTCGCCATCGATCACAACCTGCTGACGATGGAGATGATGAAGAAGATCGCCGACAAGCACGGCCTGGTCTGCCTGCAGCACGAGAAGCCTTTCGAGGGCGTCAACGGCAGCGGTAAACACAACAACTGGTCCATTGGCATCAAGCACGAAAACCTGCTGGATCCCGGCGACACCCCGATGGAGAACCTGCAGTTCATGGTGTTCCTGTCCGCTGTCATCAAGGCTGTTGACGACTACGCCGACCTGCTGCGCACCTCCGTCGCCACCCCGGGCAACGATCACCGCCTGGGTGCTAACGAGGCACCCCCGGCCATCATCTCTATCTTCGTCGGTGAGGAGCTGGAAGCTGTCATTGATGCCATCTGCACCGACTCCCCCTATGCGGGCCCGATCAAGATGAAGATGGATCTGGGTGTTGACGTCCTGCCCAAGTTCAGCAAGGACACCACCGACCGCAACCGTACCTCCCCCTTCGCCTTCACCGGCAACAAGTTTGAGTTCCGGATGCTGGGCAGCAGTCAGTCCATCAGCGACCCCAACACGGTGCTGAATACCGCCGTGGCCGAGGTACTGGGCCGCTATGCCGACCGGCTGGAGCAGAGCGCCGACCGGGAGGATACGGTGCGCACCCTGCTGCAGGAAACGCTGGAGCAGCACGGAAGAATTCTCTTTAACGGGGACGGATACAGCGAGGAATGGCAGCAGGAGGCGGAACGCCGGGGACTCCTTAACCTGCGTACCGCGCCGGAGGCCTTTGCCCACCTGACCGAGGAAAAGAATGTGGCGCTTTTCGCGAAGCACGGCATCTTTAACGCTGCGGAGCTGACCAGCCGTCAGGAGATCCACTATGAGACCTATGCCAAGTGCATTCGCATAGAGGCCGCCACCATGGCAGAAATGGTGCGGCGGCAGATCCTGCCCGCCGGGCAGGCGGCGCTGCGGGAGCTGGGACAGACCAGCCGCGCCAAGCAGGAGATCAGCCCGTTGCTGAGCTGCAAAGCCGAGGAGCTTTTGGGCACTCAGATTGCCAACTACAACGATATGCTGCTGGCCGGCTGCACCCTGCTGGAAAACCTGCTGCGGGATTTCCCCAGCGGCACCGAGGAGCAGAAGGCGCTGTACGCGCGGGACCGGCTGCTGCCCGCCATGAACGAGCTGCGGCAGGCCGCCGACGCGCTGGAGCAGATGTGCCCTGCCCATCTGTGGCCGATGCCGACCTACGGCGAGCTGCTGTATGGGGTATAAGCTGACAAATTAACCAAAACAGAAGCCGTCCTTTTGGCAACAGAGGACGGCTTTTCATCATCTGCTGACAAATAATTTACTGTATGGGGTTTACATTTCTTTGGGAACAGGTTATGATGAGACTGTACGGAGAAAACATCTGACCAAAAGGAGGGACCCCCATGAGGAAATGGATGATGCTGCTGGCGGGCTGCGGAAAGGAACCGGCTGTGGCCGGACTGAGCAATGAGGAATTCCACCAATACTTTGCCGAGGACTACGCCCGGCCGGTGAGCAGCATCACCGAGATCACCGAGGAAAACGGTGGATTGATGCTGAAAACCGATCTTGGCGCGCCCATTACCGCCATGAAGGACGGAACGGTGGCCTGGGCCGCGGATGTTGGCTGGAACTACGGCTACGGTAAAATGGCACTGGTGCAGCAGGAGGACTGCTATCTGCTGTATGCTCATTGCAGCCAGGTGGCGGTAAAGACCGGCGACACCGTGAAGCAGGGAGATAAAATCGGCGAGGCCGGAGATACCGGGCATACCGAGGATGGCATCCGGGTGGGGGTGTACCGCTTCCCACTGGAGGATGTGGCGCTGGTGACCGGCGCCGATGGGACGGTGAGCGCATTTACCGTGAACGGTGAGGTATCCGGTATTGG
>OLOH01002118.1_pt1 | contig 10203 bp, 8 predicted proteins | sample 1673221 | NCBI WGS metagenome assembly OLOH01 (sample SAMEA3136767, study PRJEB25190) | human gut metagenome
AATAGGGGTTTTCCGTAGTGGAAGCAATCAGGGTGACGCTTCCGTTTTCAATGAACTCCAAAAGAGTTTGTTGTTGTTTCTTATTGAAGTACTGGATCTCGTCCAGGTACAACAGGACGCCGCCGATCCCCTCCAGTGTGTTTGTCTGCGCCACCGCGTCTTTGATGTCCGCGGTAGACGCTGTAGTCCCGTTCAATTTCACCAAGTGCTTTTTGGTGTTTCGGGCGATGATGGACGCCACGGTGGTTTTCCCCACGCCGGACGGTCCATAAAACACCATGTTGGGAATCTCCCCGGACTGGAGAATCTGCCGCAGCACCTTGCCCGGGCCTAAAATATGCTGTTGTCCCACCACTTCGTCAAGGGTAGTGGGTCGAATGCGGTCCGCCAAGGGCGCTATCACAAAAATCCACCTCTTTCAAGGGTCAGCTGCAATCTTGGAACCAGTATACCATTTTCCCCCATAAATCGCAACTATTTTATACAAACAAATGTTTGATTTGTTTTGCAAAAAGAGAGACCGCCTGGGAAACCAGACGATCTCTCCATGTATTTTTCTTCCAATGCGGAAACGTTCTCCAGAAAAACAGGCGATGCGGCCCTTTTCCCTCTGGCCCGCTTCCCTATACCTTACTGATACAGAGGATACTTTTTGCAGATTGCTTCCACCCGGGCACGGAGGGCGTCGATCTTCTCCTCGAAGCCATCCTCCATGGCCAACGCGATGCAGGCAGCGATCTCGTCCATATCCGCTTCTACCAAGCCACGCGTTGTCACGGCAGGAGTGCCCAGACGCACACCGCTGGTGGTGAAGGGGCTGCGCTTCTCGCCGGGGACAGTGTTCTTGTTGGCAGTGATATACACCTCGTCCAGACGGCGCTCCAGCTCTTTGCCGGTAAGCTCCATATCAGTCAAGTCGATCAGCATCAGGTGGTTGTCCGTGCCGCCGGAAACCAGCTTTACGCCACGGTCCATCAGGCCCTTGGCCAGGGCAGCGGCGTTTTTCACCACCTGCTCCCCATACGTTTTGAACTCAGGCTGCAACGCCTCGCCCAAACATACGGCTTTCGCGGCAATGATGTGCATCAGCGGTCCGCCCTGAGTGCCGGGGAAAATAGCTTTGTCAATCTGCTTGGCAAACTCTTCCTTGCAGAGGATCATACCGCCGCGAGGTCCGCGAAGGGTTTTGTGGGTGGTGGTGGTCACCACATGGGCGTAAGGAACCGGGTTCTGATGGCATCCCGCCGCGACCAAACCGGCAATGTGTGCCATATCCACCATCAAATAAGCGCCGCAGGCATCGGCGATCTCCCGAAATTTCTTAAAATCAATGGCCCGGGGATAGGCGCTGGCTCCAGCCACGATCAGCTTGGGTTTCACTTCCATGGCCTGATCCATCAGTTTGTCATAGTCGATGCGCCCAGTTTCCGGGTCCACGCCATAGGCTACAAAATGATACAGCGCGCCAGACATATTGACCGGGGAACCGTGGGTCAAGTGTCCGCCTTCGGAAAGGTTCATGCCCAACACGGTGTCGCCGGGCTGCAACAGGGCAAAATACACCGCCAAATTGGCCTGAGCACCGGAATGGGGCTGGACATTGGCGTGTTCTGCCCCGAACAGTTTGCAAGCTCTGTCACGGGCAATGTCTTCCACGATGTCCACGCACTGGCAGCCGCCATAATACCGCTTGCCAGGGTACCCTTCCGCATACTTATTGGTGAGCACTGTACCCATTGCCGCCATCACGGCAGGGGAAACAATGTTCTCCGACGCGATCAATTCCAAATTCCGCTGCTGGCGGGCGAACTCCTTTTCCATGGCCTGGCCAACTTCCGGATCCTTCCCGGCCACAAAGCCCAGGGTGTCCATCAAATCGTTAAACATGCGCTTCGACTTCCTTTCACTGTTGATTTTTTCAGAAACCCGTTCTCCATCGCCCGTGTTTCTTTAAATTTATAGCTAACTATTTGCGAACTATTTTTTATTATATCAGAAAGCCGGATGCCCTACAAGCTTTCTTAAATCCTGTTTTATAGAAAATAGCACAAGACGCCCAGCAGGGCCAAATGAACAGGATAAAACACATACAGGGTATATTTGGGCAGACGTTTTCCGCGCTGCCCGTTGTAAAGCGCCATAGGGATGGCCGCCAACAGCGCCCATGCCTGGACCCAGCTCCCGTGGGCCACACAGTACAGTCCGGTACAAGCTGCCAGGGAAAGGGCCACTCCCCACCGGTTGCCACGAAAGAGCAAAAAGCAAATGGCCAACAATACGCCATACCCGCCGTAATCCATTCCCAGACATTCTGCCACAAGCACCGCGCTGCCCGCACCCAGAAGCCAAACTCCCCCACGTTCCACGCACCACATGGCAAAGAACGCCATCAGCAGTTCAAAAAACACATTCTGGCAGGGAAGCTGCCAGCCTCCCCCATAAACAGCGGAAATCAGAAACTGGTATGGGGCCTCGGAAATCACTGCAAACAGACCCAACCGCAAAGCGTACTTTCTCCGGCTGGACGTGTGGACAAACCCCTCTGCCAAAAGAAATAAAAACAGCGGAAACGACAATCTGCCGATCCACCGCAGCCAAAACACCCCGGGAAACAGGGAAAGCCCCACATGGTCCACCAACATGGTGCACAACGCGATAAGCTGCAACGACGCTGAAGTCATGGAATCACCTTCCCGGGGAATATTTTCCTCTGTAGTGTATCCGGATGGCATAGCCTTGTCAAGAGCGCGGATGTGGAGTACAATAGAAAGCGCAAATTTCGACAAAATCCCACGGAAAGGAGCGCTTTCCATGACAAAAAAAGAACTGGCCCTGCTGGCGGTGGAAGCCCTGAAAAAAGAATATCCGGGAGCGGTATGCTCCTTGGAATACCAGGACCCCTTGCAGCTTTTGATCGCCACACGGCTTTCCGCCCAATGCACTGACGCCCGGGTGAATATGGTCACCCCCGCCCTCTTCGCCAGATTTCCCACTCTGGAAGCTTTTTGCGAAGGAACGGAGGAGGAGATCGGGGAGCTGATCCGTTCCTGCGGGTTTTATAAAATCAAATCCAAGGATATTTTGGCTGCGTGCAAGATGATCCGGGACGAATTCGGCGGCCAGGTCCCGGACACCATTGAGGACCTGACAAAGCTTCCCGGCGTGGGCCGCAAAACCGCCAACCTGATCGTTGGGGACATTTACGGAAAACCCGCCGTTGTGACGGACACCCACTGCATCCGCATCACCGGCAGACTGGGGCTGACCAAGAACACGGTCCCTTTCAAAGTGGAGGACGATCTGCGGGCCGTGCTGCCCCCGGAGGAATCCAACGACTTTTGTCACCGTCTGGTTCTGCACCGCCATGCCTACTGCGAAAAATGCTGCATGGCGGACTTCTGCAAACGCGTTGGCGTAGGGCCCAACGGGGAAAAGAAAGAGGCAGGGAAAAAATCTTCTCCAAAAGCCAAAAAGGAAAAAGCTTGACTTAAAGTGCGGTTTATCCTTTATACTTTAAATAAGTTTTGTAATTCTTTTGGAGGAATCTACATGGAAAAATCAAAAGTTTACTTTACCAACCTGCGCACCACGTTCGACTGCAACTTGCTGAAAAAACTGCGGAAATTGATCTTGGCTGCGGGCATTGAAAACATCGATTTCAAGAACAAGTACACTGCCATCAAAATGCACTTTGGCGAGCCTGGAAACCTGGCGTTCCTCCGTCCCAACTACGCCAAAGTGGTGGCTGACTTGGTGAAAGAGTTGGGCGGCAAGCCTTTCCTCACCGACTGCAACACTCTGTATGTGGGCGGCCGGAAAAATGCTCTGGACCATCTGAACAGCGCCATGGAAAACGGCTTTTCTCCTCTTTCCACCGGCTGCCAGATCCTGATCGGCGACGGCTTGAAGGGAACGGATGAAACTCTGGTACCCATTGATGGGGATTACGTAAAAGAAGCCAAGATCGGCACCGCTGTTATGGATGCCGACGTGTTCATCTCCCTGACCCACTTCAAGGGCCATGAGGCTGCCGGTTTCGGCGGAACTTTGAAAAATATCGGCATGGGCTGCGGTTCCCGCGCTGGTAAAATGGAAATGCACAGCTCCGGCAAACCCCATGTGGATCAGAGCCGCTGCGTAGGCTGCGGTTCCTGCCAGAAGGATTGCGCACACAGCGCCATCACCATCACCGACCGGAAAGCCAGCATCGATCACTCCAAGTGCGTGGGCTGCGGACGGTGCATTGGCCGCTGTCCTGTGGACGCGGTACAAGCTGCCAGCGACGAGGCAAACGACATTCTGAACTGCAAGATTGCCGAGTACACTCTGGCTGTGGTCAAGGATCGTCCTTGCTTCCACATCAGCTTGGTCATCGACGTTTCTCCCTATTGCGATTGCCACAGTGAAAACGACCTGCCTATCGTTCCCGACGTGGGTATGTTTGCTTCCTTCGATCCCATTGCGTTGGATCAGGCTTGCGTGGACGCGGTAAATGCTCAGCCCGGCGTGCCCGGCTCCATTTTGGACGAGCGTGACCAGTGCCATCACGACCACTTTACCGACACTCATCCCGACACCAACTGGGAAAGCTGCCTGGAGCACGGCGTGAAACTGGGCTTGGGCTCTCGGGAATACGAACTGATCACCGTAAAATAAGCTTGTTCCCTTGGAGGGACAGGTTCTACCGTTCTTCTGCCCCGGGCGCGGCAATCTGGATTTTCCAGTAACACCAAAGCTTTCTTTGGGGCGCTTGGAGTGCAGGCAACGGATTATGGTGACCAGCTGACACTATTTGCAATCTCATAAAAAAGCGGACACAGGAACATTCCCGTGTCCGCTTTTTCTTTATGTTTATTTGGCGGATTTTTCCTTTCCCAAGGCCCGCCTTGCCAACTGGTCGGCCAGATCGTTCCACTGGTTTCCAGAATGGCCTTTGACTTTTACAAAGGTGACTTTCAGGCGACCCATAGCCTGCTGGCAAAACGCGGCATACGCTTGTGTGCCAGGTTTATTGGCCTTCCACAAACCTGTGGCCCACTTTCCCACGCCTTCGTAATCGTGATGGATCTCTAACGCTGGGATCTCTTTCTCCAGGCAATAGTGGATCACCGCCACAGCGCCCATGATCTCCCCGGCGACATTGTGCATATCGGAAAGGGCGGGGTCGTTGTACTTTTTGGAAAAGAGCACCTTTTCTCCCTGCCAAAACAACACGGCGCCACAGGCAAATTCCTTGGTCTGGGCGGAAAAACTGCCGTCCACATACGCCACAGCCAGCCCGTCTTTTTCCGGCTCGGTTTCCTCCGGATCTTCCTGACTGGTAGAGGCAGCTGCTTTTTGAAGAAATTCCTCGGCTTCCCCTCGCGTGGGGAACCCTTTATAGATCACCGATTTCACCCCATGCACCTGGGCTTTGCAGTCCTCCCAAGTGTCGTAAATGCCATCACCATCTTTGCCGTTTTTTACCGCGTAATACTTCTTCGCCATGCTTTGCTCCTGCTATTTTTCTTCTTAATTCGACAAGCTATCTCACTTTACATAATGAAATTTATCTATATTTTTCCTTTACTATTTCAAAAATAGATATTAAAGTTTTATTACTTTACAGATCGTTTTCTGTTCACTCTTGGAACAAAGGGGTGGACAAATACCGGTCCCCTGTATCCGGCAAAAGGACCACAATGGTTTTTCCACTGTTTTCTGGCCTGGAACCGATTTCCGCTGCCGCCCACAATGCCGCACCGGAGGAAATGCCCACCAAGATTCCCTCTTTCCTTGCAAACTCTCGGGAGGCCTTGTAAGCCTGTTCCTCTGTGCAAGTCAAGATCTCATCATAGACGGAAGTATCCAGCACCTTGGGAACAAACCCTGCGCCCATTCCCTGCAATCCGTGAGGTCCTTTCTTGCCCTGGGTGAGCACTGGCGAACCGGCAGGTTCCACCCCGACGATCTGGATCTCGGGCTTTTTCTCCCGCAAAAACCGGCCGGTTCCTGTGAGCGTTCCACCGGTACCAGTACCGGCCACAAAAATATCTACGCCGCCTTCCGTTTGTTCCCAAATTTCCGGACCCGTGGTGTCATAATGGGCTTTGGGATTGGCGGGATTTTCAAACTGTCCAGGCACAAAGCTTCCGGGAATGGATTGCGCCAGTTCTTCCGCCTTTTCAATGGCTCCGGTCATGCCTTTGGCGCCCTCGGTCAACACGATTTCCGCTCCGTAGGCTTTCAGCAGGTCCCGGCGTTCTTTGCTCATGGTCTCCGGCATGGTCAAAATCACCCGGTAACCTTTTGCCGTTCCAATGGCTGCCAGGCCGATCCCTGTATTTCCCGACGTGGGCTCAATGATCGTGGCGCCTTGGGTCAGCTTCCCGGTCCTCTCCCCTTCTCGGATCATCCAGAGGGCTACTCGGTCTTTCACGCTTCCTGCGGGATTCAAATATTCCAACTTTGCCAAAATCCGGCAAGTAAGTCCACGATTCTCTCCAAAACGGGACGCTTCCAACAAGGGGGTATTCCCCACCAATTCTGTAATATCTCGGGCAATAGGCTTCATGATCATGCCTCCTTTTCGGGTATTTCTTTTACTATAAATGGCAAAGGCAGAAAATGTCAAGGGGAAGGGACGGAAAGGGCGGAAAACCGCCCTTGAAAACCGGATTTTTTCATTGCCAAGATGGGCCTTTTACGGTATAATGTGAAGGAGTATTCATTGATGCTGACATAAGGAGCTTTTTGCTATGAAACATAAATCGAAAAAACCGTTGTGGATCGCTTTAGCTTGTGTGCTGGTACTGGTCGTAGTGGCCGTTTGCTTGTGGTTTTTCTGGCTGCGGAATGTCTGGGGCGCTGCTGGCGCATCCCCTGTTTACGTGGAATCCGTGGCGGACATCGCCGGGATCAACACCGGGGATACTCCTCGTTATTCCGGTATCGTAGAACCCCAGGCCACCTATAGCGTTCAGAAGGACTCCAATAAGACTGTGGCAGAAATCTACGTTTCCGAAGGCGACCAGGTCACTCCTGGGGACGCCTTGTTCCGCTATGACACGGAAGAGATGCAAATGCAGCTGGACCAGGCCAAACTGGATCTGGAAAGCATCTCCAACAGGATCACCACCCTGAAAAACCAAAAAAGCGACTTGGAGGCCGAAAAGAAAAAGGCCAGCAAGGATGAACAGTATTCCTATACCGTGCAGATCCAGTCTGTAGAACTGCAAATCAAAACTGAGGAATACAACAGCGATACCAAGCAGCAGGAAATCAACCAGCTGCAGGACTCTCTGAACAATGCCCAAGTTTACAGCGAAGTGGAAGGCACTGTGAAGGAGATCAACGAGAACCCCAGCACGGATGCTTCCGGCCAGCAGAAACCCTTCATCAGCATTCTGTCCTCCGCGGAATTCCGAATCAAAGGCACGGTGTCGGAATTGAACATCGGGTCCTTGTATCAGGGCCAGGCTGTGAAAGTGTTCTCTCGTGTGGACGATACCATGGAATGGTCCGGCACCATTGACACCATTGAAACAGAACCTACCCAGGATAACAACAATAACAACAACATGTACTACAGCGGCATGGACAGCGGCCAGCAAAGTTCCAAGTACACATTTTATGTGTCCCTCACCAACCGGGACGGCCTGATCCTGGGCCAACACGTGTACATCCAGCCTGATCTTGGCACGGACACCACACGTTCCGGCTTGTGGCTGCCTGCGTTCTACATCGCTCACGACGACAACGGCAGTTACGTCTGGGCGCAAAGCGAGAAAAATACCCTGGAAAAGCGCACCGTGATTCTGGGGGATTACGATTCTGGCAACGACCGCTACGAAATCGAAAGCGGTGTCACAGAGAAAGATTACATTGCCTTCCCCAAGGATGACCTGAAAGAAGGCACTCCCACCACCGCGGATATTACCCAAGTTCCCGCGGAAGACCCCACCGTGGATGATGGGTCCATGGACAGCGGTGCAGTGGATGGCGGCACCATAGACGGGGGCGTGACCGACGGCGGTATGATCGACGGCGGCACTGTGATGTCGGAAACCGGTGTGGAAGAAGATGCCGGTGCGGCTTCCGACACAGAAGAAAACACGGAAGATGGGGAAGGCGTTTCCAGCCTGGAAGACTCCCCCATGGAGGACCTGGCGCGATGATGCTGGAGCTGAAAAACATCTGCAAAACATACACACAGGGCAAACTGGACGTGCCGGTGCTGAAGGACATTTCCCTTTCCGTGGAAGAAGGGGAATATGTGGCCATCATGGGGCCGTCCGGTTCCGGCAAAACCACCCTGATGAATATTATCGGCTGTTTGGACAGCCCCACTTCCGGTGAGTATCTATTGGAAGGAAAAGACATTGCCCAAAACAGCGATTCAAAAATGTCCGAAGTGCGCCTGCGCAGCATCGGTTTCGTGTTCCAGAGTTTCTATCTGCTCTCACGGCAATCCGCCCTGGAAAACGTGGCCCTTCCCCTGCTCTACGCCGGGGTCCGTCGGAAAGAACGGCAGGAAATCGCCCGAAAGGCTTTGGAACGTGTGGGACTTGGCGACCGTGTGAATTTTAAGCCCACTCAGCTGTCCGGCGGTCAATGCCAGCGTGTGGCCATTGCCCGCGCCATTGTGAACAACCCCAAAGTGCTGTTGGCCGACGAACCCACCGGCGCCTTGGACACCAAGTCCGGCGAACAGATCATGGAGATCTTTCAAAAGCTCAACGAGGAGGGCGTCACCATTGTGATGATCACCCATGAGCCGGAGATCGCTGCCCATGCCCAACGGGTGCTCCATATCCGGGATGGTCAGCTTCTGGAAGCTCAGGCTCCCAAAACGGAGGGACCTGTCCTGCCGCCGGACGTTATTCCGCCGGAAGATTTCCACATTGGCAAAAAGGAACAGACGGAAACTCCGCCGCAGGAAACTCCTGTGGCTTCGCCCAAGACAGAGAACAACTCGGCACCGCCTATTCGCGAGGCCATACCTGCCCAACCCAAGAAGGCAGAGCCACCCGTGGAACAACAGTTCCTTCCCAAGCCGGAACGGGCCAAAGGTCCTTGCCATGCAGCCAGCAAAGACGGACCGGTCTTCCGAGCAAAATCGGAACGGGCAGCTTCTTCCTCCAAGCCTCGTCACGGCGCTTGGATCACTCCTTCCCAGGCTCAGGCGGCTCCTCCAACAGAACGCCGCAAACCGGCAGAACCAGCTCCCATGGAAAAAACCGCGGGCACTGTTTTGTACGAGGAGCTGAACGCTCTGCTGGAAGAAGGGGTTCAGAAACAGGCGAAAGCTTCGAAACCCTCTCCGGCAAAGGCAGCGCCGAAAACGGTTCAGCAGCCCCGGCCAGCGCCGCAACAGGTGAAGCAGGCTGCCCCTGAAAAACTGCCCGGCCAGGCTTCCTCCCGGCTGGGTGGATTTGGAGCGCCCATCCCCACCGATTTGGGAGCGTTGTTCCCACGGAGCAAGCGGGAACGGTCTGAGGACAAGGAAAAGCCTTTGATCCCCCGCACGGAATTCTGAGCTTTGGCACTTTGCACCCATCGTTCGGGAAAGGAACGGTTAAACGACCCATGAGCATAAAAAAGAAAACCAAGAAAAACCTGATCATCGCCAGCATCACCTCCGTTTTGGTGGTGGGCTTTGCCTTGGGCCTTTGGTTTTTCGTACAGTATCAATCGGACAAACGGACTGTGGACGTGGTCCCTCTTATGAACGTGACCACCTCCTATTGGGGAGATCAGGCCTATTCTTCCGGCACCGCATCCAGCGATTCCATGCAGGAGATCTACCCCTCTTCGGATAAAAACGTTACCGATATTTACGTGGAAGAAGGCCAGCAAGTCAGCGTGGGAGATCCTTTGGTCCAGTATGACAAGACAAAATTGGAACTGGATATGGAATCCAAAGACATTGCTGTTAAGCAGGCGGAAATCGAGCTGGACGACGCGGAGAAGCAATTAAAGAAATTGCAGAACACCACGCCGGTTTCCACTCCCAAACCTACAAAACAGCCGGTCTCCACCCCCAAGCCCACACAGAAGCCGGTTGCCACGCCTACGCCCACTCCCACCCCCACGCCTTCCCCCACCACGCCTCCGGCGGATGTGACGGTTTACAGCCGCCTGGATGTGGATTCCAAGCCCTACTCGGGCAGCGGTACCTCCGAGGACCCTTATGTGTTCCTGTGTACGGAAGATTGTGAAATG
>OLOH01002120.1_pt1 | contig 10192 bp, 6 predicted proteins | sample 1673221 | NCBI WGS metagenome assembly OLOH01 (sample SAMEA3136767, study PRJEB25190) | human gut metagenome
ACCCTGCTGCCGGCTGACTAAAGCTTTTTCTGTACAGGACCCTTTAGCCGGAACGCCCAAAGCTTTCTGCAATGCGCTCCACCGCCTTTTTCTGCACCAAACAAACCGCGCGCTCGGCAAGCACCCCCTGTGCCAGCAGCGGGTGCTTTGCCTTTTGTGCATATTCCAGCAGGATGCACTCCGCTTTTTTCTCCCATGTGGACGGCAGATTCAAACTCAAACAATAAAAGCTGCTCGGACCTTCTTTCCCTGTCATTGCGTACAGACTGCTTTCCATCGGGAACTCTCTCGTCCGGCGGCACAACTGCCGATGCAGGCAGATACACCCTTGTATCATCTGCTCGCTTTCCCAAAAGCGCCACACCTGCCGCTGCCCTTGCGCTGCACCCAGCCTTGTCAGGGTAATTTCCATCTCCTGTTCCCGGCTGCATACCGAAACGGAAAATTCCCCTTTCGGGATAGACCGTCCGCTGCTCACCGCTGCCCGCCGGAGCAGGCGGCTTAAATTTTCACAAACCTTTGGGTCGTTGCAGTCCGGCTGCGAACACAACGAAAGCTGTGCTGCTTCCTTTTGGCTCAGCAGCATCCGAACGGTATCACGATCCACAAAAAACTGCATGGCTGCATCCTCCTTTGCACACTGTCTTCACCCCTTGCCTTGTATTTATCGAAAGGAGTTTTTTCTTTCATGTCATTTTTTCATTGGCTGACGACCGGTTCCTCCAACGGCATCCTTTTGGAGCAAGAGAAGGAACCTGCCATTTCCAAGCCTTTTCTGCCGTTTTACAGCGCCACCACCCTGCAAGCGCCGACATTTGAACACGGCTGCGACCTCTCCCGTCCGCTCAGCTGGCAGCAGCTGGCTGACATTGCCCGCCGCGCCAATATCATCGACGAACACGACGGCAAGCCGCTGGCGGATAAGATTGAACAGTCCGCCCGGCAGAAAATCACAACCATCTGCATCGACGCCATCGACGACGAGCCGTATGTTTCCAGCCAGATCAATCCCATGCTCTTCTGCCGCAACCAGATTGTCCAATCGGCAAACTGGCTGGCTTCTGCGCTGGAAGCAACCGACCGCTTCGTCGCTGTATATAAAAATATGTCGCTGACAGACATAAAAATTCCATCCTTCATCGAATCGGTGGAGGTACGCCAGATGTCGGGACGTTACCCGATGGAAACCCGCGCCTTCCGCAGTCTGGGCAAACAGACCTTTATCGCCGGAGCCGCTTCTCTGCTGCATCTGCACCGCGCCATCACCGAGGGCAGGGTCCAGACAACCTCCTTTGTCACCGTTGCCGGAAACTGCGTAACCAACCCGCGTAACTTTGAGGTCAGCATCGGGACCCCGGTTTCCTCTTTACTTGAGCGCAGCGGTCTGCTGCGGGAGCCGTCCTACATCCTGGAGGGCGGAGCAATGCACGGCATCCGCATCAGCGACCCTGACCACACCCTCATCCGCGCCAGCACCAGCTCCATCCTCGCCTTTCGCGTGGACCGTCAGGAGCAGCTGTACAGCTGCATCGGCTGCGGACGCTGTGTCGAGGCGTGCCCATCGGGACTCAACCCGCACAAGCTGTACCAGTGTATCACCACCAACCATTCGCAAAAAGCGATCTCCCTTGGGCTGCACAGCTGCATCGGCTGCTCCAGCTGCAGCTACATCTGTCCTTCCCGGCTGGACCTTGCGCACACCATCATCGGTGCCAAAGACCGGCTTACCGGCGAAAGCAAGCAGTAGACTGCCCTGCTTTCAGCCTTTTTTGAAAGGAGACTTTCGATTTGAATTCATCACTACACCACGCACCCTACATCCGGCACCCCGAATCCTGCCGCACCATCATGGTTGCTGCCGCTGTACTTTATGTCCTATTTCTACTACGGTCCCCGCGTACTGGTGATTGGCGCGGTCGCTGTTCTGACCTGCCTTGCTGCCGACTGGCTGTGCAGCTACCTGACCTATCGTCGGGTCAACCTGCGCGATTTGAGCGCAGCGGTCACCGGTGTCATCATCTCGATGTTGATGCCGCCTGCCATCGACCTGACGGTCATTGTGGTCGCCTCGCTGTTTGCCATCCTGGTGTGCAAGGCGCCCTTTGGCGGAACCGGTCACAACATCTTTAATCCGGCAGCAGCAGGTGTCGCCTTTGCCATCATCTGTTGGAATCCCCAGATGTTTGCCTACACCCAGCCGCTGCAAAGGCTGCCTGTCACCATCGACCAGACGGTCACCCTGCTTCAGGGTCCCACTGCCACGCTGAAATTGGGCGGCATCCCCCGACTGGGCTTGACCGAGCTTTTCCTGGGCAATTTCCCCGGTCCGCTCGGCTCCACCTACACTTTGATTATCTTTGCCGGTCTGGTCTATCTGATTGCCCGCAACCTTGCAAAGTGGTACACCACCCTCAGCTTCCTGCTGCCGATTGCCGTCCTTTCTGCCATCAACCATCCGTATGGTGTCAGCCCTCTGGAATCGATTGCCAACGAAGTCTTTGCCGGTTCCCTCTTCTTTGTCGCAGTGTACATCATCAACGACCCGGTCACTACCCCCAAGTACCGCATCGCGCGGGTCATCTACGGTCTGTGTGCCGGACTGCTGACAATGGTCTTCCGCTACTACAGTCCTCTGGAATTCAGCGCTGTCTTTGCTGTACTGCTGATGAACGCATTGGCTCCGGCATTCGATACCCTGTGTGAATTCCTCATCCCTTGGATGAACCAGCAGGAACAGCTGCCGGAACACCACGAAGGAGAACAGCATAATGATCATGGGCGCCTTGGCGCAGCCAATGCCCCGCAGGGCTCCGCCGTAAATCTGGTTGAAGCAGATGGTTACATAGAACGGCGAAATCACCAGGATGAACCGCCGCCCATACTCCAGCATGGATTCGTCATTGCCAAAAAGCTCCAGCAGCGGCCGGGCAAGAAAAATCAGCACCAGGGTCAACAGCGCCGTAACCGCCAGGGACATGGTTAGCGTCTGCCGCACGCCCTGCCGGGCCCGGGCCAGCTTTTTCGCGCCCCAGTTCTGCCCCACAAAGGTGGTGGAGGCCAGGGCGATGCTCTGCACGGGAATCAGGATAAAGGCGTCCAGCTTGTTGTAGCTGCTCCAGCCCGCCATGCACGCGGAGCCAAAGCCGTTGATATACGCCTGCACAAACACGTTGGAAAACCCGGTGATGCCCTGCTGTATGCCCGAGGGCAGCCCCACGCTGAAAATGCCCCGCAGCACATCCCGGCGAATGCACAGCTGCCGCCAGCGGATGCCATAGGCCGCGTTGTCGTGGGTCAGGGAATAGAGCACCAGCAGCGCGGAAAGGAACTGGCTGAGGATGGTGGCATAGGCTACCCCCGCCACCCCCCAGCCAAAGGCCAGCACAAACAACAGGTCAAAGATGATGTTGTTGATAGCCGAGAAGCACAGGAAATACAGCGGCCGGCGGCTGTCCCCCACCGCCCGGAGAATGGCCGAGCCCATGTTGTAGATCAATAGCCCCGTGATGCCCGCAAAATAAATCATCAAATACGTTTTGGACTGCTGGAACACATCCTCGGGGGTGGACATCATGCGCAGCATGGGGTCCACAATCAGCATGCCCACCGCCGTGGCGAACACGCACAGAACCAGCGTGGCCGCAATGGACGTGTGCACCGCGTCCCGCAGTCCCCGGTCGTCATGGGCGCCGTAGCGCTGGGAGATCAGCACGCTGGCGCCGGTGGAAAGTCCGGCGCTCAAGCCTACCAGCATGTTGATAATGCTGCTGGTGGAGCCCACCGCCGCCAGGGCTTCCTTGCCCACAAAGTTACCTACCACCACCGCGTCCACGGTGTTGTACAGCTGCTGGAACAGCAGCCCCACCGCCATGGGAACGGAAAATTGGAGCAGTTGCTTCCATATAACGCCCTCTGTCATATCCGAGGCGCCCCTGGATAACACGCGGCCCGTATGCTTGTCCCCCTTTGCAATTTTTCTCCTACCCATGCGCCACCATGCGCAAGCATCTACAGTGTAACATAATCCGCAGAAAAATGTAAAGGCATGGTCAAGGAATTGTCAATGGCAAAAAACCACATCCCAGCGTATGGAAAGAGCGATGCTACCGCTTTTTTTGCAGCAAGCGGAACCTCCGGATACAAACGAAAGCGGGAGAGGCTGCGGCCTCTCCCACACTTTCCGAAGTTTTTTTGACAGCCCATGGCCAGGAGCACAGGGCCCGCCAGAAGACTTACTTTTCCGGGGAACGTTGCAGGCTGCCCCAGGAGTACAGCCCCAGCCCCGCCAGCACCACCGCGCCCCCCAGCAGGAGCAGCGGCGTGGGAATCTCCCCAAACATGAGCATGCTCCACAGCATGGCTCCCACGGGCTCCCCCAGCAGGGCGAAGGACACCACCGTGGCCGATACCTTCCCCAGGGCCACCGTGAACAGCAAATGCCCCAGCAGCGTGGAACCCGCCGCCAGGCCCAGAATGTACCACAGGGACGCTGGCGTAAGCTGAAAGCCGCCGGTGAGCGGCGCCATCAGCGCCAGGAGCAGCGCGGTCTGCCCGTAGACCAGGTAGGTGTAGGGCAGGGCCTCCACCGTGCGCCGGGCGTAGCGGGAGCACAGCCAGTGCCCCGCCATGCAGGCGGCCCCGGCCAGGGCCAGCAGATCCCCCGCCACGTCCCCGGAAAGCCCCGTAAGGCTGCTCAGCCCAATGAGGATGGCACCCACCAGCGCCACCACCGCCCCGGGCACCGCCCGCCGGGGCATGTGCTCGTGAAGCACCACGCCGCTCAGCGCCGCCACAAACAGCGGCTGCGTGCACACCAGCGCCACCGAGGCAAAGGTGGACGTGGAGTCCAGGGAGGTCATCCAGGTCAGGTAATGCAGCGCCAGGCACAGGGAAGCCGCCAGGCTCCACAGCCATTGACGCCGGGTCATCTTTTTCACCGAGAGGATGGGCGCGGCCTGGCCGCCCCGCCGCCACAGCATCACCGGGGTCAGCAGCAGAAAGGAAAACAGCATGCGCAGGGTGGCCACCGTCACCGGGTTGGCCCCCGCCAGAAGCCCACCCTTCACCAGGGGGCCGGAGTAGGACACCATCACCACGCCCAGAAGTACCAGCAGGTAAGAGGGATTCATGTGCGTTTCATCCTTTGCGTCAGGTTTGCCAGCCCTGCTTCACCGCCTCCAGGCAGCGGGCCAGGGCCGTGAGAGTTTCACCGGGGGGACAGGGGAAGTAGTTGCCGTGAATGGTTTCCAGGGTCATGCGCGCCTCCGGGGTCAGGTTCCCCGACGCGTCGTACAGGGCGGGGAGCACCCGGGTGGCCGCCTGGGGGAAATCCTGGCGGAAGCGCAGGAAGAAGTCCGTCAGCAGCGCCAAGGGCACCGTTTGGGGCCCGCCCTCCGGGAGCGGCTCCTCCCGGGGCGGCTCCTGGGAAAGATTTTCCAGCATCAGCAGGCCCTGGGCCACCTCCTGCTTGGGGGCGGCGCTGACCACCGGGGGCGGCGCGCTCGCCGTCCCAGCGGCGGGGCGCAGGTAGGCCATGAGCCGCTCCTTCAGCCCCGAGGACAGCCGCTGTAACCACAGGGTGCCCCGGCCCGCCAGGCACACGGGCAGAGGGCCTTCCGCTCCGCTCTCCCGGCCCAGCTGGCCCAGCAGCAGCATCAAATAGGCAAAGTTCAGCAGCAGCAGCGCCTGGGTGTAGGTGCACCGCCCCTGCAGGTAGCGCTCGTTCATGTGCCGGGACAGGGCGTACAGGTGCTCCCCAAAGAAGGCGTCCAGCAGGAAGCGGCACTTGGAAGCCATGCCCGGGCTGCCGCGTCCAGCGGACAGGGGCCGGGACAGGAGCTTCAGCTCCTTGAGCAGCTTGGGGTGATCCGGCAGGCGGGCGAAGTCCTCCTCCAGCCGGTCGGGATGGGCCATCAGCGCCTCAAAGAGCATGCTCTGCGCCCCCAGGGGCAGGGAGCAGGACCGGGACGCGCCGCCCTCCCGGGGCCAGTAGGCCAGCTCCGCGCTGCCGCCGCCCACGTCCAGGGTCAGGTATGCCCCGTGGACGCTTACTTCGTTGCGGCCGCGGAAATACGCGCCCACCGCGGCGCTTTCGTCCACCCAGGTGACGGCGGGCACACCCTCAGTTAAGGGCACGCCGGTTTCCTGGCTCACCTGCCGGGCCAATAGCTGCACCTGGGCCAGGTAGCTCTGGCGCATGTCCAGGGGCAGGGCGGCGGGCATGGCCACCCGCCAGCTCACGTCCGGCGCGCCGCTCAGGTGCGCGGCCAGGACGCTCTCGGTCATGGCCTGATGCAGGAACAGTTCGTTCAGCCGGCGGCGGAAGTCCTCCCGGCCCCACTTCAGGCCGTAGTACAGCCGCCCGGTTTCCTTGCGGCAAATGGCCTCCAGGGAGGTGGGGGTGAAGGCGTGGCCGTCCAGCAGCGGCTCCCGCCAGGCGGCGGGGTCGTCCCCGAACATGTCCATGGCGGAAAAGCGGATGTTCCCCATGGGCGCGTTGGGCAGGAACTCATCGCACAGGGGCACGGCAAAGGGCCCGTGGAGCAGCGTGCGCTGGAGGCAGGCGGTTTGCGCGGGCTGAATTTTCTCCCCCTGGCGGAAGCATACCGCCGTGCCCGTGGAGCCAAAGTCCAGGGCCATCACGGCGCTCTCCGCCTGTCTGCGCCGCAGGGGGGGCAGGGGATTGGGCAGGGCGCCGCAGTCCAGGGCGCCCTTGCGCAGGAGTACGTAATCGGGGTAGCGCTCGCAGGGCAGCACCTGCCAGGACTGCCGCTGGGCCTGCTGCACGCGGCCCTGCCGCCATACTCCGTCGGCCAGGCCCCACACGTCCAGGCACTCCGCCCGGTGGGCATAGACATAGTAGCGCCGCCACTGGGCCTGGCGGAAGGGCACGCAGGGCCATACCGTCACCGTGGGCAGCTGCTCGTAGGCCACGTGGTAGATCTGCCCGGCCTCGTAGGTCTGGTGCAGCACCACCGTGCGGGTGAGCTCCGCGTCGTCCTCCCGCTGGACGCGGGTGAGGGTCAGGGAGGCTTCCACCCGCTCCGCCGTCTCCTGGAAGGCACGGTGGAAGCGCAGCTTGTCCGGCGGCAGGAAGCAGCCGCCCTCCTGCCGGGCCCGGTCGGCCAGGACCTGGCACAGGGCCGCGGAAAGGGGCGGGATCACCCCGCAGGCGGGGAAGGCCAGGGTGCCGGGCAGGCGGCAGCATGCGCTGAGGTCCTTGTCCCCCAGGGCGTCCTCCGCCGCGCCGTCCACTAGGGTCAGCAGGGGCGAGAAGGGCTGGCGAACCACCTGCGCGTCGTCCAGGTCCAGGTATTCCCGCAGCAGCAGCGCAAAGGCCGGGGCGCTGCGGCGAGGCGGCCAGGTCAGGTGCAGCTCCTGCTCGGAGATGTCCAGCTCCTCCGCCGCGGCGCGCTGCCAGTCCCCCAGCAAGGCGCGCACCCGGGGCAGCAGGGTCTGCCGGGGGGCCACCTGGGCGCACAGCTCCGTGAGGCGGTCCGCCAGGCGGGCGCGGAAGCCGGGGGAGCAGCTGTCCAGCATCAGCAGGTTTTCCCCCAGGGCGGCCATGGCCTCCTCCTCCCGCGGGTCGCCGGTGGCGCTGAGCAGCAGCTCACCGTCCTCCCGGGCGAAGGGAATCCCCCGCCAGCACCACAGGGTTTGCCGGGCGGGGGCCTCCGCCGGGGGCAGCTCCGCGCCTTCGGGAAGGAAGCAGCGGATCAGCGGATTGCTTTCCAGCGCCTCCGCGTCCAGCGCCTCCTCCCGGCTGGCGATGCCGGGGAAGTCGACCTCGTGGCGCAGGGCGTACACGGCCTTTACGCGGATCTCCAGGGCGCGCAGGGCCTGCGGGTCCTCCGCCGCCAGGGCCTGACAGCTCTCCCGGTGGCCCAGGCGCAAATCCTCCAGGAAGCGCCGCAGGGGGGCCACCAGCCGGGCCTCGGGGTCATACAGGGCGCTGCCCTCGGTCTCCACCAGGCGGATGAGCAGCCGCAGCTGCGCGGCCAGGCGGGCGCGCTCCGTGGCCGGGAGCAGGCCGCAGGGATCCAGGAAGCCGCCCTGCGCCGCGTCGTACCAGCGCACGGGGTCGGGCAGCAGCCCGGTAAGGTCCCCGGGGTCGGCGGCGGGGGTAATCAGCGTATACCGGGAGAGCAGCCCCAGGGGGTGCTTCTCCTCCTCCCCGGGGGCGCGCAGGGCAAACAGGCGCAGGCCCTCCTCCCGGCGATGGGCGCTCAGGGCGTTGCGCACCGAGCAGGTGAAGGCATCCTGCGCCTTCGAAAAGTCCTCCAGGGACAGCTCCGGCCAGGAGTCGTTCTTCTCCCACCCGTCCCACAGCAGCAGCAGGGCCAGCACGCCCCGCCAGGCGCCCAGGGCGGAAACGTCCGCCTCCGGGGGCAGGCGCAGCAGCCGGCGGGTCATCTGCTCCACGGCCAGGGCGTCGGGAATGGCGAAGGCGGCTTCCTCCGCCCCCAGGGTGTCCAGGTGCAGGGAGAAGTCCTCCAGCCAGCGCCGGGGCTGGGCGCCCCCGTCGGTGAGGATGCCCGTTTGGGTGTGCAGCCCGGGGTCAAAGCCCTCGGCCTGCCGGGGCAGAAAGGTCAGGTAGGGCGTCTGTGCGTCCGCCAGGCGCTTTTGCTCCCGGGGGGACAGGGAATCCTTTTCGCTCATGCTTTTCCCTCCTGCAATGCGCATTCCATGGTTTGGGCCAGGAGCAGCGCCAGGGGCGACAGGCGCTTGTTCCATCCCGCGCCGCTGCCCAGGCAGGCCATCAGGCGGGGCAGGGTCACGGGGTCCGGGGCGGGCAGGCTCACCAGGGCGGCAAAGCCCTTTTCAACGGCCTTCAGCTTCCGGGCCGCGGAGGCATCCTCCCCGGCGTAGAGCTCCCGCAGGCCCTGCAGGGCCGCGGGGTCGAACAGCTCGTTCAGGGGCAGCCCGGCGTCGGGGTCATAGGCCGGGGCCAGGGCCATCAAGGACTCCCGGGCCTCGGGGGTCAGGCCGCCGTCCAGCCAGGCAATTCGGGCGGCGTAGATGTCCGCCCGGCGGTTTTCCTTCCATAACAGTTCCCGGGCCCGGGCGAGGGCCTTGGCGTCCTTCTGCCCGGAGGGGGCGGCCTCCATTTCCTTCAGTGCCTTCTCCAGGTCCCCGGCGGGCGTCCGTGCGCAGGGCCTCGAGGGTTTGCAGGCGGAATTCGCCACCCGTGCGCTTGTCCAGCTCCTCCTGGCGGGCGGTCAGGGCGCGGAGCTTCTCCTCCTGCTCCCGCAGGGGGCGGCGCAGGGCCTCGTCCCCCTCCTCGTCCTGGGCGCGGCTGACGCGGCTCTCCCGCACCTTTTGCTCGGTGAGGCGGGCAGCCAGGTCGTGCCGGGCGGCCTCCTCCATGAGTGCCCGGAGATTCTCCCGGCTGTCCCGGAAGGCCTGCTCCAGGGCGCGGCCATGGCGCAGCTGGGGCGGCAGGTTGGAGGCCACTTCGCCCATCCAGCGGACAAAGCCCGCCAGGCAGGCGTCCACCTCCCCCACCAGGGTATATGCTTCCAGAAGGATCTCCCGATGCTGCTGGTAAAAGCGAATCAAGGACAAGAAGCGGATGGTATCCGCATGGCAGAAGATGCGCAGGTATTCGCCCAGAAAATCCAGGTCACTTTGAGACTGACGGGCCATGGCGTTGCTCCAGCGCAGGACGGGGCGCAGCGCTCTGCCCAGGGCATGAAAGCGCTCCGCCGCGTCTTCCATGCCTGGTGGGCAATCCCGTTCCAAGCGCTGAGCCGTCCACACCACCCTGGCCAAATGACGCACCGCAGCGATATGGGGCATCAGCGCTTTATCCGTGAAGAAATGAATGAACAAATTGCACCCCAACGCAGCTGCCGCGGCCAGCCAGCAGGGCGCCCACAGGAATCCTCCCAGGGCCAGCACCCAGGGCAGTGCCGCCAATACGCCATACATCCAGCGTTTCCCGCGGATGGATACCGCCGCTGTTCCAAGCAGCAGCGCCACCCCATCGTAGGAGTGCCCCTTGCCCAACCGCAAAAGCGCATATATCAGCTGCGTGCGCCTGGGGCTATCCTTCCGCAGCGCTTCGATCCACCGGCGTCGCCGGGACAGGGTATCCTCCGGCGTTTGCGTATCCCGGAGTATGGCATGGAGCTGCTCCTCCCCCACGCCGCTAGCCGTATGATTCATGGCAGCGAAAATTGCGTCCATGTCC